>Ga0209345_10003597_pt1 | contig 15778 bp, 15 predicted proteins | sample Cruoilmetagenom7_FD_187294 | JGI IMG/M metagenome (GOLD analysis project Ga0209345, IMG submission 187294) | Oil polluted marine microbial communities from Coal Oil Point, Santa Barbara, California, USA - Sample 7 (SPAdes) (version 2) | ecosystem: Environmental > Aquatic > Marine > Oil seeps ... | reverse complement strand
TGCCCTGAAGGATGTCATCTCCCGCGCCGCCTGAGACAAAGTCATTCCCCGCGCCGCCGATCACGACGTCGTTGCCAAGCCCGCCATAGACACTGTCGTTTCCGATACCACCGTCCACAAGGTCGTTGCCGCCTTTGCCTTTCAGCCAATCATTGCCCTCAAGCCCGATCATGTACTCGGCATCGTCACCTCCTTCGATGACGTCTCTTTTGTCAACGGCATCATCATCAACACCTGCCAGAACCACAGGTAGCGGGATTTCGATGATCGCGACCTCATAGGCGCCAAGGTCCTTGACTTGAACCACACCGTTTATGACCGGGACGGTTTTGGTTTCCCAGGTGATATTGCCGTCTGCTTCCAGATAGCTCGGAAGGTTGTCAAACGTCATTCCGCTGCCTGTAAATTCACCATCAAACTCCCGATCTCCCGGGTTGGAGGTGTCAAATTTACCGACAATAACAGTGACATAGTCGACATTTGCGCCAAGCGACCACAGGTCGACCTTGATGGTCTGAGTGCCCTCTTGCAGCGATGGGATGAACAACACCCCATCGTCGCCATCCGCGAAATAATGCGCATCATATTTTTCAGTCTTCAGGTCGAGGTCATAGTATTGCTTGCTGCGGGTCATTTCCTGCAGCTTGTTCATGAAGTGGCCTGCAACCTGCAGATTATTTCCGTCCGTCCCATCCTGTTCTCCGACGGATGTGCCATGGTTTTGAGAACTCCAGATGAACGCATTGTCGACCCCACCTGCGACCATCGAGCTGAAAATCTCGAGCAGCACGGCAATCTGTTTCATACCGTAATTCGCCTGATCTTCCCAGTCCGGGTCGCTCTGATCCAAAAGGGTTTTCGCACCCACGTTCCATTCTGTCACGTACCAGTCGACCTTGTAATCCGCCATGCCTGTGGCTTGGCGGACGTCCTCCCAGGCTTTGACAAGTTTTGTTATATCATCGAACCGGCCCGAGATCGTGTCATAGGATTGCTCGATGCCGCCGCTGCCATTCTCATCGTCGATGATTTCGCCATGGCGGAAATAGTAATGCGACACGACCCCATCGACATATTCCAAGGCGCTGGCAGTAGCGTCATTAGGGTCCATCGTATTGGTGAATTCCGCGATAACAGTGTCGGTACGGTTTTCCATATCCTCAGGGCTGAGCGGCGTTGATCCCGCGCCGTTGCTCAGGCTCGAGCGAATTTGAACAAGGATTTTGGGGGAATTGCTTGCGTCATATCCGGCGTTTGCGGCGTTGAAATCCTTGATGGCCTCTTCCGTGATGATCGCAATTTCCGCGGCCAACCTGCCATAGGTCTTGGAGTTGAAGAAACTGGCATATTCATTACCAATTTCAAAGGCTTCGATATGAATGTCGCCGCCGTTAACCTCCGTCGCCGCCTGCATGACACTGTATACATAATTGTAAACCGCAGCTTTGAAATCAGCGTAATTGGGATCCGACCGGTCAAGGAGCCCGTCTGTGCCGATGATCTTTGCCCAAGCTGTTTCGGCCCATTCGGTTTCGCCGGTTACCGTATCGTATGCCCATGAGCCAATCTCACCAAATACGGCGGTTGGGATCTGAATGGTGGGTTTGGTGCCCGTGTCGGCGCACCATTGAAGAAACGCGGATAAGGCCTGGGTGTCATTTGTGCTGCCGTCATCATTGATCCGGTCAACATTGTCGAGTTCCCAGAACACCACACCCTGGGCGTCCTTTTGCGGCAGGATAAAGCGTTCGCCATCAGCCCCACCGGGTCAGCGCACGCTCTGGGTGCCATAGGAGTTTTCGTTGACGTCTGTGGACAGTTCCTTGGCGATGTCATCGAACTTCTTCCAGCCACTTCCAATGTGGTTCCAGGCAAAGCTCAGGTTCAGCCCAAAGTGATCTGTCGTAATCGCATCCGAAATTTTGACGTTGTCGTCATAGACAGCCGTAAAATTGATAGCAGCCATTCTGGCCTCCCATTAAATAGAATAATGGAAGGCGCGTTAACCCTATGCGTGTGGGTCGCTTTGATCTAAAACAAGCTGGCGGAGGGTCAGCGTATGGGATCAGCCCTCACGCACCGCGTCGATCATGCATTGCACGTTGTCGGGGTCGGCGTCCGGTGTGATGCCATGGCCCAGGTTGAAGATATGCGGGCCGCCCGACAGGGCTTTGCAGATGCGTTTGGTTTCATCCGTCAGGGCCTGTCCGCCTGTCACCATATGGCTTGAGGCCAGGTTGCCTTGGACGCAGCCATCGACCTGCACATTCGCCGCCGCCCACTCGGCGGACACCGAATTGTCAAGCGCAACGCAATCCGCGCCGGTGGCCTTGGCAAAGCCGATATAGCCGTCACCCGCTTCACGCGGAAACGCGATGATCGGGGTGTTCGGGTGGCGGGCTTTCAACGCGGCGATGATTTGTTTCGTGGGCTCTAACGCGTATTTGGTGAACGCCTCGCCTTTCAGAGATCCGGCCCAGCTGTCAAAGATTTTGACCACTTCGGCGCCCGCGTCGATCTGTTTGGACAGGTATTCGATCGTGCCTTCGGTGATGCGCGCCATCAGGGCGTCAAACACCTCAGGGTGTTCCTGCATCAGCGCGTGCGCGGGGCCTTGGTCCTTGGTGCCACGGCCTGCGATCATGTATGTCGCGACGGTCCAGGGCGCTCCGGCAAAACCGATCAGCGTGGTCTCAGACGGCAGTTCGCGTGACAGGATTTTCACGGTCTCATAGATCGGTGACAGAACCTCGTCGATATCGGCGACGGGTTTCAGCTTGGCCAGATCATCGGCTCCGGTGATGGTCGACAGGCGCGGGCCTTCGCCGGTGACGAACCACAGGTCAGCCCCCAGCGCCTGGGGCAGCAACAGAATATCGGCAAACAGGATCGCGGCGTCAAAACCATAGCGGCGGATCGGTTGCAACGTGACCTCGGCGGCCAGTTCCGGGTTGTAACACAGTGACAGGAAATCCCCGGCCTGCGCGCGCGTGGCGCGGTATTCGGGCAGGTAACGCCCGGCCTGACGCATCATCCAGATCGGCGGGGTGGGCAGCGTTTCACCCGCAAGGGCGCGCAAGATGGTCTTTGTCATCGGGGTATCCTTATCGCGTTTCAAAGGCGTGGTGCGGCAGGCGTAGCGTGTTGTCAAGGTCGCGCTCTTGATGATGGTCATGGACAGGCTCATTTGTCGCGTCTAAATGGGGGCATGACACTTACGCATCCGACCCCCGCCGAACCGCTGAAAATTGGCACCCGTGGCTCTCCGTTGGCCTTGGCCCAGGCGCATGAAACGCGCCGCCGTCTGATGGCGGCGTTCGACCTGCCCAAGGCCGCGTTCGAGATCGTGGTGATCAAGACAACGGGCGATGATCGCACGCTGATCGACGCGGATCGTCCGTTGAAAGAAATCGGCAACAAGGGCCTGTTCACCAAAGAGATCGAAGAGGCGATGCTGGATCGTTCGATCGACATCGCGGTGCATTCGATGAAGGACATGCCGGTCGAGCAGCCTGACGGGCTGGTGCTGGACACATACCTGCCGCGCGAGGACCCGCGCGATGCGTTCGTGTCGCTGAAATATAATTCCATCGCCGACCTGCCGCAGGGCGCCGTGGTTGGCACCTCGTCGCTGCGCCGCAAGGCCCAACTGCTGAACCATCGCCCGGACCTGACCATCGTGGAATTCCGCGGCAATGTGCAGACCCGGCTGAAGAAACTGGGCGATGGCGTGGCCGAGGCGACGTTTCTGGCCCAGGCCGGGTTGAACCGCATGAACATGGACGACGTGCCCGCAACCGCCATCCCGACCGAGGCGATGCTGAATGCGGTCGCCCAAGGGGCCATCGGCATCGAACGGCGCACGGATGACGCGCGCGTGGAACAGATGCTGGCGGCGATCCACGACACCCCGACCGGCCAACGCTTGGCCGCCGAACGCGCCTTTCTGGGCGCGCTGGATGGGTCTTGCGAAACCCCGATTGCGGGACTTGCGACGCTGGACGGCGACACGCTGCATCTGCGTGGCGAAATCCTGCGCACCGATGGCAGCGAAGCACTGGACGATAAGATCAGCGGCCCGATTGCGGATGGCGCAGCCCTTGGCCGCACCCTGGCTGAACGGCTTCTGGCCCGCGCGGGCGACGGCTTCTTCGACTGGAAATAACCCAACCGATGGCACTCCCGCCCAGCCTTGACGCCTGACGGCGTCGCCGCTGGTTGGGCGTGGCACTTTTCACAAGTGAAAAGCGCGGGTGCGTCCTATCCTCCAGGTGCTCCTGACCGCAGCGTCCTTTTCCTCTTGCCCTAAATATCCCCGCCGGAGGCCAGAAAACTGGAGCGCAGCGACGCCGCGCGTCAGCGCGGCACCCGCCCCGACCTCAAAGGCGTGTCCGCGCAGCGGGCACAACGTGGGGGCGGAACCAAAGCCTCAGGGCAAGACCTTGCCTGGGTTCATGATCCCCTTGGGGTCCAATGCCGCCTTGATCTGCCCCATCACCCGCAACGCCACGGCATCCTTGCGGCGCGCCATCGACGGCTTCTTTGACAGGCCAATGCCGTGTTCCGCGGAAAATGATCCACCCAGATCCTGCACTACATCTTCGACCGCTTCCATCACCGGATCAATCAGATCTGCATCTGTGGGGAACACCGCATAATGGATATTGCCGTCGCCCAGATGCGCGACACAAAGGCTTTCGGCGCCTGCGTCCACCTGCGGCAGCACCCCGGCCATACGCTCTAAAAACACAGCGACCTTGTCCAGAGGCACGGCGATGTCGTTGTTGACCAGGGGCTGGCGGTCCAACGTCACCTCGGCGGCGGCCTCGCGCCGTTCCCACATGTCCGCCCGCTGCGCGTCGTTCTGTGCAATGACCGCGTCCAGAACCGCGCCGTCTTCCATCAGCCCGGCCAGAACCTCCTCCAAGTATCCCACAATGGGGACAGATCCGTCTTCCCCCAGAGCCGCATCCCGCGCAGCGGTTGCGCCGACTTCGACCAGGATATTCACCTCGTGCCGCGTCGCGAACGGCGCGCGGGCCCCGGCGATCTTGGCCATATGAGCGTCGACATAGGCGGCGGGCATGTATTCAAACGCCTCGACCGCGCCGCCGGTGGCCTCTTGCAACCGGTTGAGCAACACCAATGCATCGGCCAGTGCTGGCGCGGCCACCATGGCGGTGGCATAGGCGCGCGGCTTGGGCGCCAGTTTCAACACGGCCCCGGTGATCACGCCCAAGGTGCCCTCGGCGCCAATGAACAGATCCTTCAGGTCATAGCCTGAGTTGTCCTTGTGCAATTCGCTCATCAGCTCCAGCACCTCGCCATCGGGCAAAACGACCTCAAGCCCCAGGCACAAAGCGCGGGTATTGCCGTATCGCACGACATTCGAGCCCCCCGCGTTGGTCGCCAACATTCCGCCAATCATGCACGAGCCTTTGGCACCGAAAGACATCGGGAACACCAGCCCTTCGGCCTCGGCGGCCTCATGCAAGGTCGACAGGACCACGCCTGCTTCGACGATCGTAATGCGGGCCTCTGTGCGCAGCTCGCGGATCGCATTCATCCGTGCGAGCGACAGCACCAAAGCCCCGTCGGCATAGGTGCCGCCCGAAAGCCCCGTGTTGCCACCCACAGGCACGACCGGCGTGTCGGTTTCATGGGCCCACGCCATGATACGGCTGACCTCATCCGTGGACCCGGGACGCACGACCGCCAAGGGCAGGCCTTTGTATTTGCCAATCCAGTCGGACTGCCAGGCGGCGGTATCCGCGCCCTCCAAAACCTGTGTTTCGCCAACAATTTCGCGCAGCTTGTCCAGCATGGTCATGACCCTCTCCCGTTGCCGGACGCTACCCCGCCGATCTTGCTGCCACAACCGCCCTTTGCCTTGACCTTCCCGGTCCCAGCCCTCACTTTGCCCATAAGTGCGTTTCACCGTTCCTGCGAGGCAGGGAGTGCGGTAAACACTGTAAAACAATGCGCCGTTGTGGGCGTTTTACTGAACCTCCACCTTGCGGATGTTCGCCCAAACGCTTCAGAGGCAAGGAGCAGACATTGGCCCAGAGCACAGCCCCCTTTTCCCGGTTCGAGTGGATGATCGCCTGGCGATACCTGCGCGCGCGCAAGGCCGAAGGCGGTGTCAGCACGATGACCTGGATCAGCCTGATCGGCATCACGCTGGCCGTCGCCGCGCTGATTATCACGCTGGCGGTGCGCACCGGATTTCGCGATGAATTTGTCGACACGATCCTGGGTGCAAACGCCCATGTGACGGTCTATTCGCAAACCTATGTGACCGAAACCGGGGCGACTGCGCGCACCATTCCCGATTTTCAGGCCTGGGCGGATCGCATCGCCACCGTGCCCGGCGTGACCCGCGCAGCCCCCCTGATCAAAGGTCAGGTCATGGCCAACAAGGTGCAGACCAACGTCGGGGTCGAGGTCTTCGGCATTGCGTACGAGGACCTGCTGACCATCCCCCGCGTCGCCGAACCCGAGGCCGCAGTGGGTGACATCCGCAATTTCAACGACGGCATCGCCATTGGGTCCGGCGTGGCCCAAGCGCTGGGCGTGACGGTTGGCGATAAGATCAAGATCATCTCGCCCAACGGCGTGAAAACCGCCTTTGGCACCAGCCCGCGCGTCAATGCCTATGACGTGACCTATATCTTTACCGCCGGGCGCTGGGATATCGATCGCACCCGCGTCTATCTGCCCTTCGCCGAGGCGCAGAGCTTTTTCAACCGCGAAGGTGTGGCCGATGAAATCGAGGTCATGGTCGCCGACCCCGAAGGCATCGACAAGCTGCTGATGCCGATCATGCAGACCGCCAGCCCGCTGGCCACCGTCTGGACCTGGCGCGACCGATCGGGTGCGTTTTTGCGCGCGCTGGACATGGAAGACAACGTGATGTTCATCATCCTGTCGATCCTGGTTCTGATCGCGTCCATGAACATCATTTCCGGCCTGATCATGCTGGTGAAAAACAAAGGCCGCGACATTGGCATTCTGCGCACCATGGGCCTGACCGAAGGCTCGGTCCTGCGCGTGTTCTTTCTGTGCGGGTCGATGACGGGGCTGGTTGGCACCATTGCGGGTGTCGCCCTGGGCTGCCTGTTTGCGGTCTATATCGACCAGATTTTCAGCCTCGTGAACTACCTGTCCGGCGGCGGCGTTTGGGACCCGTCCATTCGCGGCATCTATCGCCTGCCGGCAAAACTGGAGCTTTGGGATGTGGTGTCGGCGGTGTCGCTGTCGCTGTCGCTGTCCTTCATCGTTACCATCTTTCCGGCGCGCCGTGCGGCCCGGATGAACCCGGTCGAGGCGCTGCGTTATGAGTGATCCTGTCCTGAAACTTGACGACCTGACCAAGGTCTATAACCCCGGCACGCCGGGCGAAGTCAACGTGCTGCGCGGGGCGTCTTTGACCATTGCACGCGGCGAGGTCGTCGCACTGGTCGCCCCCTCAGGCGCGGGCAAATCCACCCTGCTGCACATCGCGGGCCTGTTGGACACGCCGGACACTGGCCAGGTGAATATCGCCGGGCGCAACATGTCCGCGCTGTCCGACCGAAAACGCACCGAGGTCCGGCGCGAACAGGTCGGCTTTATCTATCAGTTCCACCACCTGCTGCCGGAATTTTCCGCCGAGGAAAACATTGTCCTGCCGCAGTTGGCCAATGGTGTCGCGCCAGGGGCGGCCCAGACCCGCGCCCGTGATCTGCTGGCCCGCGTCGGCATCGCGGACCGCGCCAGCCACCGCCCGGCCGAACTGTCAGGCGGTGAACAACAACGCGTCGCCTTTTGTCGCGCGTTGGCCAACCGCCCCGCGCTGTTGCTGGCGGATGAACCCACCGGCAACCTCGACCCCGAAACCTCGGACACAGTGTTCGCGGCCCTGATGGAGCTGGTGCGCGAAACCGGCCTGTCCGCACTGATCGCCACCCACAACATGGAGCTGGCCGCGCGCATGGATCGCGTGCTGCGCATGGACGGCGGCGTGGTGTCCGAACAAGAAATTCGCACAGGAGAGACCCCATGAGAAGCATCCTGCCATTAATCGCCGTGCTGGGCCTGACCGCCTGCGAAATGCCGCCCCAGACGGGCCAAGACCTGTTCGCCGCCAACTGCGCCGTCTGCCACGGCGCGGACGCCAAGGGTGGCGGTCTGCCTGCTGCGCCGGACCTGACGGGCCTGGCAAAACGCCACGGCGGCACCTTCCCGACCGCATACGTCATGTCCACCATCGACGGATACGCCCGCGACGACACCCACGGCCCCATGCCCGAATTCGGCGTGTTGTTGGAAGGTGAACGCGAGGTCTGGACTGACCCGAACGGCGTGCCCACTCCCACGCCGAGCGCGTTGCTGATGCTGGCGAATTATCTGGAAGGCCTGCAAGGCTGAGGGCCTAACCCCCACACCAAACAAATGCCCCTCCCGGCGGCACCGCCGGGCAGCGCCCGACCCTCCCCCCGGGAGGGCGCTTTCGCTTCGTTGTGGTCCTGATGAATCGTTTCGAGTGCGGCACCCATGTTGCTCCAATTATCCGTAGCAGCGCCCACCCAGGGCCGGGCGCTGCCCTTGAGTTCGCTACTTCTGAAGGTCTTTTCGCATTTGCTTTACGATCTTGAAACCGCGAAACGAAGGGCGTCCGGTGTGAATTAGGCAGTGGGTGGAAGCATCCCCAAGCGCGGAACGGAATTCAGCAGAACTAAGCTTGCTCTCCGATCCGATTATGATTTCTTTGAGTTTCAGAGTTTCGCTAAAGGGAAGAAAGAAGAGGCTTTTCCCCGTTGACTTTGCGTAAATCTCCTCGCCGCTGAGGTCGACCCACATGCGCCATTCTTCTTCATAAGCCCAATGCACGCTCTTCGTTGCCATTGCATAGTCGATCAGTGTCTTGTCATCCCCCAAGTCGATTTGTTCGGCGGCTGTGAGTTTTCGAAAGTGCTCGACATATCCCACTCGGGTCAGTTTAGAAGGGTCTAGGTCAAACCCGTAACATACCCCTGTGTTGTTCCTCGCATAGTGGGCCCACATGGTTGGACTTTGCCAGTTAGTGGAAAAGGAAATGAAGCCTGACTTCTTTGCCTGATCACGGATGCTCTGTTTCCAGCTTTTCCTGTGCTTTCCGTCTTCTCCAAAATCGAAAGGGGACATCTCAAAGACATCGTTCACTTCATCAGGGAATGATACCTTGATGCGTCGACGATGGACGTTCTCAACGGCGTGTTCAGGTGGGGTGTAGTAGTAAAGCCGCATTCAAGCTCTCAAACATCCAACTCCACCACAAACCGCGCGTTCTCCTGAATATACTCAAACCGCTTCTCGGGCTTCTTGCCCATCAGACGTTCGACCAGATCGCCGGTTTCGCCCGGTTCATCCTCGTCAATCGTCACGCGGATCAAGGTGCGTGATCCCGGATCCATGGTGGTTTCTTTCAGGTCTTTTGCGTCCATTTCGCCCAGACCTTTGAAGCGGGACACATCAATCTTGCCTTTGCCGCCCAGACCCTTTTCCAGCCATTCGTCGCGCTCGGCCTCGTCGATGCAATAGACCCGCTTTGCGCCTTGGGTCAGGCGGAACAGGGGCGGGCAGGCCAGGTACAGGTGGCCCGCGTCGATCATCGGGCGCATTTGGGTGAAGAAGAACGTCATCAGCAACGCCGCGATATGGGCGCCGTCGACGTCGGCGTCGGTCATGATGATGATCTTGTCATAGCGCAGGTCGTCGACGTTGAATTTCGTGCCCAGCCCAACACCCAACGCCTGGGTCAGATCCGAAATTTCGGCGTTTGAGCCCAGTTTCGAGCTGGCCGCCCCCAGCACGTTCAGGATCTTGCCGCGCAGGGGCAACAGCGCCTGGTTTTTGCGGTTGCGGGCCATCTTGGCCGACCCGCCCGCGCTGTCGCCTTCGACGATGAACAGCTCGGTCCCGTCGCGGTTGGTCGCCGAACAATCTGTCAGCTTGCCGGGCAGGCGCAGCTTCTTGGTCGCGGTCTTGCGCTGGGTCTCTTTCTCCTGCTTGCGCCGCAACCGTTCTTCGGCGCGCAGCACCAGAAAATCGAGGATTGCACCAGCGGATTTCGTGTCCGCCGCCAGCCAGTTGTCGAAATGGTCCCGGACCGAGTTTTCGACCATGCGCTGTGCTTCGGTCGTCGCCAAACGGTCCTTGGTCTGGCCGACGAATTCGGGCTCGCGGATGAAACAGGACACCAAAGCGCCCGCGCCTGTGGTCAGGTCCTCGCGGGTGATCTGGGCGGCTTTCTTGTTGTTGACCAGTTCGCCATAGGCCTTGATCCCCTTCAGGATCGCGGCCCAGAACCCGGCCTCGTGGGTGCCGCCTTCGGGGGTGGGCACGGTGTTGCAATAGGAGTGGATGAACCCGTCGCGCGCCGGGGTCCAGTTGATTGCCCATTCGACCTTGCCGGGGCTGTTGAACTTGTCAAATGACACGGTGCCGGCGAACGGTTTTTCGGAATAGGTCGTCGCGCCACCGATGACTTCGGACAGGTAATCCGCCAGACCACCGGGAAAATGGAACTTGGCCTCAAGCGGCGTGTCGCCGTCATTGATCGCGGTTTTCCAGCGGATTTCGACGCCCGAAAACAGATAGGCTTTTGACCGCGCCATTTTGAACAGACGGGCGGGTTTCAGTTTCAGCGAGCCGAAGATTTCGGGGTCGGGGTGAAAGGTCACCGCCGTGCCGCGCCGGTTCGGGGCGGCACCGATCTTCTCCAGCTTGCCCTGCGGCACACCGCGCGAGAACTCCATTGCAAAGAGTTCCTTGTTGCGCGCCACTTCGACCCGCAGATGGTCCGACAGCGCGTTCACGACGGACGAACCGACGCCGTGCAAACCGCCCGAGGTCTCGTAACTGTCGCCTGAGAATTTGCCACCCGCGTTCAGGGTGCAAAAGATGATCTCCAACGCCGATTTCGACGGGTCCTTGGGGTGGGCCCCTGTGGGAATGCCCCGCCCGTTGTCGCGCACGGACACATGGCCGTTTTCATGCAGCTCGACCTCGATCCAGGTGGCGTGACCGGCGACGGCCTCGTCCATCGAGTTGTCGATGATTTCCGCCACCATATGGTGCAACGCGCGGTCGTCCTTGCCGCCGATATACATGCCGGGGCGCAGGCGCACGTGCTCCATGTCCTCCAACACTTCGATGGAGGAGGCGTCGTATTCGTCCGGGCCGGAACCGGTCAGGAGGTCGTTCATGCGGGCTGCTCTTTTTATTGCTCTGGGTGTGCATCATAGGCCAAGGGCCAGAGCGGTAAAAGGCTTGGTTTGGGGATTTTGACCTGTGAGGCCGGGGCTGCTTTGACCAAGTCGCTGTGCTTGGTGTCAGGCAGGGGCCGCAATGGCCCCAGCCATCACCCGGCCCCTGCCTCTGTGGGTTCGCGTACCGTCAACGGGTCATCGGGGGAGGGACGTTGATCACGATCTCCGCCCGCTTTGTGCGATTTAGAACTTCCAGACCGCAGCGGCCCGCAGCGTGACGGTGCTGGGGTCATAGATGGTTCCCGACGCGATGGCGGATGTCAGCTCCTCCCGGAACGACGAGTAGTCGGTGTAGAGCACTTCGCCACGCAGGATCAGCCTGTCGGTCTTTGCGTGCTCAATCCCGGCGCCCAGCGTAATGCCATTGATCCGATCAGTGATCCGGTCATCCTCTTCGACCACGGTTCCGCTTCCGTCCATATTCAAATACCCAAAGGTGACATCCGAGGTTGCAACACCTGCGGTTCCGTAAAACAGCGTGCGATCCTTGGCGACACCGAACCGGGCCCGCAGGCTGGCGGACCAGTTGGTCTTCCATTCAATGGTTTCATCCAGGTTGACGATATCAAGGTCCGAGCTGCCTGACCCCCCATTGGCAGTGTAGTCAACTTCGATACCGAACACAAAATTCCCGCGTTGCCAATTATGGCCCGCCATGGCGCCAAGGACCACGCCATCTGCATCAATGTCCTGGATCAGGAAGTTTCCACTAGAAATCCCGTCAAGATCCGTCAGGTCGGCCGCTGTATCTTCCAAGCCGAAGAAGGCACCGACATATGCACCGCTCCAATCATACACCGCCGGCGGGTCGATCGGGACTGGTTGGGGTGCAGGTTCCAGGTTGCCGGCAAAGGCGAGGCCAGGCACGGCAAGCGCCGCAGCAATAATGATGGTTTTCATTGTGTTTCCCCAAAGCTAAAATAAGATGAGGATAGTCATAGGGCCGGTGCAGGAGTGGTCAACAAAATCTGCACGTATCCACGGCTCTCAACCGAATCTCCGGCTATTGTCGCCTTATTGCCACCACATCGGCAAATTTGGCTTGAAGGACGGAAAAAAGAACAGCACGAAGCCCATCAGAACGAAGCCCACAACACGCGCATGGCCAGGCCAATACCACCTGCCAGCCTGGCGTTGCGGGGGGCATGAGGGTCAGGTGCCGCCGCCCCCGCCATCCCGCGGCATGACTGGTAATAGGTTGAAGATCGCCAACAGCTGGTTCAGAAACGCCAGCGTGATGCCGAAATTCCCCAGCTGAACAGGGGTGCCAAAGGGGGCGAAAAACCGGACGAGGACGTTTCCGACGCTACCGTATACCTGAATTTGTTGCCCGCAGCTGGCGCAAAACGAGGGTGTCCGTCAGCAGAAAACGGGTGCCGTTCGGCAGGGGCTCAGCGGTCGATGAACTTTTGGTCGAACAGGGATAACACACCGTTCAGACGTTCATTCAGGCGGGCCCGGACGTCGTGGTTGATGCCTTGAGGGACGCCGTGAAACGGGCCTGCAATAGCCCCCGCCATGCAGGCGACCGTGTCACTGTCGCCGCCAATGGATATGGCGCGGCGCAGGGTGTCTTCGAAATCCACCCCTTCGCGGAATGCAACCAAGGTCTGGGGCACGGACCCCTGACAGATGGCATCAAACGTATAGGTCTGGCGAATGTCATCCAGATCAAATGCCAGGTCATAGCTCGTGTGATCCATCACGGCGCGTAAGATGCCGTCTTTGTCAGCCCCCTGTCGGGCCAGGAATGTGGCCAGTGCAATGGCTTGTGCGCCTTCGATCCCCTTGGGATGATTGTGCGTCACGGCCGCGCTTTGTGCCGCGAGTTCTAGGGCGTCGCCCGAAGAACGCGCCACATAGGCAACCGCAGACACGCGCATCGCCGACCCATTGCCGAAACTGTGATAGGGGCCGCGGGTCTCATCCAAGGCTCAGGCCTTGGAAAACAGATCGAAGGATGTCGAACGCACATTGGCATGTTCATAGACCGCGCCGATGACATCCCCGGCTATGGCCCCGATCATTGTGTGACCCAATCCGCAAACGGGTCGCCATCCTTATAGGTCACGTCATTCAGGTACAGCCCATAGGGTGGGCACACCGGGCCGCAGGCTTCGCGGCTGCGGGCCTCGAGCGCTTTGCGCATGTCGTCGGGCATCCAGGTGCCGCCACCGACCTGTTCCAGCGACCCGACAAAGCTGCGCACTTGATTGTGCAGGAAGGACCGCGCGCGGATATGGAACCGGTATTCGATGCCATAGGGGATGTCATGGGGGTCAATGCGCAGTTCATCCAGCGTTTTCATCGGGCTGGCGGCCTGACAATATGTCGACCGGAACGTGGTGAAATCGTGATGCCCGACCAGATGCGCAGCGGCCTCGCGCATCGCGTCCAGATCCAGGACGCGTCCGACGGACCAGGCCAACCCCCGGTCGTGGGTCAAGGGGGCGCGGCGGTTCACAATGCGGAACATGTACCGCCGCTCGGTTGCTGAAAACCGCGCGTGGAAATCATCGCTGACCGGGGCGCAGGCCAGCACCGCGATAGGGTTGGGTTTCAGGTGGTAATTCACGGCCTGCAACAGGCGATAGGGGTCCCAGTCGCGCTCCAGGTTCGCATGGGCAACCTGCGCGGTGGCATGAACGCCCGCATCGGTGCGCCCCGCAGCGGTCAGCGTTGTAAAAGATTTGTCCAGCTTGCGCAGGGCATTTTCCATGGTTTGCTGGACCGAGGGCTGGTCCGGCTGACGTTGCCACCCGGCAAAGGGATGGCCATCGTATTCGATTTTAAAAGCATAACGCGGCATGACGCCGGGATAGCTTGCGGTGCGGCGCAGGGCAATCCCCAGACCAATTCATTGTCTCGCCCATTGGGCTGTGGCCGTATTTGCGCACCCCTTGCATAGTGAGCCACGCCATGCCCCACGATCACCACGACCATGATCATCCCCACAGCCTGTTGCCATCCGACCCCGAATTGCGGGTCCGCGCGTTGGAGAGCATTCTGGTCGAAAAGAGCCTGGTCGATCCGGCAGCCCTGAACGCCTTGATCGACACCTATGAAAACAAGATCGGGCCGCGCAATGGCGCGCGGGTCGTGGCACGGGCCTGGGCAGACGCCGAGTTCAAGGCGCAGCGGTTTGCGGATGGCACTGAAACGATTGCCCGGATGGGGGTTCATGGCCGGCAAAGCAAACACATGGTCGCGGTCGAAAACACGCCAGATCAGCACAACATGGTCGTCTGCACCCTGTGCAACTGTTACCCATGGGCGACCCTGGGCATCCCGCCCAACTGGTACAAATCCGACGCCTATCGCAGCCGCGCGGTGCGCGAACCTCGTGCGGTTCTGGACGAATTCGGCGTGGCATTGCTGCCCGACCAAAAGGTGCGTGTCTGGGACAGCACCGCCGAGGTCCGGTATCTGGTCCTGCCCATGCGCCCCACCGGCACCGAAGGCTGGAGCGCGGAGGCGCTGGCCGATCTGGTCAGCCGCAACAGCATGATTGGCACCGCATTGGCCACCCCGCCCGGTGACGCGCCATGAGCCGCATTCACGACATGGGCGGGCGGTTCGGCGACGGTCTGATCCCCGAAAAGGACGACAGCCAGGTGTGGCAGGCCAAGGCATTGGCGACCACGCTGGCCTGTGGTGCGCTGGGCGCCTGGAACATCGACGCCGGACGCCATGCGCGCGAGGCTTTGGTGCCACGTGATTATGCGCGGTTCAGCGATTACGAAAAATGGGTTTCTGCGCTGGCGGATCTGCTGGTCACGCGCGGGGTTCTGACCGTCGAAGATTTGGTCCGGGCGCGCCAACTGGCCTTGGGTGAAACGCAACCCGCCGCCCCAGCCAGGCTGTGCGACACGGCCCTGCGCGCGGCAGATGTTCTGGCCTCTCAACGCAAGGTCGTGCCCTATACGCGCGCAGGTGGCCTTGTGGCCCTGTTCAGGGGCGGCGATCGGGTGCGCGCGGCGTCCTATAACCCGAACCAGCGCAAGCCGGGTGGGCACACGCGCCTGCCTGCCTATGCGATGGGGCGGATCGGCACGGTGAAACTGTACCATGACAGCCACGTCCTGCCCGACAGCAACGCGCAATTGCATGGTGCTGGACCTGTGGCAGAGCGATCTTGAAACGGCTGATCCATGACGCAAGCTCAAACACCATCCGTCCAGATCGAAGCGCCCCCGTTCGAAGCGCCTCCGTTCGAAGCGCCGTGGCACGGACAGGTCTTTGCCCAGGCCGTCGCCATGAGTGAGGCGGGATCTTTCACCTGGCCGGAATGGACCGAAATGTTCGGCGCCAGCCTGGATGCTCTGCGCTGGGACCACGCGCTGGAGGGCAGCGAAGATTATTACATCGCCTGGGTCGGCACACTGGAACGGATGATGGTCGAAAAGGGCCTGGTTGTGCCGGACCTGTTGGCCGAGATGAAGACCCTGTGGGTCGAGGCCTTCCTGAGCACGCCGCACGGCACCCCC
>Ga0209345_10003596_pt1 | contig 15781 bp, 17 predicted proteins | sample Cruoilmetagenom7_FD_187294 | JGI IMG/M metagenome (GOLD analysis project Ga0209345, IMG submission 187294) | Oil polluted marine microbial communities from Coal Oil Point, Santa Barbara, California, USA - Sample 7 (SPAdes) (version 2) | ecosystem: Environmental > Aquatic > Marine > Oil seeps ... | reverse complement strand
CGTAGATCCGCACCAGCGCGTCCAGTTCCCGAGCGACACGCGCGCCGGAGATGCTGGTGTCTGCAATTAGGCCCAAGTTCTCGCGGCTGCAGTCGTCGATTACCGCCAGGATACGGAACTTCCGTGAAGCCTCGAAGCTGTCGGAGAGAAAGTCCAGCGACCACCGTGCATTGGGGCGCACCGCCTGCGGCATAGGGGTGCGTGTGCCTTGGGCCCGCTTGAGACCGCGGCGTCGTTTCACTCCTCGGCGCCGCCGGGATCATCGGCTTAGCTATCGGCTTTGCCGTCCGCGACACGGTCGAGAACTTCGTGGCTTCCGTCATGCTAAGTCTGCGCCAACCCTTCCGCCCGAACGATCTGGTAGAGATTGAGGGCGACGTCGGTCGCGTGATCCGGCTGACTTCGCGCGCGACGATCTTGCTGTCGCTCGACGGCAATCACATTCGCATCCCGAATGCGACGGTCTTCAAGGGCAAGATCATAAACTACACGCAGAACCGGCCGCGGCGGTTTATGTTCGACATCGGCATCGACCCCGACGCAGATCTCGAAGCGACGCGCAGCTTGGCGCAGGCGACGCTGAATGCGCTACCCTTCGTGCTCGACGACCCGGAAGAACTGGTCTGGATCGAGAACATCAGCGAGTCTGGCGCGATCCTACGTGTGACTGGCTGGATTGATCAGACCGCAACCGGCTTTTCCCCCGCGCGGGGAGACGCCATCCGCCTGGTCAAAACGGCCGTTGAAGAGGCCGGTGTGGCGATCCCGGACACAACCTATAGAATCCGTCTGGGGGTAACATTGGCGTAGACTTTGGGTTGTCTCAGTCAGGAACTCAGCTGAAATGTCGATCGGAACATAGGCTGCGAAATGTGCGCCCGCGTCCAACAAGATCCGGGTCTTAATCGAAGCGCCAGAGCCGAGTTCGACCAATGCGCCTCCTTTGGGCACCAGGCCCGCCAGCGTGACAGCATTGTCCCGCAGGATCGCGGCTTCGCTGCGAGTAAGGTAATATTCGGGCAGGTCAGTGATCTGCTCAAACAGTGCGCTGCCGCGTTGATCGTAAAGCCATTTGGGGCTCAGTGCCTTTTGCGGCTGTTCCAGCCCGTTAAGGGCGTCGTTAAACAGCGCCAAGGCCCCGGGGGATAAGGGCTGATCCGAGCCATCCATTATGCCGCATCCCTTGCCAGCCTCAGCCCCATCATCTGCCAGCGCTGATGGGGGTAAAAGAACGTGCGATAGGTGGGCCGCAACTGCTTTCGCGGTGTAGCGCAGGAGCCGCCACGCAGGACGCGTTGGTTGACCATGAACTTGCCGTTGTATTCGCCGAGTGCCCCTTCGGGAGGGCAGAAACCGGGGTAGGGAGCAAAATCCGACGCAGTCCATTCCCAGACATCGCCCCAGATGCCCGATCCCGGCAAGGGTCGAAGCGCGCCGACGGCACCGGCATCGTCTATCAGATTGCCCGCGATCGGAATCTTGCGAAAGGCGACCTCATGTTCGGCCTCAGTCGGCAGACGCGCCCCGGCCCAGCGGGCAAAGGCATCCGCTTCGTAATAGCTGACATGGACCACCGGCGCGTCGAGCGCGACGGGTTGCGGGCCGCGCAGCGTATAGGTCCACCATTCGTCGTCCTGCTGCCACCAGTAGAGTGGATGCTCCCAACCTTCTTTGATCGCTACAGCATGACCCTCCATCAGCCAATGCCGGGAGTCTTGGTAGCCGCCATCTTCGATGAACGCGATATAATCGCGATTGGTAACCGGGCGGTCAGCAATTTCGTAGGGGTCGAGCCAGATCCGGTGCCTCGGACCTTCGCAATCATAGGCAAAGCCTTGGCCGTCATGCCCAATCTCAATCAGCCCGCCGTCATGACGGCTGAAGCTCAGCAGGGTTTCCGAGGTAACGGGCAGAGGTTCGGGGTCTTTATACGCTGGCAATAGGGGGTTGAAGCTTAGCCCGTGCAGCAGATCGGTCACCAGAAGCTCTTGGTGCTGCATTTCATGATGACAGCCAAGTTCTACTAATGTCGCGATCTCAACCACATCGGCGCGCGAGGCGCTCATTAGATCCGCAAGACTGTCCTCAACATGTGCACGATAGGCCCGCACCGCGTCGCCGTCGGGGCGGGACACGAGACCCCGGCGGTCGCGGGCATGACGGGGGCCAGCTTGAGTATAGTAGGAGTTGAACAGAAAGGCGAAGCGGTCGTCCGGGGACGTATAATTGGCCACGCGAGGCTTCAAAATGAACTCTTCGAAAAACCATGTGGTGTGTGCGAGGTGCCATTTGACGGGCGAGGCGTCCTCCATGCTTTGCAGCATCATGTCTTCGGGACAAAGTGGAGCAGCGAGCGCCTCTGTGCGGCTGCGAGTCTCGCTAAACAGCGTCAGCGCTTCGTTGGTCGGGAGTGGGTTAGAGGCGATGGTCATTGAACAACTTCCCCTCGGTGTGGACAGTGGCAAGATGAACGTTGAACTTAATCTGGGGTAGCCGAATGGCAAATCTTATCGAGCTGGAGCGAAGTCATGGTCAGCCATCCGGTAAGCTGGCTCCACAACAATCTCAGGAACAGTGCGTCATCAAAAAAACTGGGGCATTTAGCGCTTTTACTTTCGCGGAGCGCGATAGCAGGCCATCAGAAAGGATTGCTACTTTGCAGCGCGCAGTTAACCATGCCGGGTCATCCGCTCCAGTTACAGACGACATAATTCGCGATGTTTGGTCTAAGTTCATTCTTTTCTCAGCCGTATCTGGAGTTACCGCGGCGGGCCGCTGCACCATGGGGGATATCTTATCCACGCCCGCCCTCAGCAAGCTATTCCGAAATATTATAGGTGAGACAGCCGCGATCGGACGAGAATTGGATATCTCGTTGTCACCTGACATTGAAAGTCAGATGTGGGAAGCCGCATGCGCTTTACCCGAAAACATGCGTGCATCTACCGCTATTGACTTGGAAAACCTCCGCCCCCTCGAAATCGAATGGGTCTCAGGCGCTGCTGTCAGGTTGGCAGAAAGAGTTGGGGTAGAAGCGCCAGTCAACGAAACACTCTACGGGCTACTTTTTCCGTATAGACATGGGGTTACCAAACAACCGTAACCTTATGATTTGAAACGGCTCATACTACGGCTTTTAACTATACCGGTAGGTTAGACCAAAAAGTGTCTCGTGATAAGGATGGTCGCCGGATCTGCTGCCTGACAGAACCGGGCGACTTGGTCAGTTTTTTTCTATGCGCATGGCATCAGGGTTCGTGCCAGCGGCAACCTGCTCCCGATACCAGCTGGGTTGCCGCCCCTTCCCAGTCCAAGTCTGTGTCTTGTCTTCTGGATTAAAGAAAACTGGCTTTGACTGCTTCTTGGCCGCCTTTGCTTTAGCTTTCCTTTTCTTGGGAGCCGGCGCGGCGCTTTCGGTAATATCGTTTAGCGAAAAACCGAACTCTGCAGCAGCTTTAGACGCCGCTTTTTTCGCCTCTCTTTGGTCCCGAGCTTTTGCAGACGACAATGCTTTCCTGACGTCTGCCAGCAGCTTTTCAAGGTCTTTGCGCGACAGGGTTTTCAGCTCATTTCTATCGAACATGAAACTCTTCCATTTTTTGCTGTGCTAAATATTTAAGACGTCTCATATGCTCGAGAACTTAACTATACAACACATTGATGTCGGCCAATTGCTCTCATCAGCACCGTTGGCCTGTTTTCAATCGCGCGGAGCGTCCTGAAAATTCTACGTCACTCGACGCGGGCCAGCAATGTCTTGGCTTCATAGCGAAGCCTGTCTGGCTCCATTGGCTTCTCTAAAACCACCACGGCCATTTGCTGAAACGGATTGTACGCACCGAGACTTCTGGCTCTACCGCTCAAGATAATAATCGGCGTCGTTGCTGTCTCCGAAATTTTACGCAGCTCAAGTATGAACTCGAAGCCGCCCATAGTCGGCATCGCTATATCAACGATGATTAAATCCGGCTTTAGACCTTGAATGGATGCTAAGGCGTCAAAAGCGTTTTTGACGGATGTAACTGTAACCTCTTCGTCCTTCTCGAAGGTCGCTCGGACGATATCCAAAATGATTGGGTCGTCATCCACATGGAGGATTCGTTTAGCCATATAGGTACGCAATAATTATCATGGTCGCTCCTGTCTCGGCCTCGCCACTACAGTATCCTTGAGGCAAACGCGACAGCTTTACATTTTCGATCTGAGTGAACTTTGCAAGGCAGAACTTGGAGCTATTGGGCCAAGCCCGCATCCGTCAATTGCTCTTGATCCGGAAGGTCGCGCAGGCTTTCAAGATCGAACGCGATCAAAAACTGTTCTGTCGTCACAAATGTATAAGGTGCCCCCCTTTGAGGCGCCCGTGGTCCCATTCCAATCAGATTGCGCGCATGCAGCCGCCCGATCAGGTCCCGGCTGATCTCTTTGCCAAAAATATCCTTCAACCCGTCGCGGGTAAGAGGCTGATGGTATGCGATGGCCGCCAGCACTGCGACGTCGAATTCATTCAAGTCGAGCAGTTGATCCCCCACGTCGGCCGCCGCGCGGATCGCGGGGGCGTAGGCAGATCGCGTGCGCATCATCCATCCACCCGCCACCTCAGCGACTTCAAATGCGCGTCCGTCCAAATCGGAGGCCAGGTCCTCAATGAGCAGATCGACTGCCGCCCCCTGCCCTACGACCCGCATCAAATCCTTTCGCAGCACAGGTGAGGCGGAGGCAAAAAGCACAGCCTCAATCCTTCGCATCCATTCCCGCCAGCGCAGCTCTGGCGGAAGGTGGGCAAGCTCACGGTCAAGCTTTGCCTCAGAGCGATCCTTCGCCATGTTATACTCCGTAGAGCCGGAACGTGTCGCGGCCGGTGAGTTCGCGCACGGCACCCAGCTCAACAAGCCTGTCACAAAGGCGCCGTGCCGCGCGAGGCGGCAAAGGCAGCTCTGCTGCTGCGACGGCATCGCGGGTCAAAAACATCTCAACGGCTTCCCCAGCCCCCTTAGCACGTAGCTTCGGCGCCACCGCGACGAGATGCGCCGTCTTTCGCAATAGGTCAGCTGCCAAACGCGCAGCTTCGATACAGGCGACACGTACAGCTTGATGACAGGCACCCTCCAGCTCAGTCCCCAGCTTGCGCAGATCGGCCGGTTTCAAGCCTATCGCGAACAGCGGTGTGATGTGACGCCAACCGAGCGCCTGTGCCAACGCGGCATCCGCCAAAGCTAAAGCCATCCGCGCTGACCTCGGGGCTGCGGCCAAAACCCTTTCTAACACCTGCGCAGCGCGCGCAACTGGATTACCTTGCCCTACCGCGCACCACTCGGCGATCTGCCCAGCCTCGCAGGTTGGAAAAGCACGCTGCAATGATTTGAACGTAACTGGCCGCGCCACCGCTCTTTGCCAGCTGAGATAGATGTCGCCTGCCGGACCTGCCAAATCCCCGGGCCGCAGAAAATGAATAGCATCGCGCAGGTCCCCAACCCGCTCCGGACGTCCGGAAAGTTTGACGCAGGCCACAGCTGCGCGCAACGTTAACCGCGCGCGCATCAGCGTTTGAGGCACATCGTCCCGCGCCATCAGGAGATGCAGGTGACTCAATGCCGCGCCGGATAAAAAGGCCACATCTTCAAGGTTTTCCGGACGTCCTGAGATGACCCACGACGGCATGCGAGGTATTGTCTTAAAATGAACGATGTCGCCAGCGCGAGATAAATCCATTTAATCGCACTACATCAAAACGGCGGTTTAGGCTATAAGTTAATGCCCAAACCGCCCCACCTTGCTTATCATAATTATGTCCAATAAGTTTACATTATCGGACCCATAAAGATATGCTGCAGCACAGTCTTAAATTGAGTGGATCTTTGGAAAATCATGGGCGTAGAACGCGATAAATTGACCTCAGCACGCTCTGATAAGTTTCATGGGCATCGTCAAGTTATCGGCGTTTCTGGCATCGAAAGCGAGGGCGCTAGATCTTAGGTCGTCATCAACTCACGCGTGATGTCGCCCCAAATTCAGTGGGCCTCTGCTCTGGTTTGACGATAGGCAGCGGCTGAATGTGTATGGCGGCGCGGACGGAAGATGGTTTGATCCTGATTATGGATGGATAAGAACCGTTGTGCTTGGCGGGTTGATTTGAACCTACCCATGACCTTTTCTCGTCGTCGGGTGGGACGGTGCGACCCTTCGGATCTGTTGTTGATGCCCTTATGGCTGCGATGCTCTATTCCCGGGGCAGGCTCCTTCAGGGCGGCCCGTAGCTTTTGAGTTTATCGGTGACGATCACCCGCGCCTCACCAAATGCCTTGAATAATTTACGGAAGAACCGAATGACGGCCCGTTTATTGCGCCAGGATTGCACGAGGATGTCCAGCACATTGCCTTTGCTGTCGACGGCGCAGCCCCAGCCGATACTTCTTACCATTTATCGGAAGGACGACTTCGGCCAGGTGCCATTTGTCCGCCACCTTAGGTCGACCTCGGCGGATAGCGTTGGCGTATTATAACCCGCACTTCGCAACCCTAGTGCGGAAAGTCTCGTAGCTGACCACAACACCGCGTGCGGCTAACAGATCCTCAACATCACGCAAACTCATGGGAAATCGATGATAGGTCCAGGCGGCGTATGCGATAATTTCAGGTTGAAAACGGTGGCCTGAAAAGGCACCAGATTGCTTGGGTTTGGTCATGCGCACGCGTACCGGCATTTGAGATGTCCCCACCGCGCCACATCACGCCGCGCCCTAGACATCTGCGATCAGAACAATGCGCCTGCCAAGCCCGACTTCGGCCTGAACCGCCTCTGCGATGACGGTGCTGAAATGGGTCTCAAGATAGCGCACAACAAACCCGCTGCGGGCGGCCAGCGTGTACCGCCCGCCCTCGTCCGACACAAAACGCAGGGGCGCGAACCAATTGCGATGCTTGTCAGGATAAAGCGCGCGCAGCCGCTCTGACACCGCCGACCACGACGTACCATCGTTCACGGGCGGGACATCTTGCACCGTCTTGGCAAAATCGACCTTCACCACCGAAGAACTTTGGGCCGGGTCCATGCTCTCCATCCGTTCGGCATAATCCGTGCCGACGGCGGCCCAGGTCGCGCGCGATATTTCAAACACCCGCAGAATGTTCAGCCGATAGGCCCCGACCCTGCCCCGTACCCCCTTGCGCACACAGATCAACAGCCGGTCATCCACCCAGCGTTTGATCTCGCGTTTTACGGTACGTTCCGTCACATGCCACATCCGCGCCATTTCTGGCTGGCCAACGCAGAAATGGTCCAGTTTCCAATTGTACCGTGCCGTGATCAGGGTACAAAGTCGTGTCATCGAAATTTGTTGGGCTGGGGCGCCATGCAGCCCCGAAACGCTTAGTGCTGTCAGCACATCATATTTCATAGACCCTGCACCGGGTCCGGTCAGCCGCTTTGGTTCCATGATAATCTCACTGTCTCACCTCACAACGCCGACCACCATTGGGTCGATTCTCATTGAGGTTTATAACTGCATGAAATCCCGATTTCTGTCAATGTTCCCCGAAATACAAGAATTTCAAACATAATATATGAATCAGGTATATAAGGTATAGGGTGACGCCACTATGTCACCTTATCGACGCTTTCGTGTCACCAAAACTGGTTGGAAACTTCTCTATCTGTCACCAAATATAGTTGAATTGTCCTGCGATCCAGATGGCGTGACCGATTTACAGGATCTCAAAAGCCCAAAGTTTGCTTTTGCCAATTTGGTCATATCCCGTTATTGAAGAAAAATACGAAAATAGCAAGAGCAGCATCATGAGAGACCATTCAGACCTTCAGGACATGAACGCGCGCAGTCTCGCACAACAGGCATCTGTGCGGCGCGCAACATTCGATCCTGGCGTCGTCAAGGCACTGCGCCCCTTCTCGATCTGGGAAATCAGCCAGTTCATGTTCGACATCCCCCCCGATACCCTGCGCAAGAAACTGGCCGATGACCCCACCTTGCCCCAGGGCGAAACCCAGGATGATGGCCGCCAGCGCTGGTTCTCGCTTAAGGAAATCAACGAACTGCGCCGCCGCCTGCGGTTCCGGGGTAAAACACTGCTGCCCCGCCGCCCCGATGGCCGCGCCATCCGCGTTGCCGTGTCCAACTTCAAGGGCGGCGTGGGCAAGACCGTCGTGGCGCAGCACCTGGCAAATGCTGCCGCGCTTGATGGCTATCGCGTGCTGTGCATTGACTTTGATCCGCAGGCCACGCTCACCCACTCCATGGGCCTGGTCGAGGTGAAGGAAGGCAACACCGTCTGGGGCGTCATGTGCCGCGATCTGTGCCACGAGGCGGACCGGATCATGAACAGCTATGACCTGCCCGAAGAATGCCCTTACCCCGCCTCCGATGAACTGCCCGAAGATGTGCAAAGCATCGGCGCGCAGCGGACGCAGGATTTCATCCAGCCCACCTGCTGGCCCACCATCGACATCATCCCCAGCTGCGCTAACGCGGCCTTTGTCGAATTTGCCAGCGCGCAATACCGGGCCTTGCACAAGGCATGGTCGTTCTTTGGATGTGTGGCGCGGTATCTCGATGAACTGCCCGACGATCAATATGACGTCATCATTTTCGACTGCCCGCCCGCCATCGGCTACCAGTCTCTAAACGCAGCGTTTGCAGCTGATATTCTCTATATCCCCTCTGGTCCCGGTTACTGGGAATACGATTCCACCACCAGCTATCTGGGCCAGTTGGGCGACGCGATGGAGGATATCTCGGACGGGTTTGGTAAGCTGGCAGCGGACGCAGGTATAACGCTTCCTAAACGGTTTATGGACATCCGTATCCTTATGACCCGCTTTGAAACCAACAACCCTTTGCATACCGCGATGATGGATGCTTTTCGCAATGTCTTTGGCGCTGACGTTTGCCAGAACCCGATTGAAATGACCCGGGCGGTCGAACAATCGGGGCGGTTTCAGATGTCGGTTTACGAACAGGACTACCGCCAGATGACCCGCGAAACCTGGAAGCGCGCGCGGCAAAGTTTTGACCGATCTTATGAGGAATTCAGGGAAACCATGCTGAACGCCTGGGACCGCGCCATAGAAACAGGAGAGATGTGACATGGCCAAGAGCAACAAATTCGGCTTTGCCCCGGTGGAGCCCGACGCCCCGAGACGCCGCGAACGGTCGGTCGGGCCGATGGGTGCCGCGGTGCGCGAAGCCGCGGAAAGCCTGACAGATGCCACCGACGCCAAAATCGAAAAGCGCCGCCAGAATGCCAAAGACGCCGAAGCGTTCCGCGCCGCACAGGACGAAGGCCGCGTATTGGTCGCGCTGGAATTGTCGCAGATCTCGGCCGACGATTTACCTCGTGACCGGATGGATCTGGAAGCCGTGGCATCCTCGGACGAGATGGAGGAACTCAAGGCTTCGATCCGCGAGCGGGGCCAGAAGGAACCCATCGAAGTCTATCCGGGGCCGGACGGGAGTTACCAGCTAAAGAAAGGGTGGCGTCGTTTTACCGCGCTGTCGCAACTGATGGCGGAAACCGGCGATGCGCGTTTTGGCACGATCACCGCGCGGATCGAACGCGGCGATGATGGGCGGTTGGCGCGCTATATTGACATGGTCGAAGAAAACGTCGTTCGCGAAGATCTGACCTTTGCCGAGATGGCACAGGTTGTCATCACCGCCGCGCAAGATGGCGGGGTGGGGGAGCCGGACCCCGATGCTCTGGTGGCGCGGCTGTACGGTTCGCTGCACAAGATGAAAAAATCCTACATCCGCAGCTTTGTTTTTCTGCTGTCGCAACTGGGCGATGTGCTGCCTTTCCCCAAGGCAATTTCACGCAACTTAGGTGTTGATGTGGCGCGGGCGTTCAAGACCCAGGACGCGGCCGAGGCGCTGCGCGCCAAGCTGCAGGGATGCCAAACCCCTGAGGAACAGAACAAGGTGCTGGCCGGATTTGTGGAGGCCACCAAGGGAACGCCGCAGACCCAAAAGAAAAAGCTGGAGCCGCGTGAGAAGTTTGAGTTTCACGTCGGCTCCCTCAAGGTGACGGCGCGGCGGGGTGAATGCCGAATCGTCAGCAAGGATGATTTCGCCGCCATTCCCAAGCCTTTGCTGGAACGCGCGATCAAAGCCTTTGAGGATGAGCTGCGCAGCGGTTCAAGTGTAAGACCGCTATAGAGATAGGGGTAACCCATGGGTTACCTCGTTTTTTGTCTATTAAAATCAAATAGTTGATTATTTAGTGGGGTGCGGCGAGAGCGCTTGTATCCCGCAGGGGCGGGAGAATTTGAAAGGAATGACCCAAATTTGACGCCCCTGCCCGGTTTCACCCATGTTCTCACCTGCAATTGACCGATGTTATCCACGGCGATGCCCCACATCAGCGTATTCTGTGACGATGCCGGGGCGCCGTTAGGCCCACATCATTTCCATCGGAGGCTATGCCTGTGCGGCGCGCAGGGACTGGCCCGAGAATAAGGCGAGGCGTTGCTTTTTCGGCAGGTCGCTGCGCAGTCCGGCGGCCAGCACCGTCTGTTTGATCAGTTGCGCCACGTGTTTGTCTGACTGTTGCGCATCCAGCACGCGGTTGTTGTCGCGGATGGTGCGGCGGAACAGCGGACTTGCGTTTATCTTGGCATAGTACACTTAGCGTTCGACGGCATGTACCGAGCAAATTTGATCAGCGCGCGCGGGAGGGTTTTGATCTCGCGCAGGCCGGACTAGGCGCGCAAGAACAGAACCATGCCGTTTTCATTCAGGATGACCCAGCCGCCCGCAGCGATCTCCCTCGCCTTGTTGCTTCACTTTCGGCGTTGAAATCCGAAGACTGCTGATCCTCGTCACAGCCCGGCTGCCTTCGTCAGGTTCACTCGGAACCGGTCGCGCCGGCGTTGATAACGGCGGGTCATTTCGGCCGAAGCGTGCCCGAGCTGCTTCTGGACATAACGTTCATCAACTTCTGCCGAACTGGCGAGGCCGGCACGCAGCGAATGACCAGAAAACAGTGCGAGCCGTTCCTTCTCAGGCAAGTCCGACCGAATTCCGGCGTCCAGGACTGTGCGCTTGATCAGGCGTGCGACATGTTTGTCGTTAAGCCGGGTCTCAGATGCGCGTTTGCCATCGCGCGAGGTGCTTACAAAGATCGGGCCGAAGTCGATCTTGGCGAAGCGCAGCCATTGCTCGAGCGCATGGACAGGGCAGGATTGATCCTTAGAGCCACGGCCGATCTCGACCTCGCGCCAGCCGGTCTTGGCATTGAGAGTGAGTAGGGCACCCTCGTCGAAGATCTCGATCCAACCGCCCGAGTCCGGCGTGTCGTCCTTGTGGACGTCCAAGCTGACAATTTCCGACCGGCGCAGACCGCCTGCATAGCCGAGGAGCAGGATGGCCCGGTCTCGCAGACCGCGGAGGTCGAAAGGAAGGGTGTCCACCATCGCGAGGATATCCTCGGCGTGGATTGCTTCCTTCTGCACCGGGGGGCGTGCATGCTTGCGTTTGATGCCGGCCAGCACTGTGGCTATATGCCGGTTCTTGCGGTCGAGATTGAAGCCGCGTTGCTTGTAGTTCCAACTAAGGCCAGAAAGACGGCGCTCGATGGTCGAGACCGAGAGGGCAGGGGCCTTTCCCGTGGGTGCCGCCAAGTTGGCGAAGTAGATCCCGATCATCTCGGGTGAAGGCGGCAAAGGATCCGTTCCCTTCAGTCTGCACCAGCGGGCAAAGTTCGCCCAGTCTTTCGCGTAGGCCTTCAGGGTGTTCTCAGAGGCCGCTTGCTTTGCATAGCCGCGTGCGGTTTCTACCAGTTGATCGAGAGTGCCTGAGCCAGCCACATGCGAGGGCAGGGTGATGCCTTTACTGTTCTCTTGATCTCGTGCGCCACCCTGAGCATCTTTGGATGTACGAGGACGTGCTGAGCTCAACTTCTCGTCCTTTTTGGCCATGTTTCCCCCGAAAACTCTGTCGGTCTGCCGGAATTTCTGAGACTGCGTTCCATTTGTTTTCAATAGCTTGCCTGTGTCGCATTTCTGAAACCGATTCAGGGTATGTGAGACTGGACGCCGATTTGAGTCACCATTGGTGAGACTATCCGGCACCCGCGCATTGAGCAAGTTATGTCCGATAATTTTCCGGCTGACAAGGATTGGGAAGAGGCAGAGCGCCGCGCGCAAGTGATCGCGGAGCTGCCGGTCCAGCTCACTCAGGGCAGTGTCGACTGGGCCATGCGCCAGTTGAATGTCAGCCGATCCACGCTCTTTCGCCTGGTGAAGCAGTTCCGCGAGGACGGGCGGACGAGTGGACTGCTGCGGGATACCCGCGGCCCTAAACCGGGCATGCAGCCTCTGGACCCGGCGGTGGAAGCGATCGTCGCCCATCATTTCAGGGAGTTTTATGCCACCCGCCGCAAGCCCACCAGGACACGGTTCTGGCGTGAGATCGCTGCCGATTGTCAGGCGCAAGGGTTGGCACCGCCCTCGATCCGGCGTTTGGGCCGCTGGCTGGAGGGGCGCGATCAGGCAATGCTGATGGGCCGGCGTGAAGGCAAGGACAAGGCCGAGCGGCGCCATCTGGCCACGCCGGGAAGCCTTACTGCAGACAGCCCTCTCGATATCGTCCAGATCGACCACACCAAGGCCGATGTGACAGTGGTTGACCCGGTGACGCGTCGCCCGCTCGGTCGTCCGACGCTGACTGTGGCAATCGATGTGAACACCCGCATGGTTTTGGGGTTTCATCTGTCGCTGGAGCCGCCATCGCTTCTGGCTGTTGCTTTGTGTCTGACCCATGCGGTGATGGACAAATCGCATTGGCTCACTGCGCGAGATATTAGCACGGATTGGGCTGCGCAGGGTATCCCGAGCGCGATTTACGTGGACAATGGCGCGGAGTTCCACGCGCGCGCCTTCGAGCGAGCCTGTTCCGAATATCAGATCGACCTGCGGCACCGACCACCGGGAACGCCGCGCTATGGCGGCCATATCGAGCGCCTGATCGGCACGATGATGGGCGCGATTCACCTGCTGCCGGGCTCGCATTTCTCGAACATTTTCGAGCGCGGTGATCTCGACGCCGAGGCCGAGGCGGTGATGACGCTCGGAGAGCTGGAGACCTGGCTCGCTCTCGAGATCACCGGCTCCTACCATGCGCGGGTCCACAGCGTGCTGGAAAAGACGCCGTCAGCAGCCTGGGCGGCGCAGGCGGATGAGATCAAGCTCCGCATGCCGGTCGATCTCCGACAGTTCTTGGTCGATTTTCTGCCCTCCGAGCAGCGGGTTTTGCAGCGCGACGGCCTGCATCTCTTCCACATCCGCTACTGGGCCGACGAGTTGCGCTGGCTGATGGGCCGGGAAAGCCGCAAGTTCACGCTCAAATACGATCCGCGTGATCTTTCGCGCATCTTCGTGCTGACAGAGAACGGGATTATCGAAGCCCGACCGGCGGATCTGACACGGCCTGCGGTCACGCTCTGGGAGCACCGCGCGGCGCGACGCGCTTTGCGCGAGGCCGGGCGCCGGTCGGTAGATGAGGAACTGATTTTCAGGACGATCGAGACGCAGCGCGACCTCGTCGACAGCGCCGAGCGGCAGACGAAGGCGATACGGCGCCACCAGGCACGGCGGGCACATCTGGCCCCTCTGCCGATGATCGATGTGACACCGGATGCCGCCGCGCGAGATGCCTTGCCTGCGCCGGAAGGGGAGGGGAGCCCGTTTCTCAGCCACCCCGGCTTCAAGGTCGAGGAGTGGTACGAGGATGACTGAGTTCCCGCATCTCTATCCGGGAGCCGGCAAGATCGCCGTGCTCAGTGCCGAGGAGCGCATTCATAGGATCCGCGCCGACCGCTGGATCTCCTACCCCAGGGCTGAGGCCGCCTTGGAGAAGCTGGAAACGCTGATGTCGTTTCCCGAGCGCGCCCGCATGCCGAACCTGCTCATTGTCGGCGACAGCGGCATGGGCAAGACTATGATCATCGAGAAGTTCACCCGCGACCACGCATCGAGCTTCGACGAGACCAGCGGACGGCTGCATATGCCGGTCGTCGCCGTGCAGATGGTGTCTGGGCCTGATGAATCGCGCTTCTACCGCCGGATCCTGGCGGCGATTGGTGCCCCGGAGCCGCCGCGGGCGACACTGTCTGTGCTGGAAAGCCTGGCCTTGCGTCTGCTCGCCGAATTGCGTCCGGGGATGCTGGTCATCGACGAGATCCACAGTCTGCAGGCGGGTACGATCCGCGAACAGGCGCGCTTCCTGAACATGCTGCGCTTCCTGGGCAACGAGCTGCGCATCCCGCTGGTCTGTGTCGGTACGGCGCAGGCCCGCAACGCGCTGCGCACCGACGATCAACTGGTGCGTCGCTTCGAGGCCTTCGCATTGCCGCCATGGCGGGAGGGCGAGGATCTGAATGGGCTGATGAGCACGCTCGTGCGCACGCTGCCGCTTCGGCGCCAAAGCCAGATCGACGAGAAGGCACTCACGCGGATGATCAAGGTGACTGGCGGCATCACCTCGGGCATCTTTTCGATCTTGTCGCAGCTGGCGATCGCCGCCATCGAAAGCGGGGAGGAACGCATCCTCTCGCGCGATATTCTGGGCGGCGACCGGTTGCAGGCGGTCCTGGGAGAGCCGGTGTGACGGCACACGGGCGCCTGCCGGTAGTCTACCTCCCCGAGGCCGACGAACGGCTGTCTTCCTGGGCCGCGCGCATGGCCCCGTTCTACGCCATGACGGTTTCGGAATTCGTCGCCGCGCTTGGCCTGAAAGGGCACGACGTGTTCGACTTGGAATGGCGTCTTTCGGAAGGGCAGGGGGCTCTGATCGCTGCTCGGACCGGCCTTTCGCCGGAAGCGGTGCAGGCCATGACTTTTCGGAAGTTGGGGTCAGCGGTGCGCATGATGATCGCGCGGAAGAACCGGTCTCCGTGTCGGCACTGTCCCGAAGACGTGCATCGCAAAGCCGCCGCGCTGCCGTGGCGATTTCGCTGCCCGGTGCATGGTGTGGAGTTTCGGGACGCCACCGGCGAGACCCTGTCCAACCGGTTCGGTACGGATTGCTTCAAGAAACTTGAAGGGCATGCCGAGGTCGGTGCCGCTCATCTCGATGCCTGGGCGCGCGGTGCGGGGCAAGGCCACCTGGAAGCGCCCCAAGTGCTTCAGGTTCTGACGGCACGGCATCGCCGTGCCTCGCCGCCGAACGTCGGCGAGCAGCCACGAATGTCTCTGAAAGACCGGCGGGACTACCATGATTTTCTGACCACGCCGATCCTCCGACAGGCGCTGACGGTCATTGTCCCCGAATACGATCAGGTGGCGCCAGTGCTGGCCAAGCCGGTGCGGCCCGGTCTTCACGCTCTGGCGCAGGGCTCGCTCTTGCAATGTTTCGCGCTGACGGTCGGCGTCGGGCGGATCATTGAGGATCCGGCCAAATGGGCGATCTCAGTCATGCTCGAGAGTGATGCGGAGGGGCAGGGAAGGGTCCGGCAGGCGATTAGCCCATGGCCTCTCTCGTTGAGGCGAAGCATATCGGCCCGGTTCTGGCGCGCTGAGCGCGACGAGAGGGCACGCCAGTCTGCCGAAAAAACCGCGCGACAGCGCCAGTCTCACAAATACCGACTCATCCAGTCTCATAAATACCGGTACAGAATCTCATGAACCCCGACTCGTTTTTCAGGGAAGTGCTTTAATCTCATCAATTCCGGTCTTCCGACAAACTCATTAGTATTGAGACTGTGCTGCAGCATATCTTCATATGTCCGATAATGTAAACTTATTGGACATAATTATGATAAGCAAGGTGGGGCG
>Ga0209345_10003595_pt1 | contig 15788 bp, 18 predicted proteins | sample Cruoilmetagenom7_FD_187294 | JGI IMG/M metagenome (GOLD analysis project Ga0209345, IMG submission 187294) | Oil polluted marine microbial communities from Coal Oil Point, Santa Barbara, California, USA - Sample 7 (SPAdes) (version 2) | ecosystem: Environmental > Aquatic > Marine > Oil seeps ... | reverse complement strand
AAATGGCTTACTACCATGTGGATTTGTATATTTCTTCGCAATTACAGCGGCAAGCACAGCTGACCCACTTTATGGAGCTATGGTAATGGCTATATTTGGCTTAAGTACTATCCCTGCAATGTTTGGTCTTGGTTTCTTAACTTCACTAACTTCAGCAACAAGTTTTAGAAATATGATGATGAGCCTGTCGTCTATCGCCGTTATTCTCTATGGTGCATATACTATATATAATGGTTATGATTATATAAACAATCCCCTAAAAACTTTAACAGATTGCCATAATTAAATTTTAATTTATTTATCTAGTATAAGTATTTTTTATGATATAATGAAAATAGAAATGCTTATATAGTCCCTAAGATATGAACCTAAAGGATATATTTTGGATTTAATTATTTTACTAATATCTATAATTGTTTTACTATTATCTTATATCTTTTATCTTAGAAACAGTGATAATCAAAAGATGGAAAGATTACTGGAAGGTTATGATGAGCATATTATCGCTTCAAGTACAGACTTAGATGGTAGAATCACATATATAAGTAGTGCATTTTGTCAAATAAGTGGTTATACAAAAGTAGAGTTAATTGGACAAGACCATAACATTATAAGACATCCTGATATGGATAGCGAAATTTATAGTGATATGTGGAAAACTATACAAAACGATAAAGTATGGCATGGTGAAATAAAGAATCTAAAAAAAGATGGTGGCTATTACTGGGTTAAAGCTCATATCTATTCACACTACAATAAAAATAATAAAAAAATTGGATACACTGCAATTAGGAAAGATATAACAGCCCAAAAAGATTTAGAGATGTTAAAATCAAATCTTGAACTCGCTATTAAAAGAAGGGTTACTGAACTAAAAACAACAAACCTTTATCTTGATACTATTTTTGAAACTTACCCTGACATATTAGTAGTAACAAGTGGTAATATGATTGAAAAGGTTAATAGTAAATTTTTAAATTTTACCAACTTTGAAAGTCTAGACGCTTTTAAAGAAATATATAGCTGTATCTGTGATCAATTTGAAAAGGTTGATGGATACTTACAGCCAAATATGGATGATAACTTAAGCTGGATTGAATATGTTGAATTACATCCAAAAGAGATGCATAAAGCTTTAATTATAAAAGATGATTTAGAGTATATTTTTTCTGTTAAATCAAAAAAAATGTTAGTAGATGAACAAATAAAGTATATTGCTATTTTTACAGAAATAACCAGTCTTGAAAGACTAGCTACCATAGATAAACTCACATCATTATATAATAGAAGAAAGTTAGATTCAGTCATAAACAACTGTTCAAATACTGAACTACCTAATAATTTATGTTTAATGATGATTGATATAGATAATTTTAAAATTGTTAATGATACATATGGTCATGATATAGGTGATGAAGTCCTAAAAACTATTGCTTATAGTATAAAAGAAAGTACAAGAGACACAGATATCGCTGGTCGATGGGGTGGTGAAGAATTTTTAATTATATGTAAAAATACATCATTAGAAGAAGCAAAAAATATTTCAGATAGAATTTTAGACTCGGTTAGAAACAGTGACTTTGATAATGTAGGAAAACAAACAGTCTCAGTAGGACTTTCATGCTTAAACAAAAGTGAAAGCATTAAAAAATTACTAAAAAGAGCAGATACTAAGCTTTATGAAGCAAAAGATAGTGGTAAAGATTGTTTAAAATATTAAACTACAGCCACACCCCATTTTTTATATAATATGATATTGGATATGCACTTAGTAGTGCGACATAAATAATATTAAAAATCATAGATATATTATAATTTTGTAGTCTAGTCTTCTCACTTGTATTTATTAAACCAACAACTAAACCATAAAATGTTCCAATAAAAAGAAGTATATAGATTATATATCCTACATAGTAGTACTCACTTTGCAAAAAACAAAAACCACAATGATGTGTAGGCAGTTCATAAATATATGTTCCAAAGAATACGATTAAACTTATAATGGAAATGACAATAAAAACTACATTTGCAATAGAAAAAAGATACTTTTTCTTTAAAATATAAAAAAGTATTATAAAGAAGAAATTTCCATAAAACAAACTCAAAAGTGATGAACTATTCATCGAAAGAACTTGTGATATATATGAACCACCTGAACTTGAATAAATTGTTCCACAACAATCCACTAACTCATCTAAATCTATTGCACCAAACATCAATCCCTCTAAAACCAATTCTGTAATTAATAATACAAAAGCAACTATAAACACACCAAATTTCATCTTTGTATATGGATAATTTTCATGCTTCATATCTTCATTATGCAAAACTATCCAGTAGGCAAATAGATATAAATTTATAACTTTTAAGACAAAAAGATAGTTTCCATAATCAGTTGCATCAACAACCCCTGCCCCACACATAGCACCTGTTAAAATAGTTGAAAGTTTATCTAATGTAAATATAAAAAATAAAAATAGTGGTACTTTTACAGCAAAGATATATTTTATCATTGTTGCTGCTAAGTAACTCTTATTTTCTAAAGAGTATTGTAAAGATGAAGTTGAATTCAAGTCCCATTTTAGAACTATTTTAACACTTAAAATAAAAGCTATTGTTGTAAAAAAAACAAATATCATATTTAAAATGAGGATAGTTAAAACCTCTGGACTTAGTAACATTAAATCAGTTTTCCACATGAAAGTTCTATCTCTGTATCTACAAAATCAAGCCCAAAAAACAATGGGTCATGTGTCGCTATAACAATTGTCTTACCAAGTATTTTTAATTCTTTAATTATCTCTATAAATCGAAGTGAAAGTTTCTCATCTAAATTAGCTGTTGGTTCATCTGCTAGTATAATTTTAGGATTATTTACATTTGCCCTAGCAATTGCAACACGCTGTTGTTCTCCACCTGAAAGGCTTTTTACAAGTACATCTCTTTTATGAGATATATGAAACATATTCATCGCCATTTCAAGCTTTTGTGACATATCTTTGGCATGTGGATTTAGTGGGACTAAAGGAAGTAAAATATTTTCAGAAACACTCATAGTTGGAATTAAATTGTACTTTTGAAAGATAAAACCTATATTGTCTCTTCTGTAAATAGAAGCAAAATTATCTGGTAGTTTTGATATTTTCTTAGCATCAACTATAATTTCTCCACTAGTTGGCTTACCTAAAGCTGAGATTAGTGAGAGTAAAGTACTTTTACCACTTCCACTTGCACCCTTTATCACTATAAGTTCACCCTCTTTAATGTTAAAACTAACATCATCAAGTGCTTTTACACTGTTATTTTTATTTAAAATATATTCTTTTGTTATATTTTTTATTTTTATCATATTTATCAATTTATTTTTTTAATAATCTCAGATATTCTTTGGATTCTATTATCATCACTCGGATGAGTAGATAAAAATTCAGGAGGGGCCTTCCCTTCTTTTACTTTTTTCATATTTTTCCAAAAGATAACTGCTTCATTTACATTGTATCCAGCTTTCTTCATTAAATGAATCCCTATCTCATCTGCTTCATGTTCATGACTTCTACTATATGGAAGCATTACTCCCAATTGTGTTCCGTAACCATAAGCCATATCAAAAGCACCTGAATACTCTGGAGCGGCTGAACCTATCAAAACACTTCCTATTTGTTTAACAACACCTGAGATTTGTTGATGGCTCATTCTCTCAGCACCGTGACGAGCTAAGGCATGTGCAACTTCATGTGCCATTACTGTTGCTAGTTGGTCATCATTTTTTGCAATATCCATTATTCCAGTATATACTACAACTTTCCCACCTGGCATACAAAAAGCATTTATTTGCTTATCTTCAACAAGATTAAACTCCCATTTAAAATCGGGTCTATTTGCAGCTTTTGCTATTCTATTTCCAATAGTTCTAACTCTTGAGATTTGAACTTTATTTGTACTCAACTTTGCTTTTGAGAGAAACTCTCTATAACCTTTTTCACCAAGAGCTAACTCTTCATCTTGAGATATCAACATAACTTGTGTTCTATCTGTTACAGGTGCTTTACCCATACAACCAGCAAATACAAGAACAACAAAGACTAAAAAAATATTTTTCATTTATAAACCTTTTTAATTAAAAATTTCAACTACCTTATAACCTCGTCAGCTTCAAGTGTAGCTACTCTCCAAGATGGGATTATTGTTGCCCCGACATATACAGGTACACTAATTAAGAATACAATTGAGAGAGTTTCAAAATCAAAAACAAAAGGTAATTCAAAAGCAGGTTTTAGTTCACTATAACCTATGAACACATCTCTTAAAAGTGGAGCTTGCAGTATATAAACAAAAAATAGTGCTAATCCTACACCTAATGTATATGAGATAAATGAGAGTATAAAAGATTCATAAAATTTCTCTGCCATGACATCTTTAACTCTCCAACCAATTGCTTTTAATATCCCTATCTCTCTTTTTTCTTCACTACTAACCCCACTAACCTTATCATATATAATTATGAAAAAAGTGAAAAGTGAAACTATAAATAGTGCTAAAAATATTCCACCCTTATAATTAAACATCTTTTGATAACTAACTTTTAAACTCTCATTTGTAATTATATTAAAATTGGGATACATTAGTTTAATCTTAGCAGCAATTGTATCTATTTCATCAGAGTTTGACACCTTAACAACTATATCTGTAGCCTTTGAACTTGGCATGTGGAAAATATCTCTAAAATTATCTTTAGACATAACTATCATATCATTTGATTCTAAATTTGTTTCTGATTCAAAAATGCCACTAATAATCATTTTTTTAATAGTTCCATCTTCTCTTATAAAATTAAAGTAATTTTTATAGTATGCTTTTTTTATAGCCTTTAATACTCCACTACCAACAATCATTGAATGCTTATTATATATATTATACATTTGAGCTATATTTTGCAATGACTTTTTATATTGTATTTCATATTCATCAATACCAACTAAAGAGAAATTAACACCAAGCTGCTCGAAATAGTAATATCCCCAAACTCTTGGTTGTGCATCATCTACACCGTTAATTGATAGTATATTATCAACACTACTAATATCTATATCATATACTCGTCCAGCTTTTACATTTTGCACTATAATTTGAGGTAAAGATTCAACTGTAGTATTTAGTTCATGTTTTATAGATGTCGTAATAAAAAAAACAGAACTTAATAAAAATATTAAAAATGAAAATATCACTGCTATAAATATATTTTTAGCCTTGTATCTAAGTAATGAGTTCACTGCATAATCAATAAGATAAATATTTATAAAACTTTTCAATTCATCCCTTTATTTGCAATACTAAATGTTGAAGTAGTACGCTCTCTAAGAGAACTATCATCACTATATATAGAATATAAATCACTTAAACTTCTATGTCTAACATAATTAATGTCAGAAAAAAATGCTAAGTCTGGTAAGCCTGTAAGTTTTACAAAAGATACTTTTTTATTAAGCATATCCTCACTCATACTTTTTGATATATTTAAATAAACTATCTCTACTAAAACAAAAAATATTAAAAAAGAAGCTATAAGAATCATACTCTTAGCCTTTTTAAAAAAGCATGTATCACTATTAATCAAGACTATCTACTTGCTCAGATATTATATTTTCAAACTTTATAATCTTAGTAGCTCGATGATCCATATAAAATGTTTTAGCATCAAGAAGTTTTTTAAAAGGTATAAGTTCATTTCCCATTGGTCCATAAACATCACTACCTATCACATAATAAGCTTTTGTTGCATCTATAGTTTTTTGTGAATAGTAATCTCTAACTAAAATACTTTGGATATTTTCTTTATTTTTAAAATAGTATTTCATTAAATCTTTTACACCATCAAATGAATAGTGTTTATCTTTATAGAAAATCTGAGCTGCCCACTTTGGATATTTATAAACATACATTCCACAAACTGGGCACTTATCACTCTTTAGTATTTTTATTTCTTGCAGGTTAGATTCATTACTAGATAAATTTATTTTATCGAATAAATAGATAGATAGGTATTCAAGATATTTATCTTTGAGGGGCTTACAAATTTTTTCATTTGTTATCGCATTTCTCAACTCTTCAGGACTAGTATATTTAGTTAAATCAACATCTTGATTGCACATCTTTTGATAAATCTTTTTACCAATAGGATAAATCTTCTTTTCTTTAACACTGTCACTATAGTCTGTTTTAGCTATAACACTTGTAAAAGAAAATAAAACCATAGACACTAGAAATAACAATCTATTAAAAAACATTAAAATACCTTAGAGTTTATTGATTAAATATTATCAAAAAAGTATTAAATTAGCGTTAAAAATTCTTAATCTATCTTAGTTGATGGTGCACCAAAATAATACCCTTGAGCAGAATCAACATCAAGTTCAGCTATTTTATCAAATACATCTTTAGAGTGTACAAATTCTGCAACTGTTTTTATATTCATCTTCTTCGCAAATTCGACTATTGTTTGAGTTACCATTTGAGAATTTTTATCATGATCAATATTTTTAATCATAGACCCATCTATTTTAATATAATCTACTTTTAATTTCATAAGGTATTCAAAGTTTGAATAACCAGTTCCAAAATCATCTATAGAAATTTTAACACCATATTTTTTCACACTGTTTATAAACTCTAAAACTTGTTCAAAATTTTCAATTCCTTCTGACTCTATAATTTCAAAAATAATATTTTTACTAATAGAAGAACTCTCAAGTTTATCTATTATGAATTTATATATTTCTTTGTTTAAAATATCATCTACGGAGAGGTTTATAGACACTGAATATGGTAAGTCCTTAAATCTATCAAATGTTTTTTCTATCATTATCTTTGTGAGTTGATGATATAGTTTATTCTTTTTTGAAAGCTCTAAGAAATGTACTGGAGCGATTAAAGAACCATCATCAGCTACCATTCTCATAAGTGACTCATATTTAATAATTTCTTTTGTTTTAACATCAACTATAGGCTGAAATACAGGGATTATTCTATCATTTTCTATTGCATACTTTAAACGTTTTGTCCACTCAAGATTTTTTTCATACTCTTTTGCCATTGCCATTGAATCATCATAAAATAAAAAATCTTTTTTATCTTTTTTTGCAAGTTTAAGTGCTGTATCAGCATTTACTAAAAGCATTTCAGAGCCATAAGATATACCCATAGTAGCCGTTAAACTCACCTCTGTTTTTTCATTTATTTTAAACTTTTTCTTAGAAATATTTCTATTTACTAAAGAAGCAAAAATTTTAAATTCTTCAATATCTTTATCAAGGGAGCATAGATGAGCAAATTCATCTGAATGAAGTCTATATAAATTAACATTATCCTGTATATTTTCTTGTAAAAATAGAGCAAAATCTTTTAGTATAGTATCACCAGCTTCATCACCATACAGATCATTTATCTCTTGAAATGAATCAATGTTTATTATCATAAGAAAAACATTATTTCTCTTTTCTAACTCCTCAGTTAATCTTCTTCTATTTTCTAAACCGGTTAAACTATCATTATAAAATTGATGCTCTATTGAGTCTAACATATTGTTAAAAATACTCTTAATAGAGTCAAGTTCTTCAATATCATCGTCAACTAAAACTCTTTGTGTCATATCATTTGAACGAGTTATATTTTTAATAACACTTGAAAATGTCTGTATAGGTTTAATCAAATACTTATTTAATTCAAAAAATATAGCTATAAAAATAACAATCGAAAATATAATCATAAATATAATGAAAAAATTCACTAGTTCTGTTAAAGAAACTTTCAAATCTTTAATTGGGTATGAAATATCTATTACACCAAGTACATCACCTTCTTTTGCGTTTGTATGGCATTTTAAACAATCATTCTTAGCTATAACTGGATAAAAATACTCTATATCATGTAAGTCGGAAATACTTAAGAGCTCTTTACCAAGCATAGCCTTTGCTACATCTTTATTATTAGTTCTTATATCTTTATCTGTTTTTATCTCGCCATATAGATTAGCAACTACTTCACTTCTATATACATTTACTTTCATACTATTATCAACTTTGTTTAGTCTGGTGATAATCTCACTAATATCATCTTTAGACCAACCTCGTTGCATAGCTGAATAAAGTGATTCAAAAACCAACATACTGGTTTTTTTAGCATCTATATGTGCAAGTTTCTCAATTGCTCCTCTTTTCATATACTCACCATATATAAAAGATGAGACTATAGCAAAGAAGAGTGTAATAAATATAATTTTTGCAGTTATTTTTGTGTAGGTAGCTTTACTTCTCAAAAAGTTCTCTTATTTTAATTTTAAGTGAATTTTATCTAGAAATTGTTTCAGAAAATATTAAATACTAAGAATATCTTTAAATTATGACATCTTAATTACATGTTTTTACATCAAGCAAGTCTAAGAAGCATTAACCTTCTTATAAAAAGGACTATTAAAGAGATAGCTAAAATTTTAAAATCAATCTCACTTGCTATATGTACATTATGAAAGGTATCACTTTGTGTAGCTTCAACTCCCATAGATTGCATTGCTAAAATTTTTGGAGCATAAACAGCACTAAACATTAATGAAGAAAATATTACAGTTATAGCACTTGCAAATGCTATGGCATCTCTTTGACCTGTTTTATATTGTGAAGCTTCATATAAAAATACAGATATAGCAACTGCATAAATCCAATAAGAAAACCTATGAAATATCTCACCCATTATAATTCCAGCATTATAATTATCTATAAGCATATCAACTAATATTTTATCTGTATGAAAAACCACAGGAGCAACAAAAGCACCTAAAACTATTACACCACCGAAGCTTGCTGCTAAAATAACTAGGTAACTAAAATCTATATATATTTTCTTACTCATTTCTCATAACCCTTTAAATGCATAAAGTAAAGCCTCTATCAAAACCACTTAAGTCTTTATAGAATTTTAAATCTTTATATTTTGAACCTTGAATATAATGTGATATTTTATCCTTTTGGTCATAACCCATCTCACAAGAAAAAAACTTAATATCTCTACTTAAGACTTCATCAAGAAGTTCTTTTATTATCTCATCTCCAATCTCACCACCAAAGAGTGCATTTTGAGGTTCATAGTCTAAATTTGATTCTAACTCAACACCATTTTCTATATACGGTGGATTTGAAACTAGATAATCCACATGCTCACTAACTGGCTCCAATAATGAACCTAATCGCAATTCAATTCTATCTTCTAACCCAAACTTCTCTATATTTATTTTTGCTACTTCTATAGCATGCGGTGATATATCTACAGCTATAAACTTGGCATGTGGAAATTGTTTAGCTAGCATTATAGAAATAATTCCACTTCCAACTCCAACTTCAACAAAACTCATCTTGGAATGTTGGTTTTGAACATTTTTAACAACTTCATCTATAAGTAATTCAGTCTCAGGACGTGGAATTAAAGCACCCTCAGCTATATAAAATTCTTCACTATAAAAACTAACTCTGTTTGTAATATATTCGAAAGGCTCATTGCAAGAGCGTCTCTTTACCCATGATAAAAGTCTATCTACGTTTGAGACTTCTGTATTTTGATTTGTGATTAGCCATAGTTCATCAACATCTAAGTGAGCCATCAAAAGAAGTTGTGCTTCTCTTGATGCTCTTGGGATATTTGGAGTTAAAGATTTAGTTATCTCCTTAAGAAGGTCTTTAACTATATATCCGCTTGGCATGAACCCTCTAGAGCACTTTTATCAGTTTCACCAATATCTACACCAAGAGCTTTAAGTCTTTCTATTACAGGTGGATGCGTATAATGAAAAAAGATATATAAAGGATGTGACAATGGAAAACTTTTGTTTTCTTGTACTAACTTCTGAAGTGCATTTGCAAGCTCTATGGAGCCTGATGGACCACCAAGTTCACTTCCCATTTTATCCGCTTCATACTCATTATGACGACTTACTATCCCCATAATAGGCATCATAACAAACCCTAAAACCGGCATAAATAAAAGCAATAAAATCATAATGATGTATGGAGATTGAGAAATACCCATTTCAAGATATAAATTCTCAGGTAAATTTCCAAAAATTCCAAACATAGCAAGTAGCATAGCACCAACTAATGCGATATTTTTATAGATATCTCCATGTGCAAAATGACCTAATTCATGTCCTAAAACAGCAAGTAATTCTTTAGTTGTAAGCTTCTCTATAAGAGTGTCAAAAAGTACAACTCTTTTAGCCTTACCAAAACCACCAAAGTAAGCATTTAGCCTTGCATCTCTCTTGCTTGCATCACTTACAAATACACCTGAACTTACAAAACCTGTTTTATCCATTAGTGATTTTATTTCATGATCTAAAGCTTCATCTTTAAGTGGTGTAAGCTTATCGAAAAATGTAGCACGAAATGCTGGATATAACATGTTAATTAAAATTACAACACCAAATATAAAAACGAAACTCCACAACCACCAAAGGTCAAAGTTTGAGATTATAAGATATATTCCCCAGATAACCGCAGAACCAAAAATTATTGTCATAACAAATGCGATAAGAGTATCTTTAATCCAAAGTCCTATACTGGATTTATTAAAACCAAATTCTGCATCTAACACAAATTTTTCATAATATGAAAAAGGAAGAGATATAACAGAACCTATAACTAAAAAGCCTAGTACTATAGCAATATTTCTCATTGCTTCATTTTCAAGAAAGATTGTATTTTCCAACCAAGATATACCAACTCCTATCCAAGCTATAAAAAGCAAATAATCTACAAAAGAACTTACTATACTTAGCTTCTCTTTTTCAACTGCATAATTACCTGCTATTAAAAATTTACTCTCTGATAATAGTACTGCTTCTTTTCTTTTTGCTATGTTTATATAGCCTATTTGCATTACACTTGTATAAATTGAGATTAGGACATATAAAGTATATATCGCGACGATTGTCATTAACATTTAGCTACCTTGATTTTTTGTGCGTATTCTAACATTATTTATAGATATCTTTTTATCTCATTGGTATTTTTTGAGATGATTCTTTAACTTCAATCGCATCATCTTTATTATCGTACGCAGCAGCTACAAAAGTATAAAGTATTCCCATAATCAATCCAGCTAAAATAACAGCCAAAACAACCTTTTTCTTTTCACCTTTTAAAGTATCGTAATCGCTAATATCTTCTAATCTTGGTTCACTCATAATATCTCCTATATTTTATTTGATATATGTTAACAAACTCTAATTACAAAAACGCTACACTTTTAAAACTAATACGACGACTTAAGTCTTTTTTTTAAATTATTTTTTCGTCATAACAATTACATAAGGTATAAAATGAATAAATTTCTACTCGCGACCCTACTTCTAAGTTCAACTCTCTTTGCTAATGACGGATATGAGGTTTACAAAAAAAACTGTAAATCTTGCCATGTGGAAATGATGAATAAAGCCGAGGTTATGAAAAACTTTAAAAAAATGAAAGCTCCACCAATGGTTGAAGTATCAAGTCGCCTAAAAGAAAACATTAAAACAACTGATGAAGAAGATGAAGTTGATCGTCATCTTTTTATTCTTTTTGTAAAAGACTATATTTTGCATCCTAACTTAGATTTTAGTATGTGTCATGCTGGTGCTCTAGAGAGATTTGGAACTATGCCTTCACAAAAAGGAAAGATTAGTGAAAAAGAAGCAAAAGCAGTAGCTATCTGGCTATATGACAGATATGAAAATACAGAGTTTAAATAACTCTTTATCTCTATATCCAAAGGATTTATTATGAAAATACACCATCTAAGAAATGCAACATTTGTTATAGAATCTGGAAAAAATTTTATACTGATTGATCCTATGTTAAGTGATGTTGGAGAACTACCAACTTTTACATACTTTAAACATAAGCCACAAAAAAATCCTTTGGTGGCTTTACCCACAAACTCAGCAGATATATTAAGTAAAGTTACACACTCTCTTATAACTCATTCCCAAAAGCTTGGTATTGAATTATTAACTCATACTGACCATTTAGATATTCCTGGAAGAAATTTTTTAATAGAAAATAATATTAAAGTTCTTAGCATCGCTAAAGACACAAAATATCTAAAAAAGCATGGTTTAAATGTAATCACCTGCTTAGAATTCTATAAAAAAGAAGATTTTTTAGATGGTAAAATCACAGCTATTCCCGCAAAACATGGACATAGTTGGATGCATAACTTTATGGCAAATGGAGCTGGATATTTTATAGAACTGCCAAATGAGCCATCTATATATATTAGTGGAGATACAGTATTAACAGAAGATGTAAAAAAAGTATTAAAAGAACTTAAACCAGATATTTCAGTTGTAGCTGCTGGAAATGCAAGTCTTGATGTTGGAGGAGATATTTTAATGAGTTTAGAGGAGCTTAAATATTTTATAGATTTAGCTCCAAAATATGTTATTGCAAATCATTTAGAAGCTCTTAATCACTGCCCAATAACTCGTAAAAGTTTAAGAGAAGAGTTAAAGACACGTAACTTATCAGACAAAACATTTATACCTGATGATGGAGAAGTAATTGAAATTTTATAAAGTATAATCAACTACTTTTGATTGGCTTGTTACACTTTTAATTAACTCTACCACCTCTAAGTGAGCTGGGTGAACTGCGTAAGTTTTTAAATCATCTTTTGTATTAAAAGTCGAGTAAAGAGACAAGTCAAAAGCTCTATCACTTTGGTTAAAATCTATACCAACTTCTATAGATAAAAGAGTTGGTATTTTTGATACTAATTCTTCTAATTTACTTTTTACAACTAAAAGATTTTCTTCCTTATTTTTCTCATTAAATTTAAACATAACTATATGAACTATCATTTAACACCTTTTTTAGTGGAAGTTTATCATAATGTTTAAATGAAACGAACATTAAGAGAGCTCTATGGAGTTGGAATATTATTTTTTTATTTTTTTAAGTGGCCATATTTCTTAGGATTTCCATATCTTTATATGAATGGGTTAAACCAAAACTTCATACTAGATGGGCTTTGGTTTTTTAGTATTTTCCTTATACTCAAAGATTTTTTTGGCATGCGCCCTGAGCGATAGCGAGGAAGTACTCTTGGGGTGTGAGAAAAGTAGAAAGAACTAAATAGATGCTGATAAATACTCTCTTTGAAGTTCTTGATAACTGCGTATCTCATCTCTAATATCTCTGCTTTGTGAAATAGCATCTCTTCTATCTTCTAGTTTTTTAGTATATTGACTACTTTTCAAATCATAATAATCAGCAAATGCTGTAGATATATGATTTTCATTGGCATAAAGAGATGCACTAAGTGTTGTTAATAAACTGATTGTTAATAAATTTCTTTTCATCTTTTATCCTTTAATTTATATATTTTGTATGATATATTAATTAAATGTAAATTATTCTATGATATTTATTCTGATAATCATTATTAAGATAGGATTAATGTTTAACTAAGGATTCCTTTCCAGAAAAATTCTGCTATCATCACTATCAAAAAGATACCTACAAAGTTTAAAACAACTCCATAGCGAATCATATCTTTTACATCTACAGCTCCACTACTCATTGCTATTGCATTTGGTGGAGTAGCAATAGGCAACATAAAAGCATAACTTGCACAAAGAGTTGCTACCATCATAAATAGGGTTGTATTTATTCCTGCTTGTTCTGACACTGAGTATATAACTGGAAGCATAATAGATATAAGTGCAGTATTTGAAGTTATCTCTGTTGTAAATGTTATCAGCATAGCAACAGAAAAAAGTAACAATATAGGTGGCATATCCGTCATAACTAATAAGTAAGATGCAACTTCATCTGCAAGACCAGTAGCACTAAAAGCTTTAGCTATAGAGAAACCTGCACCAAATAAAAACATAATTTTATAAGGCACTTTTTCTGAATCATCTTTCCAGCTCAGTATATTAAAAGGTGGTGCAAAAAGAAGTAAACCTACACCTAGAAGAATCCCAGCTTCACTAAGTCCTAGCCCACTCCAAAAAGGTTTCATAGGAGCATTTAAAAGTAGCATAAAAATCAAACCACCCATAAGATAAAGAACTTTTTTTTGATCATTTTCTAATGGTTTTTTTTCACTCTCTCTACAAATAATCGTATTTTCAACTCCTAAACTTAAAAGCCAACTAACTATTACAAACATGATAAATGCCAATGGCGCCACCATCCACATCCACTGAAAAAATGGAATCGTCTCCATCCCTTTATCAGACATAATACCTAAAAGTATAAGGTTGGGTGGAGTTCCGATTGGAGTCATAATGCCACCAACACTAGCACCATAAGCGATAGCAAGTGCAAATCTCATTTTTAGTTTTATCTCCTGAGTAATAAAAAGAGCGATAGACATAAGAAGAAGTGTTGTTGTTGTATTGGAGAGAATAGCACTAAGAAAACCAGATGTAATTGCAAGTGAAAATATCATTCCTCTTGGAGTACTGGGAAAAAGTCCCAACATTTTATCAGCTATAACAGTATGCAAATTACTCTTCTCAACAGCAATAGCCAACATAAATCCACCTAAAAATAAGTAAATAATGGGATGAGAATAATTAATTGCTGTTGCTTTTGTAGTTAAAATAGAAAAAGCTGGAAATAAAATAATAGGAAGAAGAGATACAACCCCTAATGGCAATCCTTGATTAGTCCAAAGAGTAACTAAAAAAGCGATAAGTCCTAAAAGTGAAGCCTGAGTTGGATTGAAAATACTTAGAGATAATGCAAATATAACAAGACCGACTAATACTCCAAAACCTATTTTTTTGAATTCTTCTTTATATTTATACATATACTTAACTCGAAAGCAAGTCTCTCAAAGACTCTTGAGGATTTTTTCCCTCTAACATTTCATAAACTTCTCTAGCTATTGGTAGATATAAACCTTTTTGCATAGAGATTTCATTTAATGCGTAAGATGTACCTATACCCTCAGCTACTTCACCTAAGTCATCCAATATTTCTTCTTGAGATTTACCTTTTGCCAAACCTAAACCTACACGAAAGTTTCTTGACATATTTGATGAAGCAGTTAAAAACAAGTCCCCTGCTCCACTTAGACCTATAAAACTTTCATCTTTTGCATCATATTCTTTTCCAAATCTTTGCATCTCTACTAAACCTCTAGAGATTAAAGCTGCAGCTGCATTTTTCCCAAGTCCTAGACCTTCACAAATTCCAGCTGCTATAGCTATAACATTTTTATATGCGCCTGTAATCTCTGCACCCATTACATCAGTTGAAGTATATGCTTTTATAAATGATGGGAAAAATGAGGCAAAAGTGCTACTTAATTCTTCATTTTCAGAATTTACAACTAAGGCTGTTGGTAATGACTGCATAACCTCATGGGCAAAAGATGGACCTGAAAGAAAAGAGATGTTGGCATGTGGAATATACTCTTCATAAATCTCATTTAAAAACTTTCCACTTGATGCTTCTATACCTTTTGAAGCTACTAAAACCTTTTGTCCATTAAAAACAAAGTTTTCTTTTAACCAAGATGAGACTTGTTGAGCCGGAACTGTAATTACTAAATACTCACACTCAAGTACTTCTTTCATACTTACAAAATTTTCAAGCTCTCGTGGTGTTCTTGAGCTTATTACCACATTGTTTTTCTCACTTAAGGCATATGCTAATGCCATACCCCATTTACCTGCTCCAACTACACCTATTTTAGTCACATTTATTTCCTAATAACTTTTCAAAATCTTTAATATCTTGTTCATAACC
>Ga0209345_10003594_pt1 | contig 15792 bp, 16 predicted proteins | sample Cruoilmetagenom7_FD_187294 | JGI IMG/M metagenome (GOLD analysis project Ga0209345, IMG submission 187294) | Oil polluted marine microbial communities from Coal Oil Point, Santa Barbara, California, USA - Sample 7 (SPAdes) (version 2) | ecosystem: Environmental > Aquatic > Marine > Oil seeps ... | reverse complement strand
GGGCCTCGCCGCGGTCGAATTGGCCCAGATGGGTCGACGGATGAAAGAAATTCTCGCGGTCCCATTGGGCGAGCTGGTCGTTGGCAATCATGCGGTGTCCTTTGTCCGGGCTGCAAGTGGGTTTGGGTGCACAATAGCCGGACCGGCACGGAAAAGAGGGCTGAAATTTCGCATGGAGACAGGGGAAACAACTGCCTTTATGGAGTTAGGCAGATGTTTCTACTGGCCTAGCAATAGGTCAAACGGCGGCGGCGACACGGATTTGACCGGTTTCGTAACAATGTAGCTGAAATAGCGCGTCAGCCCGAGGTCGGCATCAAGCATCGCGTCTATAAGGCCTTGATAGCTTTCGATGTCTTTGGTGACAATTTGCATCAAATAGTCATAACCGCCGCCCAAAGCCCAGCAGCCGATAACCTCATCATAACGCGGCATCGCGGCCTCGAAGGCGCGGAAGCTGGCGGCGGTGTGGTCGGCCAGCTCCACGACAACGAAAACCATCAACGTCGGGCCAAGTTTCTTGAGGTTGAACCGTGCGCCATACCCTTCGATCAGGCCCGCCTTTTCCAACTTTGCCAACCGCTCCCAGCAGGGTGTCGGGGTCAGGCCAACGCGGGCCGCCAACGCGGCTTTGGTGATCCGCCCGTCGCTGGCCAGAACCCGTAGGATAGCGATGTCGCGCTCATCAAGTTTCAACATGGTCTTTCTTGGTCAAAGGCGGGTCGCTTTCATCCTATCCGGCCTCGGCCCGCGCTGCCATCCTTGTCGCAGGCAGTTTGGACGATGTTTATGGACCGATTGACACAAACACGTGGTATCCTTGGGGATTTGATCTCGTATCCGACGGTCTCGACGGACAGCAATCTGGCGTGCATCGGATATCTGGCAGACCGGTTGGAGCAGGCTGGCGCGCGGGTCGAGGTCAAGCATGATGACAGCGGCGCGAAGGCTAATCTTTGGGCGACGCTGGGGCCAGAGGGGGACGGCGGTCTGGTGCTGTCCGGGCATTCGGATGTGGTGCCGGTCGCGGATCAGGATTGGGCCAGCGACCCGTTTGTGATGTCGGAACGTGGCGGCGCATCATTCGGGCGCGGCGCCTGCGATATGAAGGGGTTTATCGCGGCGAGTGTGGCGATGGCACCAGTTTACGCCGCGCGGACGTTAACCCGACCGATACATTTCGCGTTTACCTATGATGAGGAAACGGGCTGCCTTGGCGGGCAAGCCTTGGTGGACATGTTGCGGGCCCGTGGTGTGCGCCCGTCGATGGCGATCATCGGCGAACCGACCGAGATGCGGATTATCGAGGGGCACAAGGGGTGCTGCGAATATTCGACGCATTTCACGGGGTTGGAGGGGCACGGATCAGCCCCGGACCGTGGTGTGAATGCGGTGGAATTCGCGGTGCGCTATGTCGCGCGGTTGCTGGAACTCAAGGCCGCGTTGCAACGGCGCTGCCCGCCGGAAAGCCGGTTTGACCCGCCATGGACGACGATCAACACCGGCGCTTTGATTGGCGGTGTCGCGCACAATGTGATCCCCGGAAAGGCTCGGGTTGATTGGGAAATGCGGCCGGTGCAATGGTCGGATGCGGATTTTGTCAAAGCTGATCTGGCGGCCTATTGCGCGGATACGCTGCTACCGGCCATGCAGCAGGTAAGTCCGGACGCCGGCATTCATACCGAAGTGATCGGGGAAGTTGTCGGTCTGGAGCCAATGGCGCAAAACGCGATCCGCGATCTGGTGCGGGAGTTGACCGGCATAAACGGCACCGATCTTGTGCCGTTCGGGACTGAAGCGGGGTTGTTTCAACAGCTTGGGCTGGACGTCGTGGTCTGCGGCCCCGGTTCGATTGCGCAGGCGCACAAGCCGGACGAGTTTGTGACGCATGACCAGTTGGGCCAGTGTCTGAAACTGCTGGATCAACTGGCCGCCTGATCGGGCTTAAACGCCAACCCCCGGCCCCATGCAGGCCATTGGCGCATCGGTTTGTTCCACTTCATAGAGTTCCGTGGCAGCGCCATCCGCGCCCTGAAAAATTGCATGCAGGCCGGTCTCAGTGCGTGAGAAAGTCCAGCATTGTTCGTTGGTTGGCGCGTTTTCATAAAGGAAACAGATGTTTCCGTTACGCTCGTACCAGACCCCGTCCTGGCATTGGTCACCGATAAACGTCCAGCGTACGCGGCGATTGGGGAGGTATTGTTCAACGCCATAGGGCTGGCCATCGACATTAAAGCTGAGGGTGCGGCCCAGAGTATAATCCTCAAAGGCCTGCGCATCCATCGGAGTGCCAATGGCATCCTGCGCCATGGCCGGCAACGTGACCGACAACAACAAAGCGGCAAGGGATGTCTTTGACAACAGGGTTTGCATGGGAACCTCCAAAACTTTTGTGCACTTTGACAGAGGCATCCACAAAGGGCCAGCACCGCGCCCTCACGATGCCGCGAGACGGATTATTGCGGCAATCGCGGGTCCATGACCCGTCGCCAAAGGGGCGGGACCAGTGCAATCAGCGCCATCGCGGGCAGCGGGGCGGGCAAAAGCGGAGCATCGGGTGGCAAGATCAGCTGCGGATAAGGGCGTGAGGGGTGAGCGTGATGGTCGGAATGGCGCGGCGCGTTCAGCATCATCGCTGATGAGTACCAGCCGATTGCGTTCCAGCTATGCTGCGGCCTGACAGGTTCGATGCTGCCGTCGGGCAAGGTACGCCGCTTTAGGCCGTAATGTTGCACATAGTCCGAGACCAGCAATTGCGACTGCGCATGGGCGGCCATCACCATATAGACCAACAGCCCGACCCAGCCAAAGACCAGTGTCGCGGTCAGTAGCGCAACCGCCGCGCCGCCCAGATACCAGACATAGGGGTTGGTGCGGCGACCGGTTGCCCGCAGGCTCAACGCGCGTTCGGCGGCAAGGCCCGCGCGGAAACTGCCAATCCATGCGCGGGGCAGAAAGCGCCAGAACCCCAGCCCTTTGCGCGCGGAATTCGGATCATTGCCGGTTGCGACATGGGTATGATGTATCAACCTGTGCGCTGAGGTGTGATGCCCGAAAAGGAACATGATATAAATGGCTTGGCCCAGCCGCATCAGCCGGCGGTCGGCGCGGTGGATCAATTCATGCGCGGCGGGGTTGCCGATCTGGCCAAAGAACAGGCCAAACGCAATCAGCCCCGCGACCCACTCCAGGCCATGCAGTCGACCGGTCAGGGCCCAGAGCGCAAGCGCCAAATGGGTCAGTTGCAAGACACCAAGCAGGGCAAGCAAACCATCACCCGCCGGAAACTCCCCCTCTGCCGGGGCCAAGGCGGTCAAAACGTCCATGAACAGCCACAAGAAGGCGATCGAAACGAGCGCCGCATAGATCCACATTCCGCCCCAAAGCGCCCCCGTCAGCAGGAATACGGCGGGCGTCAGGGTGGCAATGGCGAAAGCAGCAAGGCGCATAGGGTATTCATACAGAACCGGGTTGGCAGGGAGAAGGGGGAATGGCGGCGTCCCCCTTTCAAAAGGCGTGCTCATAGGCTACCTGCAAGGGGTAACCATTGGCTTAACAAGCGCGGGGAGGCCGGCGTGTCTTTCTTTAACAAACTCAAGGAACGCATGTTCCGGTCGTCGTCGAAACTGGACGAGGGGCTTGATGCACTTGTAACAGCCGAACCCGCCGAGGCCGAGGCCCCGCCCGTTGCGCCGCCCCAGCCTGTTGACACGCCCCAGCCTGTTGACACGCCCCGGCCGGTTGCGCAACCCGCGCCCAAAGCCGGGATTTTGGCCCGACTGACAGGCCGCGATGATGCGCCGCGCCGGGTCCTCGACGATGCGATGATCGAGGAGTTGGAAGACCTTTTGGTGCAGGCCGATCTTGGTGTGGAAACCGCGCTCAAGGTGACATCGAATATCGCCGCGACACGCCTTGGCCGCCGGGTGACAACGGCTGAAATCAAGGCGGCTTTGGGTGATGAAATTGCGCGGATCATGACGCCCGTTGCCCGCCCGTTGCCGATCTACGCCAAGCGCCCGCAGGTTGTTCTGGTGGTCGGGGTTAACGGTGCCGGGAAAACCACAACCATCGGCAAGCTGGCATCGCAATTTCGCGAGGCCGGCAAATCGGTGATCATCGCAGCGGGCGACACGTTTCGCGCCGCCGCCGTTGAGCAATTGCAGGTCTGGGGCGATCGCGCGGGCGTTCCGGTGATGACCGCGCCCGAGGGCTCTGACCCGGCCTCGCTGGCGTTTGATGCGCTGACCCGTGCGCAATCCGAGGGTGCCGACCTCTTGATGATCGACACAGCAGGCCGGTTGCAAAACCGCACCGACCTGATGGAAGAACTGGCCAAAATCGTGCGGGTAATCCGCAAAAAGGACCCGAGCGCGCCGCACAATACCTTGCTGGTCCTCGATGCAACGACTGGTCAAAATGCCCTGACCCAAGTCGAGGTTTTTCGGCAGATCGCGGACGTCAGCGGGTTGATCATGACCAAGCTTGATGGCACGGCGCGCGGCGGCGTTCTGGTCGCGTTGGCGGATCGGTTCGGCCTGCCGATCCACGCGATTGGCGTTGGCGAGCAGATAGATGACCTCGCCCCGTTTGATCCGGAAGAATTTGCCGCAGCGTTGACGGGTAGCGATGCCATGTGACGGCGGCTGGCGCTGAAAACGCCTGACCCAACAAGGATCTGCGCGAATGTCCGAGTGGTTGATCTCGCTAGAAGGCACCCCGCAAGGCGCGACGTTGGCGCATGTTTTGGCGATCTCAGCGGCGCTTCTGCATGCGATATTCGGTGCCTTGCAAAAAGGTCGTCACGATCCCTGGATATCACGCGCGGCGATTGATGCCAGCTACGGAATCATCGCGGCACCGGTGGCGCTCTGGGTGGTGCCCTGGCCCGAGGCAAAGATGTGGCCCATTTTTGCCGGAGCCTTTGTCATTCACGCCGTTTACAAGGTTTTACAGGCCGCTGCGTATTCGCGCGGAGCATATACGGTGGTTTACCCCGTCGTCCGCGGGACCGCTCCGCTGTTTGTTGTGATCGGCGCCGGCTTGCTATTTGATGAACACTTCACCTTCCTGCAGTGGGGTGGGGTCGCGGTGCTTGTTGGCGGAATATATGGCCTGGCGCTTTACAATTTGCGCACGGTCACCGTTGATCGCGACACCTTGGTATCGGCGTTGGGTTTTGCCGTGGCAACGGGGGCTTTGGTTGCGCTCTACACGACATATGACGCCTACGGCATTCGGGCCAGCGCCGACCCGTTTACCTTTCTAGCCTGGTTTTTCATGATTGATGGCGTGTTTATTCCGATTATCACATGGCGGCGCTGGTCGCGTTTGTCACACGATCAGATCCGGCCATTGGTGCGGCGAGGCGTCGTGGGTGCCCTCGTGGCCTATGCCAGTTTTGGCGGGATAATGCTGGCCACGCGATTTGGCACGGTCGGGCAGGCCGCCGTGCTGCGAGAGACATCAACAGTGTTCTCGGCGCTTATCGGCTGGATGATGTTGGGCGAACGCACCGGGCCACGCCGTATCATGCTGATGCTGATGATCGCCGGTGGGGCCGTCATCGCACAGATTGCTGCATGATGTTGTGAAACGTGGTTTCGGGTAATTTGCTTTTTAGGGTTGGGCCGCACCGGTGTTTTCTGGCAGCGTCAAGGGGGTAAGGATGTCGCGCAACCGTGCGCTTTCGTCGAGCAAGGTCGCACTGCGGGTAACCAGGCCAAGCCGGTCAAAACTGGCAGCTTCTGCAGTAGGAGACGGCGCACTCGTGGCGTCAATGCCGGTGGTTCCCTCGGTCAGGGGGGCGCCAACCTGAGGTTCGGGTGTGTCGAGTCTTGTCGCCACATCTTCGCCCGGCGCATTGCTTGACACGGGTTGCTGGCTTGCTGCGCCGTCAGGGATGGATTGCAACACAGTTTCGAGATGGCCGGGTGCAAACCGCATAATCTGACCGATTTGGCCGACATCATAAGGGATATCGGCAACGTCGGGGGCTTGCTGGACGCGGTCCCAATCGCGAGCCGAAATTGCATTGCGCCGGGCCTCTTGCGGCTCGCTGATAGCGTCAAATTCTTGTGCGGCTGCTTCGGGGTGTCCAAGGGTTGCGAACGCTCGCGCACGGGTGCGGCGCGCGGCAACGGTTTCAAGATCGGACACGAGGTTCATTGCGCGTTCCGGCTGGTTTCGATCGACATAGGCGCGCGCCAGGAGCTCGGTCGATGCGGTGTCGTCGGCACCTGACAACAGCTCAAGGACTTGCTGCCCCAAGCCCAAATCCAGAAGCCGGCGAGCAAGCGTTTGGCGTGTTTGCAATGCAAGGTTCGGGCTGCGCCAATCTTCGCGACTCAATACAGCGCGCATCAACTCCGGATCGTCGCCATTTTGGCCGATTGCAGCCCAGATGACATCCCGCAAGGCCTGATGTTCGGGCTCACTATGGCGATGCTGGGGTATCCAGATGTCGAGGCGTTCGAGTGCGGCAAATGAGCGTTCAAACGCGCCCGAGCGGGCATAGAGCTTGATAGCAGCCGACAGAAGATCCGACCCCGTCGAATTGCTGCGTTCTGTGGTTGCGAGTGATTCCGCGTGTTCCAATGTCTCAAGCGGGATCGGGTTCCCTGTTTCGAGCGACAACCGCATGCGGGCCAAAACCGACGCGGAATCTGCCATTTGTGCATGATCCAGTCGCGCAATTGCGTCGTTCGGGAAGCCGCGCGCACGATCCAGTTGGGCATCGATGACGTTCGATGCATTCGGGCTCATCCAGGGCGACCGCCCTGCGCTCCCTGCAACAACTCGCGCGGCATCCAACGCTTGCGCATCAATCAATTTTGTCACCAAGTCGGCACTCAGGGTCGCGCGCAATGGTGCGCCCAGTTCCGTGAAGTTCAGAGCGATTTCGGGACCTGCGGCAAGAACCTCGGACCCATGCGCCCCGGCGAGAACGGCCAGAACGGATGCAGGGCCGGAACATGAGGTCATCTGCGCCAAACGCATCCGCGAATTCGAGTTTCGATCCTCGAGGATGTCACTAAAACCCAGTAGAAGATCACGGCCCACCATGGACGCGGATTCGTTTGCGATCAGCGCCCGTGCTTCGGCACCAAATCCCGAGGCGAGATAAAGCTCGATCATCCCCAATCGCGCATTTGGATCGGGCTGGTCAAACTCGCCGTAAAGGGCGCGGGTCAGGCGGCCAAAGGCGATATCGAAAGGTTCGGTTGGCGGGACTTTGAGGAAGGCTAACGCCTCGGCCCCTTGGCAAATTGCAGCGGTCTCGTCTTGCGGCGTGGCATTTGGGTCCGCGCGATCCGTAGCGCTGGTAATCCGCATGTTCTCGGGCAAGTCGCCGGGCAAATCCGCAGTTCCTGGCAGCAAAACGGGTGCGTTTGTTTGCTCGACACCGGCGGGTTCGAGCAAGCCTTGGCTCAATGCCTGAGCAATCGGCAGACCCAGACTGCGCATGATTGTATCGACGGGTGGGGCAGGGTCGCCGATGCTCATTTGTGCTTGGCGTTGTTGCGCGTCGCTGTGTGATTGTGCCAGCGTTGCACCTGCGGCCCTTGCTGTTTCGAGCCGCTGTGTTTCAGTGTCACGGGGGCGTGCCGGTACTGCTGGTTGTTGCGCTGCAAGATTGGCAGGATCAGGATCGCTCAGGTCAATGACGACCAGACCGGGCCGTTCTTGCCATGCGCGAATTTCGCAATCACAGGCAGTGGTTAGATTCAAACCACCGACGGCCGCCTGAGCCGACAACAACCGCGTCCGTGGTATGCGCTCAAAAAGCCGGGAAATGTCGAAACTGCCCATCGGTGGCGAAATTGTCAGGTGATGGAGGCGGGGTTGCGATGCGATCGACCACTGGGTTTCCGGTGGCATCTGTATGACAATTCGAGAAAAATCGGGATGTTCTCCGGCCGTAACACGATATGTTTGCGCGTCTGATCGCCCTGCACCAAGGGCCAAGAAAATTGCGCAAAGTCCTATTGCCATTGTGCGGGCCATCAGGCTGCCTCTCGCTTGAGGCTGCGCATCGCTTCTTCCAGATCGCCATACGCGGGGCGTACGTGGTGCGGGGCATTTTGCCGGCCGACTTCAATGCACATATTCGCGGGGTGGTTATGCAGGTTCGCGATCAGAACTTCGCGAATTAGCTGATAGAAATGGCTGTCATCCTCAACCACCGACTGCATTTTTACGGCGAAGGGTCCGACAAATCCGTAAGCTAGAAACACGCCAAGAAACGTTCCCACCAATGCACCACCGATAAGCCCCCCCAGAACTTCTGGCGGCTGATCGATCGCGGCCATGGTTTTGATAACGCCCAATACGGCGGCAACAATGCCAAGGGCGGGGAGCCCGTCAGCGACGCTTTGCATGGCGTGGCTGGGATGGAGCGCGTGGTTAAGCGACGCCTCCATGCGTTTGTCGAGGACCTCTTCGACCTGATTCGGATCGTCGTAACTCAGCGTCATCGAACGCAGAGTGTCGCAGATCAGCTCAACGGCCTCATGATCGTTTTGCACTTTGGGGTATCGCCCGAATATTTCCGAGGTTTCAGGCGCCTCTATGTGTTCCTCCAGGGCGACGGGATTTTGGCGGGCCAGACGGATCAATTCGAACAATAAGCATAGTAGATCGCGGTAATCGTCGGGCTTCCAGACCGGTCCCTTGAAGACCTTGCCGATATCGCGCAACGCTTGTTTCACTTGGGCGCCATCGTTGGCGATCAAGAATGCGCCGGTGGCGGCCCCCCCGATCATTGCAAGCTCGAACGGGAGCGAATGGAGGATGATCCCGAATTTTCCGCCTGCCGCTAGGTAGCCGCCAAATACCATGACGAAAACGACAACGATGCCGATGATACCGATCATTTTGCGCTCCGGTCCTTGTGTGGGTTGAGAGTGACGGATGAGAGTTAAGAAACTCTCATCGGATTGCGGTTAATCGCGTGGAACCAGGGCATTCCGGCCGGCCAGAATTGCGCTGAGGCCATAGGCCTGCCGCGGTTCAAGGCCCGCAAGGATCGCGGCGGCGCTTTCCGGGGCCAGCCGCCCAAGAAAGCCAGCCGCGAAGTCCGGGGCCATCTCGGAAAAGACGGCGGCGGCTTCTTCGGATCCCATGACTTCGAATACGCTGACGAGGCGGCTGATGTCGTCTTCTGATGCACGGTCGGCCAGCGCCATGGTCGCGGCAAGGTCTTGTTCGGCAGTCTCTAAGGCGGTGATTTGATCTTGGAGACGCCCTTGGGCCGCGTCGATCAAGGTTTCACGCTCGGCCAACGCTGCCTCGCGTTCCCGAAGAGCAAGCTCGCGCTGGCGCAGATCGATCAGAATCTGCGCCGTGGCTTGTGGTGTCTGATCCGGTGCGGTTGCCACGGCGTGCGCGGCAGGAGAAGGGGCATCGGCGGCTTCGTGGTGAGATACCGGGCTTGCTGCATTCTGCTGGTCAGACCCTTGTGCAAACGCCGCGTTCAAACCGGTAACGACCCGGAGAGAAGCGCCAACGGCAAAAAAGAGCGCCAATACAGGCAATACGCGGGTGTGTTTCTTGCGGGCGGTGGCGGGTTTCTGAGACATTATTCCCCCCCGACTTCGCGACGACGGCGCAAGACCCGGGCGCGTGCAGGTGGTGATTCGGATGCCTCCTGCTCAACAGGTGTGCGGCTTGCCGCATCACCCGGCCAGCGCGTTGGTGGCCGTGACGCCGCAGCCCCGGATTGCGAAGGCAGATCATGCATCGATGCGACCAACAATTCCAACCGCTTGGCGACGTTTTCGGCGCGTGCCGTCTGCTCTGTCAGGGTCGAGCCGGTTTGACCGGCGGTTTTCTGCGCTGATTTCAGCAACCGCGTGAGATCATCGACCTGAGATGAAAGCACAGCAATCGCGCTACCCATCCCCCCCTCAAGAGAGGATAGTGCGGTAAGCCGCCGGGATAGGATGTAGCAATACACAGCTGCGCCGAACGCGGCGGCTGCTAGGAAAAGATCGGACAGGAAATCCATGGCACCCCTCAGTTTAAGACAAATTCCATGACCAAAAGGTCGTTTACAAATCCCGGCCCCGTAACAATCTGTACACGCCGCAGCATTTGTGCGCGTAGACGGAGCAAGGCGGCCGGTTCCTCGAGTTCATGCGGATCGAGTGCCCGCAAATAGATGTTCAAGACGTCCATGATTCGCGGCATCAGTCGTTGGACTTCTGCGGCGTGATTTGACGACACTTCGAGCTGTGCGGAAAAGCGAAGATGGCGTGACTGGCTGCGCGATCCGAGGCTGATTGTGATCGCCTCGAGCGGTACGAAACTCGAGTCGGTGCCCGTGTGTGAGATTGCTTCGGGCGCGCCATGGTCGTTCGGTTGAGCGTGCGAATCACCGCCGGGTGTGGCGTGGCTATCACCCCCGCCGAGCAATGATTTGGCGATCCCCGAATAGGTGACATAGAAACCGCCACCAGCGCCGACCAAGGCCAGAACCATACCAATGATCAGGCCCTTTTTAGAAGGTTTGGCAACGGGTTGTTCGGATTCTACAGAAGCATTCATATCAAAATCGGTTTCCAACTGCACAAAGTGTGACGCTTATCGTTTTCGCACAGGGTGACTAACCGATTGTTAATTTTGATCGGCAAAGATCGCCTCATCGGGACAGAAAGTCCGCGAAGGGGAATGAACTTGGAACAGCTGCTGTCAGTTTGGAATGCGTTGGAATTGCGCCGCAGGGTTATCGTTGTCGTCGCGACGGTCGGGGTGTTCGCCGCCGTGATCGTCTTGACACGAATCGCGACGTCACCGGGGATGTCGCTGCTTTATGCCGGCCTGGAAGGCGGCCCTGCGGGGGAGGTGATTTCCGCGCTGGATCAACGTGGACTTCCATATGAAGTGCGTGGTGACGCGATCTATGTCGAGACGGGTTCACGCGATGAAACGCGGATGGCGTTGGCGGCTCAGGGGCTGCCGTCGAATACGTCGAGCGGCTATGAACTGCTGGATGGATTAACCGGATTTGGCACCACTGCGCAGATGTTCGACGCAGCGTACTGGCGCGCAAAAGAGGGCGAATTGGCCCGCACGATTACCGCCAGCCCGCATATCCGATTCGCGCGGGTCCATATTGCCCAAAGCGGCTCGCAACCGTTTCGGCGTGACCAGCAAGCATCCGCTTCGGTGACGGTTACACCGGCTGGGGCGACGATTACACCGCTGCAAGCGCAGGCATTGCGGTTTCTTGTGTCATCGGCGGTGCCGGACATGCGCTCCGAGGATGTCGCTGTGATTGATTCGAACGGCGGTGTCATAGTTAACGCCGATTCGGATGCGGGCGCACAAGGCAATGATCGTGAGGATATGTTACGGCGCAATGTCGAAAGGTTGCTTGAGGCGCGTGTCGGCGTCGGCGGTGCTGTCGTCGAGGTTAATGTCGAAACGGTTACCGATCGCGAAACCATCGTCGAGCGCCTGATCGACCCCTCTACACGCGCGGCTGTTAGTCAGGAATCCGAGGAACGCAACGCGACTTCGACCGATTCGCGCGGGGCAGGCGTTTCGGTGGCGTCAAATCTGCCGGACGGCGATGCCGCGGGGGGGGATGGACGCTCGGAATCGCGTGAGGTTACGTCGCGAGAGAGCACCTCGTGGGAGGTGAGCCAGACCAGTCGAGAGGTCGAGCGGGCACCGGGGGCAATTTTGAGATTGTCGGTCGCCGTGTTGATTGATGGCGTTCGTGAGGCGGATGCAAACGGCGTAATGCAGTGGTCCCCGCGGCCCGCCGAAGAACTGGAGGCGCTGCGCGCCTTGGTCGCCTCGACCGTTGGTTTCAACGAAGCGCGTGGCGATGTGATCACATTGCGTTCGCTGCCTTTTGAACCGCTTGCGCTGGATGAGGGTTCGACGGCATCCGGCAGCCTCATTGAGCGGCTTAGCCTTGATATCATGGGAATAATTCGACTGCTTGCCTTGGCGGCGGTGATCTTGTTCCTCGCGCTATTTGTCTTGCGCCCCATTTTGCGCCAAGGCGCCCGGCCGGCTGATGACGCGTTCCTTCCCGGCCCGATGCCCGTTGGGCTTCCGGGAGTGGCGGGGCCTGTTTTGACCGGGGAAATCGACGATGGCAGTCCGGTCGAGGGGGCCGTGCAGTCACCTCGCACAGAGGAGGCCGCGAACCCTGTCGACAGAATGCGTCAGCTAATTTCGGAACGCCAGGACGAGACGCTGGAGATTTTGCGGCACTGGATGGAAGAACCTGAGGAGCCTCGCTGATGGGACAGCCCCTGAAACTGGAAGTTTTCGAGAACCAGGAAACGACCGAAAGCCCGGTCTTTTTGCTGCCTGAACAAGTCGAGGAAATTCGTCTGAACGCCTACGAGCGTGGCTATGTTGCAGGCTGGGACGACGGCGGCCAACAAGGTGACGCCGATGACACCCTGCGCCGCACAGCCATCGCGCGGCAGGTCGAGCAACTGAGTTTTTCCTATCACGAGGCCCGCGGCCATGTACTGCGCGCCATCGAGCCTTTGTTCACGGGTATTTTCGAGGCAATTCTGCCGGTTGCATCCCGGGCGTCGATTGTTCCGCTAACGATCGAACAATTGTTGCCATTGGCGCACGCGGCGGCCGATACGCCAATAACACTGCGGGTCGCGACGGGTAGCCGCGCATCCTATGAGGCCGCCTTTGAGGGTTTGGTTTTGCCGGTTCTGGAGTTGGTGGAAACTGATGACTTGGCCGATGGGCAAGCTGAGTTTTGCTTCGAGACGACGCAGTCGCGGATCGATTTGACCCATGCCGCCGACACGATTCGCCGCGCTTTCGAGCGTTTTTACGAAATCCAAACCGAGGAGAGCCGCAGTGCCTGACACAGTTGCCGCAACCCCAGATGTAACCTTGTCAAAGGGGGCCTTCACGCAGGTCCCGATTGAAATAATCGTCTCGGTGGGTCGCGCTCGGCCACTGGTGCGCGATCTCTTGCGGCTGCAGCGCGACAGTGTGCTGACGCTGGACCGCCGGATCGAGGATTCGGTCGAGCTCTATGTTGGCGAGCGTCTGATTGCGCGCGGTGTTCTGGAGGAGTTGGAAGGCGATCAGGCCGGGCAAATGGCGGTGCGCCTCACCGAAGTCGCTGACTTGTCGAACGGTCTGTGATGGTGCGGCCCGTTTTTTCGTGTTTTTGGACTGCCGTATTGATTGTTGCCCCGACAGTGGCTGGCGCACAGGAGTTGACGCTGTCGATGGGCGAAGGCGGCGGTCTTGGGGTGCGCTCTGTGCAATTGCTGGTGTTGATTACGCTGCTGAGCCTCGTGCCGGGCATCTTGATGATGGTGACGTGCTTTCCGTTCGTCGTTACGGTTCTGGCGATCTTGCGGCAGGCGATCGGTTTGCAGCAATCGCCACCGGGTATGCTGCTGACGACACTGGCTTTATTTCTGACATATTTCGTTATGGAGCCGGTGTTTACCGCGGCTTGGGCGGCGGGCGTCACCCCGCTGGAGGCAGGCCAGATCGGCATGGAAGAGGCGTTGATCCGCGCGATTGAGCCGTTTCGCAGCTTTATGATGTCGCGCATTGATCCGGAAACATGGGCCGGACTGGCCGACTTGCGTCCTGAGCCACCAGTGCTGGCCGCAGATGGCCCGTTGTCCGTGATGGTGCCGTCGTTCTTGCTGTCGGAATTGTCGCGCGCGTTCGAGGTCGGCTTCGTGGTGTTTCTACCTTTCCTCATCATCGACTTGGTCGTTGCCGCTGTTCTGATGTCGATGGGAATGATGATGGTGCCACCCGCGATTGTATCCCTACCATTCAAGCTAGCCTTTTTCGTCGTCGCGGACGGTTGGGTGCTCATCTCGAATGCGCTGGTTCGCGGATATCTGTGACCTTGCCAAGGTGCGGTTCAGGTCCAGGAGACGTCGCCCAGAAAAATATACCCTGCGCCGTAGATGGTCTTGATCAGGCGCGGATTCTTGGGGTCTTCGCCCAGCTTGGCGCGCAGGCGAGAGATGCGGACATCCATCGCACGATCAAAGCTTTCACCGGCAGCGCCACCAAGAGATTCCTGCATTTGTGTGCGAGAAATCAACCGCTTGGGTGCCTCGAGAAAGAGCCTGAGAACTTCGCCCTCGGCATGGCTGAATGCGGTTTCGGCACCGTCCTCGCCAATCAGCAGATACCGGTCGAACTGAGCCTGCCAACCATTGAAATTCGCCACGGACCCGGCGCTTTCGGGGGCCGCTTTGGCTTTGCGCAACCGGGCGCGGATGCGGGCCACGACCTCGGCGGGCTCGAAGGGTTTGATGATGTAATCGTCAGCCCCCAATTCGAGGCCGGTAACCCGGTCATTGATGTTGGCGCGGCCGGAAATGATAATGATCGTCGCCCCTGATTCGAGCGCAAGCCGGTGTACGAGGGCCAGCCCGTCGCGATCCGGGAGGCCCAGATCAACCAGACAGACATCCGGCGCCGTGCGCTTCAGGGCAGCCTCGAATTCTGTGGCGCGGGAATATGTCGACGTGCGAAATCCGGCTTCGGTCAGTGCATCAGCCAGAATGCGACGGATTTCGGCTTCATCATCAAGAATGGCGACATGGGGTTGTGACATGTCCGTGGCCTATTGCGCCGCACGCGGTATGGCAAGCGTACAATTGCGAACGAAGGTGGCCAGATCGGCGGGAACGAAGGGTTTCGCCAGCACTCGAAACGAGTCGCGGGCCAGTTGATGCAGCGGATCGGCCGGCGGCAGAGAGGTCATCAACCCGACGGCAAGATCGCTCCGCTGGGCGCGAATGCGGTGCAGAAGGTCGAGGCCGGTATCATCGCCACGCAACTGGATATCCGACAAGACGAAGCTGATTTCCGGGATTTGCATCAGGGCTTCGGCGTCGGCGGCGGTTTCGGCCTCGATGACCTGATGACCCAAAGCGACCAGCGTCTCGCGGACATAGGTTCGGATTTCGGGGCTGTCCTCGACCAGCAAAACCAGTCTGGTTTCGGCGGGGGGGGCATCGGTGACGGGCCGCAACGGCAAACGCAGAGTGACGCGGGCGCCGCCCTCGGCGCGGTTGGCAATGCGCGCCGTCCCACCCGCCAGCGATGCCTGATCGAACACCATTGCCAGGCCAAGCCCAGACCCTTCGCCACCTTTTGTGGTGTAAAACGGGTCCATGGCTCGGGTCAAAGCGTCATCGGAAAAGCCAATGCCGTCATCATGAACTGCCAGTTCCAGCCATGTGTCCCGCACCCGTCTCGCGGTTAAGATAATTGTACCGCCGCCCGCTCCAATCGCATCGCGGGCGTTCAATATCAGATTGAGCAGGCTGTCTTGCAGGGCGCCTTGATCCAGCATTATGCGGTCCAAACCGGCCTCGAGATTGATACTCAGGCGGGTTGAGGCCGGGAGCGACGGGGTCGCCATCATCTTTAGATCGTCAAGCAAAACCTCGAGATCCGTCGCCTCGAAATGTTGGGCGCGGGGGCCTGAAATCGAGCCGATCCGTTGCAACAGGGTTCCGCCCCGACGCGCAGCGCCCAAAGTTGCGCGGACCAGGTCAGCGGCCTCTTCGGCAAGGCCCGGGGTCTGCACCAGCTTGCCCTGGAGCCCCATAATGATGGTCAGAAGATTGGCAAAGTCATGCGCCAGACCCGAGGTCAACTGCGCTGCCAATTCGCGTTTTCGGGTTTGCGCCAGGGTCGCGCGGGCCTGTGATTCCTCGGTTATATCCGTCGACAGTATGTAAATACCGCCTCCAATCGGGTTGCCATGAGAATCCGCGTGTTCCGGGTCGGGGGTCAGGGCGATGC
>Ga0209345_10003592_pt1 | contig 15800 bp, 13 predicted proteins | sample Cruoilmetagenom7_FD_187294 | JGI IMG/M metagenome (GOLD analysis project Ga0209345, IMG submission 187294) | Oil polluted marine microbial communities from Coal Oil Point, Santa Barbara, California, USA - Sample 7 (SPAdes) (version 2) | ecosystem: Environmental > Aquatic > Marine > Oil seeps ... | reverse complement strand
CTTTCCTCGTTATCCGAGACGTGGCTTTCAAGTTGATGGGTATTGCTAAAAAAGCTCTCTCACTTGCTCGCACCAACAGTCGGACTGAAGCAGGCTTTGACAATCCACCGGTGCCGGAACGACGCGGTTTCCTGATGCATGCGACGAATCTGGGTATCCTGGGCGTCTCCGGAGCACTGACAGGTTATGGCTTCTTGAACACCCGGTATCTCCAAAACGTGGTCAAAGTATCGGTACCTATCCGTGATCTCCCCGATGACCTGGAAGGGTTTCGTATCGTTCAGATTACTGATATCCACATCAGTCCCACTCTCAAGAGAGACTATGTGCAGAATATTGTCGAACAGGTTAATCATTTAAACCCCGATATCGTCGCTTTTACCGGTGATCTTGCAGATGGTCCTGTGACAAGCCTTCGCAATGATGCGGCGCCTTTAAGGGATATATCCGCTGTTTATGGATCCTATTTTGTCACAGGTAATCACGAGTATTATATGGGCGTAGACGCATGGCTGGAGGAAATAGACAGGCTCGGGCTCACAGTATTATTAAATGAACATCAAATTATACGGCACGGAGGAGCCGATATTCTTGTGGCAGGCATTACAGACTACAACGCGGGCCTGTTTGTTAAGGACCATGTCTCTGATCCGGGAAAAGCGATCGCGGGGGCACCGGAAAACATTGTTAAGGTACTTCTGGCACATCAGCCCCGCAGCATATTTGAGTCTGCCAAAGCTGGGTTCGATCTTCAGATTTCCGGTCACACACACGGCGGGCAGTTCTATCCCTGGCAGTTTCTCGTGGGGCTGCAGCAGCCCTATCTTGCAGGCCTCTATCAGCATGACAGGACCTGGGTATATGTGAGCAGGGGAACAGGGTATTGGGGGCCGCCCATCCGACTTGGTGCGCCGTCTGAGATAACCGTTATCGCATTGACAAAACAAAAGAGTAGCGCTGCGTAGGCAAAATTCTTATTAACGTTGGGATAAAGGATTTAGGATTCGTCAGAGTTGGAGATTTTTTGATCAGGTTGGGGATTGGGTTTTATAAGGACTTCGTTGATTTTTCTTTGGTCGGCATTTGTAACGATGATTTCCAGGTCCCCAAAGGCTATTGTTTCATCTGCCAGGGGAATCCTTCCCAGAATTTGGATTATGAAACCTCCCACTGACTCGAAGTCGCCTTCCGGCAGTTCAACTGTGAGATGTTCTTCCAGTTTTTTGATCTCCAGACGGGCGTCCACAAGGAGGGTTCCATCATCCATGACCGTCAAGAGCGGTTGCTCATTGTCATGCTCGTCCATGATTTCCCCGACGATTTCTTCAAGGATGTCCTCAATAGTGATTATGCCTGCTGTTCCCCCGTATTCATCAGTTACTATGGCAAGATGGGTCTTTTTTTCTTTTAAGTCTTTTAATAATTGGCTGACATTCTGGCTGTCCGGCGCAAAATAGGGTTCCCTGAGAATGTCAGCCGGAATCCCGGATTCAGGGTCTTTGCCCAACAGCCTGAGAAGGTCCTTTGCATGGAGGATTCCTGAGATTTGATCAATATTTTCGTTAAAAATTGGAATCCTGGTGTGTCCGCAATCTGTGACCAGTTTAATTATTTCTCCCAGGGTTGAGTCTGCCGGAGCTGAGGAGATCTCTGTGCGCGGAATCATGATAGAGTGGGCGTTAATCTCTTTCAGGTCGAGCACACCATAGACCATATGGGATTCTTCGTTGGTGATAAGGCCCTTGGCCTGCCCTTCATCCATGAGATCATGGATTTCTTCTGCCAGATTGTTGCTGTCGTCCAGGTGGGCTTTTTTTCTGATCAGTGATTTGATGAAAGCAAAAATGCCTTGTTCTGAACCATCTTCCAAAGGTATTTTGTCTCCTATTGGGGGCTTACTTCCAGGGGGAAACTGCCGCTGCAGAAAAAATTCTTGGAGAATTTTACGTTTAGCCGCTTTAAATGTCAAGATTTTTGCGCTAACCCCTAATGCCATTGCCGGTACACTTAAATATCTCTTGACTGCTAAAGATGAGTGTAATAAGGTACTCCGGGCTGAAATAGAATTTCAAGCGGGCATAGCTCAGTTGGTAGAGTACAAGCTTCCCAAGCTTGGTGTCGCGGGTTCGAACCCCGTTGCCCGCTCCAGTTGTTGGCAGAGACCGAACGTGGCCTGAAACCCTTTTTGAGGTTGCCCGTCAGATTTTGGCGCTGGTTTACTTCGAATTGCGGACTTGGCGTAGGCTTTTTATACTCCTTTAGGGATCTTATGTAAAAGGCATTCGACAAATTAGTCTGTAATTTCGAGGCGGGCATTAAAGCCCGCTTTTTTTGTGTTTTGAGAAGGGTATCTGTTTGTCGGCTCCATACTGGAAGTAGAAGGTTTTAATACTGAGGGATCACTCAACAACCGGCCGCCTCGTCGGGTTGCATATGTCTGATACTGGTGATTTTGATATCAAAAAGGTGGCCCAATTGGTCGAGCCAGTGCTTGATGAAATGGGCTTTGAATTGGTGGATATTGAATACCTTTCAGAGCATGGCAGAATGGTTCTCAGGGTTTACGCTGATAAGGAGGGCGGAATTACGCTGGATGACTGTGCGAGTGTAAGCAGGCAGATCGGTGACCTGATTGACGTAAAAGGCATTGTTCGACATGGATATGTCCTGGAGGTTTCTTCCCCCGGCCTGAACCGGCCTCTCAAAAAAGAGAATGATTTTCTTCGGGCTGTCGGGGAAAAGATCAAGATCAAAATGATCGTCCCCGTGAAGGGTCGCCGTCGTTTTACCGGGTATTTGAGGAAGTTCGAGGAAAGCACTATATATATTGAGGTGGACAACAATTTGATTGCTTTGCCTAGGCAAGACGTGGAAAAGGCTAATATCGTCTATGAATTTGATCGTTCGTTTAAGCGCTCTAGTTAGTACCCATCCAGAAATGAGATATTTTGTTCAAGGTCAAGGAGGATGAGGATTTTAACCGCAGGAATATATTGTAATATTTTGAGGATTAAAATCCGAATCCGACGCAGAGATTGGGCAAAATAGCCATTTGTGGATGGGCACTAGATAGATGGACACGAGTTCATATTCTCTAACGTATTTCGAGCCTGTGACTTTGACGGACAGGTCGCGATCTTTAACTTTTTGCGGAGTAGATGACATGATTTCAGATTTATCCAGGATGGTTGACCAGGTAAGCCGAGAAAAAGGTGTCGATCGGGAGGTGTTGATTGGCGCTCTTGAAGAATCGGTAAAGGTTGCGGCCAGGAAGAAATACGGTCCGGACTATGATCTGGAGGTCAGTTACAATGAAGAAATCGGGCAGATCGAGGTCTTCGAATTCAAGGAAGTGGTCGAAGAGGTGGTTTTGGATCACCTCCAGGTATCCCTGGAGGAAGGAAGAAAAATGGACCCTGACGTTGAATTGGGGGACAGCCTCGGCATTAAGATGGATACTGACACATTCGGAAGGATTGCGGCCCAGTCTGCCAAACAAGTTATAATGCAGCGTTTAAAAGAGGCGGAAAGGGATATCGTTTATGATGACTTCAAGAATAGACAGGGGGAGATCATAAACGGGATTGTACAGCGATTTGACAGGCGAGCTATTATTGTCAATCTTGGCAGGACGGAAGGAGAGTTGCCTGTCAGGGAACAGATTCCAAGGGAGTCTTACAAGCAGGGAGATCGCATCAGGGCTTACATCCTTGACATAAAACATTTCAGCCGTGGTCCTCAGGTCGTCCTTTCCCGAACTCACCCGAATCTGGTATCGAGTCTTTTTGAAAATGAGGTCCCTGAGATTAGTGAGGGCATTGTTCAGATTGTACAGGTTGCGAGAGATCCGGGCGGAAGAAGTAAGATCGCAGTCGCTTCAAAAGACGCTGATGTTGATCCGGTGGGTGCGTGCGTGGGCATGAAGGGTTCCAGAGTGCAGGCAGTGGTACAGGAATTACGCGGCGAAAAGATAGATATTGTCACCTGGGATCCTGATGCAGCAAGATTCATATGTAATGCCCTTTCACCTGCCGATGTTATAAGGGTAATTGTTGATGAAGATAATCACTCCATGGAAGTAGTGGTCCCTGATGATCAGCTTCCTCTTGCAATCGGCAAGAGGGGACAGAATGTAAGGCTGGCATCCAGGCTGACAGGATGGAGGCTGGATGTGTCCGGAGAAACAGACTATAACAAAGCCCTCAAGGATGGCTATAAATCGCTGCTGGATTTGCCGGGAGTAGGGGCAAAACGAGCTACGGATCTCTATGATGAAGGGTTCAGGTCTGTTGAAGATATTGCGGGTGCCACTGTCGAAGACCTTAATCCCGTTCAGGGGATGGGAAATGAAAGAGCCCAAAAACTCGTCAATGATGCCATCGACTACATTAACAGAAAAGGTGCTGAATCAGAGGCTGAGGAGACCTTCGCCGACGAGGATGCGTCTTTGAAAGAAGATGTGAGTAATGAAAGAGAATAAGGGACGTGTGCCCGTAAGGACGTGCATATCGTGCGGGACAAAACGGGGCAAGAAGGACTTGATCCGGCTGATTTTAGATTTGCATGGGCTTTTGGTCCGGGATGATGGAAAAGGGCAGGGCAGGGGTGCCTATGTATGCCCTGACAGGTCCTGCTGGGAAAGCATGAAAAAAGGCAAGCGTATCAGCAGGGCATTCAGAAAAGAAGGCCCTTTGGCCTTTCATCCGGACCTTCGGTTTGAATGAGAGATCCGCGCCGGTATCAAGTACGATGCCTTTTGTTTGATTCGGAGGTTTTATTCCTGAACTCGGAGGAATTTGAATAGGAATTAAGGGCTCGCAAAAATAATCAGTTGATTTTCTGGTTTTCAGTTTCAGGCCATAGATGGTCTTAAGAAAAACTGTAAAAATGCCCGGTTGTTTTTGCGCGAACCTGAGGAATGTGTCTGTTTTCGGGGGAATGTATGGCTAAAGTCAGAGTCTATGAATTGGCTAAAGAACTGAATATGGAGAGCAAGAAGCTTGTCGAAAAGCTTCAATCCGGTGGTATGAATATCAAAAACTATATGAGTACGCTGGATGGAGATGCTGCTGGAAGGGCAAGAGAGATTGCCTCTGGAGTGGTGTCAGAAGTTATCGAAGAAACAAGGATAAAACCTACAATTATACGTCGGCGGAAGAAGATAGAAGTAAAAAGCGAAGTGCCGGAGGTAAAGGAAAAGGAGGAACCCAGAGAGGAGAAGGAAGAGGTTCCTGAACCTGGACTGCCCCCCGAAGAGATCAAAGAAAAAGAAGCCGCAGTTGCACAAGTCGAGGTTCTAAAGGAGGTCAAGAAAAAGGCAAAACCCAAAACGGAGGTTCCTGCTGAAGGGGGTAAAGAAGCTGAACCACCGGCCAAAAAAGAAGAGGCGGAGGCCGAAGCAAAGGCTGAAGAAAAGCCAAAACCCAAGAAGGCGAAAAAGAAAAAAGTTGAAAAACCTGCAAAGATCATAAAACCGGCAGTTAAGGTTGTTCCAAAAGAGCCTCCGGAAAAACCGTCTGAAGAAAAGCCTGTGAAACCTTCGACCAGGAAGGGCGCTGCCGCAAGATTCAGGCCTGAGGGACCATTAGAGATCGCGAAGAAAGTAACAGAGGAGGCAAAAGAACAGAAATCTGCCAAGAAAAAAAGGGGAAGGAAGAAGGGCGAAGATAAAGAGTCGGAAAAGAAAGGCCTCTTCCGCCGTCGAAAAAAAGAGGTGTATGAAAGGGCCGATCTGTACGAAGGCCGGGGGGGCCTTGGACGTAAGGGAAAGAAAGGCGGAAAAAAGGCGAAAGCAGACACCAATAAAGGCAAACAGACTGAGATAACTGTTCCCAAGGCCATCAAGAGAAGGATTAAGGTACCGGAACTTTTCACGGTCGCGGATCTGGCTAAGGCCATGGGAATCAAGGCAGCGGAGATGATCCAGTACCTTATGGGCATGGGCCAGATGGTCAATATCAATCAACTCATAGATTTTGAGACAGCCTCTGTTGTTGCGGATGAATTTGGATATGAACTGGATCTGGATACGTTCGAGGAAGTTGAACTCATTGCCGAGACCGAAGACGGACCGAAAGATCTGAAAGCGAGGTCGCCGGTAGTTACTATCATGGGGCATGTGGATCACGGAAAGACTCTATTGCTCGACTATATTCGGCAATCCAACATTATCGGAGGAGAATCGGGCGGGATTACACAACACATTGGTGCCTATTATGTTGAAACTGAGGGTGGGGATATTGTGTTTCTTGATACTCCCGGGCATGAGGCTTTTACTGCCATGCGGGCAAGGGGTGCGGAAGTTACGGACATTATTGTCCTGGTTGTCGCTGCTGATGACGGTGTAATGCCTCAGACAAGGGAGTCAATTGATCATGCCCGAGCAGCCGATATCCCTATTGTGGTGGCTATTAACAAGATTGATAAGGCGGATTCCAACTCGGAAAAGGTGAAGAGAGATCTGGCTGCCTTAGGTATTGCTGCAGAAGACTGGGGAGGCGAGACACTTTTTGCTGAGGTTTCGGCCAAAACAGGCCAGGGTATCGATGAACTTTTAAGTCTCATTTTACTGCAGGCCGAGATTCTGGAATTAAAGGCCAATCCGAATAAATCAGCGAAGGGGACGGTCATTGAGGCAAAGCTGGACAAGAGCAAAGGGTCTTTGGCTACTGTTTTGGTTAAGAACGGGACCCTGCGTCCAGGGGAACAGTTTATCTGCGGAGATCATTACGGCAGAGTAAGGGCCATGAATAATCATCGTGGCGAGACTTTGAAAACGGCAGGTCCCTCTATGCCTGTGGAAATATACGGCATATCCGGTGTTCCCATGGCAGGAGATAAATTTATTGTTGTTCAGGATGAAAAGATCGCCAAACAGATTGCTGAGCATCGCAAAAGAGTGACCAAGGAAAAGGAAGTCGGTAAGAAGGGTGTCGTAAGCCTTGATGACCTTTTTGAGAGGATAAAAGAAGGTGAGGTGAAAGAACTCAATATTGTTCTCAAAACAGACGTGCAGGGTTCCTTAGAAGCCCTAGGTGATTTGCTGGTTAAGCAAAGCACCGATGAAGTCAAACTCAAGATAATTCACATGGCAACGGGTACAATTACTGAGTCGGATGTGATGCTCGCTTCTGCCTCCAGCGCGATTATCATCGGTTTTAATATCCGGGCAAATCCGCGTGTTACTGAATTAGCAAAAAAGGAAAAGATCGATATTCGATACTATGACGTCATCTACAAGGCGGTCAAAGACATCCGGGCGGCTATGACAGGCCTCCTCGAACCTGTTTTTGAGGAACATATTGTTGGTCGTGCGTATATCAAAGAGATATTTCATGTCCCCAAAGTGGGTGCTGTTGCCGGGTGCCAGGTTTCAGACGGCCATGTAGAAAGAAATGCCAATGTAAGACTGTTGCGTGACGATGTCGTCGTATTTGACGGGAAAATCGCCTCTCTCAGGCGCTTCAAAGAAGATGTGAAAGAAGTCCAGTCAGGATATGAATGTGGTATCGGCCTGGAAAATTATAATGACGTCAAACCGGGTGACGTATTTGAAGTTTATCAGATGGAGGAGGTGGCAGCGCACCTGTAACGATGGTAGTGGGCACACTGAAAATTGAGTTTTATTTGGCCGAAAATAGATCTCTTAAAGGGAAGAGAAAGGTTGTCCGGAGCATGGTGGACCGAGTGAAGTCCAGGTTTAATATGTCCATTGCCGAAGTCGGTTCCAATGATAAATGGCAGAAGATTGAGTTGGGAATCAGTGCAGTTGGAAATGACAGAAGACATATTGATTCTTCCCTGAATCATGTCCTGGGGTTCCTTGATTCGCTCTGCCTTGCTGAGATCGTGAATACCGAGTTTGAGATTATCAACCTATGACGATTGAGTTATACCACGGTACGACACTGGGTAACACGGATAAGGATCTATTTAATTCGGTGAAAACCCATGGCGAATCGTAATTTCGGAGACAGGCATGCTAGCTGGCAAGCGAGCGGTAAGAGTCGGTGACCAGATCCAGAAGGGAATTTCTTATCTCCTTCTGGAAAGAGTGAAAGATCCCAGGGTAAGGGGTGTCACGGTAACCGGGATCAAACTCAGCAATGATCTCAAACGAGCCAGGGTTTTTTTCAGTGTGATTGGCGAACAGGATCAGATCAATAAGGCTCAAGCCGGGCTGGACAGTGCCAAAGGCTTTATTAAGAGAGAGATCGGATTGCGATTGTCACTGAGGTATACTCCTGAAATCATTTTTACGTATGATCCATCACTTGAAATCGGCAGCCACATGGAAAGCCTTTTCGAGAAGTTGAAATACAATGAATCAAAAAATGGTGCTGAATAGGATCGCAGATGTTCTAAGGGAGAAAAAGAGTTTTTTACTCATGACCCACAAAGATCCCGATGCCGATGGCATTGGTTCTATGCTTGGCCTTGGACAGGCGCTTCTTAACGCAGAAAAAACGGTTGTTCTTTTAACCGAAAAGCCGGTTCATCCTCCTGTCAGTTTTTTAACAGGGTGTGACAAAATAGTCCAGGCTACAGATTCTGAAAGGGACTTTGAAACCGTCGTTGTCCTTGATTGCGGCGATGTGGACAGGGTTGGCGCCCCGCGGGACTGTTTTGAAGGCCGTACACCGCTGATAAATATCGACCACCACGAAACCCATAAAATTTTTGGTGACTTGAATCTGGTTGATCCAAAAAGTTCATCAACGGGTGAGCTGGTTTATCGTGTAATAAAGGAGGCCGGACTTCCCATAGATTTCCATGTGGCAGAAAATATATTTGCTGCCATCCAGGCTGACACGGGTTCTTTCCGCTATGAGAACACAACCCCGGAATCTTTTAAAATTGCAGCGGAACTGATGGCGTATGGTGTTGTGCCTCGCCAGATATCTTTAAAACTGATGGATAAATACAGCCTGTCCCGGATGAGACTGCTTGAAATGGCGCTTGGGGCGGTCGAGTTCTTTTATGAGGGAAGGGTCGGCATGGTGATACTCTCCTCAGAGATGTTTGAAAGGGCTCAGGCACGTTGGGAGGACAGTGAAAGATTTGTGGATTATCTAAGGCTCGTTTCGGGCGTTGACCTGGCCGTCTTGATTCGTGAGACAGATAAAAACATATACAAATTCAGCATGCGTTCAAATAACAAGGTAAATGTGGCCCAGTTGGCATCCATGTTCGGAGGAGGTGGCCATCTTCAGGCCGCCGGGTTTGACTGTCACGATCCCTTTGAAACCCTGAAAAATGATTTTCTGAACAAAGCGGGAAGACTTTTGGGTGACATATCAAACTGACGGGATACTTTTAATTGACAAAAATGAGGCGGAAACCTCTTATGAGGTCGTCAGAATGGTGAAGTCCGCGTTTAAGATTAAAAAGGTCGGGCATGCCGGAACCCTTGACCCATTTGCAACCGGATTGTTGATTATCCTTTTGGGGCGGGGAACCAAACTTTCACCTTTTGTTATGTCTGAAAACAAGGTTTACCTTGCCACCATGAGGCTGGGAATTGAAACGGATACGTTGGATTCCACCGGTCGGGTAGTCCGAAAAAGTGCCGTATCTGACTTGAGTGTGAAACATATCCGGGAAAAGGCCGAGTATTTTGTTGGAGATATCGAGCAGACACCACCGCTTTACTCGGCAATCAAATATAGAGGAACACGGGCGTATAAGCTGGCGCGAAGGGGCCAGGAGTTTGTCCTCAAGAAAAGAACGGTCACGATATTTTCTCTCAGGATTCTCTCTGTTGACCTCCCGGATGTGACGCTGGAGGTCAAGTGTTCCAGCGGGACATATATCAGGAGTCTTGCCGCCGACCTGGGAGAAGAACTGGGGCCGGGCGGTCATCTCAAATCTTTGAGAAGACTGGCCTGCGGTTCATTTTATACAGAGGATGCCCTTGACTCCAAAGAGATTTTGACCGGAAATAACGGCCGTTTGCTGCGGGATAAAGTGATCTCTTTGAGAGCGGCGCTTCCGGATATGCGGGAAATAGTGGTTGAACATGACATTGCTGAAAAGATAAGGCATGGTTACCAACCGGCCCTTGAAGGTCTTGCTGACGGCCTGGACCTGGCCGGCTGTGAATGTACCCATTTAAAGCTTGTTTCAAACAGCGAACTTGTGGCCGTCATGAAAGTAAATAAATGCGGGAGGGGTGGTTATGGCAGATTAGATCTAGTGAGAGTATTTTCTTGATGATAGTTACCATGGGTTTCAGGATTGGAATCAGATTGATTTGAACAAGAAATCATAGGAGGTAAAAAGTGGTTTTAACAGCCGAATCAAAGAAAGAAATCATTGAACGGTACAAGCTTAGTGAAAATGATACCGGTTCATCAGAAGTTCAAATAGCATTGCTCAGCAGTCGGATCAAATATCTCACTGAGCATTTCAATGTACACAAAAAAGATCATCACTCACGTCGAGGTCTGTTAAAGCTTGTCGGTCAAAGAAGGCGGCTTTTAAAATATTTAAAAAATAAAGATTTGGAGAGGTATCGAAAGATCATCAAAGGGCTCGGAATTCGTAAGTAGAACAGGGAGACATTTCCTGATCGCTGATTGCCGACATAAGTGCAGAATTTTCCATCAATAACCATAATAGGCGTCTACCACGGAAGACTGTTTTAATATTGGATAAGAAATATGGTCCCATAGTAAAAATTCGTGAAGATCCGTGGCGGAATTTTAAAAAATCATACAATGTGAAAGGATAAACAAGATAATGATTAAAAACTGTTCAATAGAAATTAACGGTCAGACCCTGAATGTGGAGACAGGCCGCATAGCCAGGCAGGCAAGTGGCTCTGTAACTGTAACTTTTGGAGAAACGGTCGTGCTGGTAACTGCTGTCGGCACGGATGAAGTTCGGCCGGGGATAGATTTTTTGCCTCTAACCGTTGAATATCAGGAGATGTCCTATGCAGGCGGGCGTGTCCCTGGAAATTTTTTTCGTAGAGATATGGGAAGGCCCGGTGAAAAGGAAACGCTGACCTCCCGGTTGATTGACAGGCCCCTGAGGCCGCTTTTTCCTGATAACTACCATTATGAGACACAGGTAATTGCGACCGTTCTGTCTACGGACAAGGAAAATGAGGCCGATGTTCTGGCCCTTCTTGGCGCATCGGCCGCTCTTGAGGTATCGGATATACCCTTTTCAGGGCCCATTGCCGGGGTCCGGGTTGGAAGGGTGGACGGCAATTTCATAACCAATCCGGGTCTCAGTCAGCAGGCAGACAGTGACATCAATCTGATTGTGGCATGTAACCGTTCAGGTGTTGTTATGGTGGAGTCAGGAAGTGAATTCGTCTCCGAATTGGATATGATCGAGGCAATTTTTTACGGCCAGGAGGCTATACAGCCTATGCTGGACATGCAGGAAGAGCTGAAGAGGGAGGCCGGAAAGCCGAAAAGGGTTATCCCCCCGGCGCCAGTTGATGAAATCATGCTGAAGAAAATTTCTGACATTGGCACCCCCCTGATCAGTGAGGTTATTACTACAGCGGACAAATTGCTGCGACAGCAGAAAAGTAAGGAAGTCCGTAATCGCATTGTGGATGCGCTGTCTGATGAATATGAAGAAAAGAAGGGGGAGATTAAAGAAGGGGCGCACGATCTCGAAAAAAAGATGGTCCGAGAGATGATTCTGAATGAAGGAAAACGGATGGACGGACGTTCTTTTACAGAGGTCAGACCCATAGAATGCTTGGTAGGCCTTCTGCCGCGTGTTCACGGTTCTGCTCTTTTTACCCGTGGAGAGACCCAGGCAATGGTTTTAACCACTCTGGGGACTGAGCGTGACGAACAGAGAATGGAATCCATCTACGGAGAACACTTCAGGTCATTTATCCTCCACTACAATTTTCCCCCTTACAGCGTGGGTGAGGCCAAAAGGCTCGGTGGCCCCGGGCGCAGAGAGATCGGTCACGGGGCACTTGCCAGACGGGCGCTTATGCCAGTGATGCCTGAAAAGGAGGATTTCCACTACTTTGTCCGTGTTGTGTCTGAAATCCTTGAGTCCAACGGTTCTTCATCCATGGCGTCTGTCTGCGGCGGATGCCTCTCGCTTATGGATGCAGGTGTGCCCATAAAGGACCCTGTGGCAGGTGTGGCCATGGGTCTTGTTGCCGACGGAAGCAATGTAGCCGTTCTGACCGATATTATTGGTGATGAAGACCATTATGGGGACATGGATTTTAAGGTAACCGGGACGCGTGGGGGCATTACCGCCCTACAGATGGATATTAAAATTGACGGCATTACAAGGGAGATAATGCAGCAGGCGCTTGAGCAGGCAAAGGCAGGCAGGCTTCATATCCTGGATAAAATGGAAGCGGCCATTTCCAAGCCCAGAGGTGAAATATCAGAGTATGCCCCGAGCATTACGACTATCCAAATTAAGCCTGAAAAAGTCAGGGTTCTCATTGGCCCCGGAGGAAAGACGATAAGAGAGATAACGAACATGTCAGAAGCCAGAATAGACGTGGACGATGAGGGGAATGTCAATATTTCTTCCTCTGACAAGAGCTGCGTCGATGAGGCAATCAGGATGATCAATGAAATCCTTCAGGAGGCAGAAGTAGGAAAACTTTATATGGGAAAGGTCGTAAAAATCATGGACTTCGGGGCGTTCGTGGAGATATTCCCAGGAACGGATGGCCTGCTTCATATATCACAGCTGGAGCATGAAAGGGTCAATAAGGTGACGGATGTGGTTAATGAAGGTGATGAAGTGCTTGTGAAGGTCTTGGAAGTGGACGAGAATGGAAAAATCCGATTGTCACGCAAGGCCGCATTAGGGAAATCGTTGGATAATGTATCATAAAACAGTCCTCGACAATGGGGTAAGGATCATCTCTGAGCATTTGGATCATCTGCGATCCGTTTCTCTCGGCATATGGGTAGATGCGGGATCCCGTGACGAGGATGAGAAAGAAAACGGGATTTCCCACTTTATTGAGCACATGGTCTTTAAGGGTACCAGAGATCGCAGCAGCCTCCAGATTGCGAAGGAGCTCGATGCCATCGGAGGGTTGTCCAACGCATTCACCGGCAAGGAGAACACATGTTTTCACGCCAAGGTGCTGGGCAGGCATTTTACGGTGCTGTGGGAAATTTTTTCTGATATTTTTTTAAACTCGACCTTCGATCCTGATGACATGGATCGTGAGAGACATGTCATCCTTCAGGAGATCAACATGGTGGAAGATACTCCTGATGACAATATCCATGTCCTGTTTAATCGCTTTTTCTGGTTGGGTCACCCGGTCGGTATGTCAATTCTGGGAACGGGCGAAACAGTTTCCTCCTTCAACAGAGAAACCATCCTCAAATATATCAAAAGTTTTTATGTTCCTGAAAAAATTATTGTGGCTGCAGCCGGGAATGTAGATCACCAATCAATGGTTTCCTACTTCAAACCGGTCCTTGAAACATTGACAAAGGGAACTTCTAATTCTAAAAGGACCATCCCCTTTCCCAATGCAGGGGTTTCGGTTCATAATAAGTCCCTGGAACAGGTCCACATTTGCCTGGGAGGGGAGGCGCCCTCTCTGGCGAATGAAAAGCGTTTCGGCAGTGCCATTCTCAATACTATTCTTGGAGGCAATATGAGCTCCCGATTGTTTCAGGAGATCAGGGAGAACCGGGGACTGGCTTACTCTGTGTATTCCTTTTTGTCAGCATATATGGATGCCGGTTTATTGGGTGTGTACGTGGGCACGGATTTGCAGAATGTGAATCCTGTACTTGAAACAATCCAAAAAGAGATCCATAAGATAAGTAAGGGTGAACTGTCGGAGTCGGATCTGAGTGCAGCCAAAGAACATTTAATCGGCGGCATCTATCTTGCGTCTGAAAGTGCTGATGGCAGGATGATGCGGATTGCGAAAAACGAACTCAATTTCGAGAGGTATGTACCGTATGAAGAGCTGATCGCCAGCCTGGAAAAGGTTATGCTGGACGAAGTGATCGAAATTACAGACAGTATTTTTCAGGAAGGAAAGATCTCTCTTACAACACTCGGTCCGCTTGAGGAGAAAGGGCTGGATAAATCTAACCTTCAGTTTAGGTAGGGTGTTTTCATATTTAGTGTCTGAACGAAAACTAGGATTTTTCGTCAAGATCAAGGAAGATCAAAATTTTAACCGCAGGAATACATGAAGTATTTTGAGGATTAAAATTTTTATCTGACGCAGATATTGGCGAAAAAGACAGTTTTCGTTCGGGCACTATTTAAACTCCTGGCCTTTTTTAGACATAACGCATTACGGGAGCAATCTTTGGACAAAATCCCCATCAAAATAAAATACCTGAAGAATGACAATAAATTACCCAAACCGGCCTATGAATCTGAAGGTTCTTCAGGTATGGATATTCGGGCAGATGTGAAAGAACCGGTGCAGTTGAATTCGGGTGAAATCAAATTTATTTCCACCGGATTGGCGGTGTCCGTTCCCCCCGGGTATGAGGCCCAGATTCGACCGCGAAGCGGACTGGCCCTGAATTATGGCATCGGAATGGTGAATTCTCCGGGCACAATTGATTCTGATTACAGGGGTGAGATCGGGATTATTCTGATCAACTGGGGACCGAAGCCGTTTACTGTCAAGAGAGGGGACCGAATAGCCCAGATGATTATATCCAGGGTTTTTCAGGCTGATCTGATTGAGACTGATGATCTTGATGCGACATCCCGGGGTCAGGGAGGTTTCGGGCATACTGGAATAAAATGAAAAGTCGGATAAGGTTTTCTGTCCTTGCTTCAGGCAGCAGTGGAAACGCCTGTTATGTCGAGTCAGATAATGCGAAGATTCTGATAGATGCAGGCCTGAGTGCCCGTGAGATAGAACGACGCTTAGGGCAAGTGGAGGTTTCGCCTTCGAGTCTTGATGCGCTTATTGTCACCCATGAGCATTCAGACCATATCAAGGGGGCCGGCCCTTTGGCGCGACGCTATGACCTTCCAGTTTATATCAACCGTAAAACTCTTGACACCGGGCGCAAGAATCTTGGCAAACTGTCACTGCCTGTAATAATCGAGACAGGCCAGACATTGACAATAAATGACCTGAAAGTGGAAACGTTCACCAAGTGTCACGATGCGGTAGACCCTGTGGGGGTTGTTCTTTCTCTTAATGGTATAAAAATTGGTGTGGCTACGGATCTCGGGCGAAGCACGAGGTTAATTGAGGATCGTCTGAAGAACTGCCATGCCTTGATAATCGAGTTTAACCACGACCCTGTGATGTTAGAACAAGGGTCTTATCCTTTGTATCTCAAGAGAAGAATAAAGGGAAGGGACGGACACCTTTCAAATGAGCAGGCAGGAGATCTGCTCAAGGCCGTCTGTCATGACAATTTGAAGCAGGTGGTTCTCGCCCATCTGAGCGAGAAAAACAATCTCCCGGAAAAGGCCTATCAGGAAGCGGCAGGTGTCCTTGAAAAGTGTGGTCTTGAAGAAACAGGCATACTAATCAGCCGGCAGGACGAATCAGGGCCAATGGTAGAATTGGCATAGCATTTAAGCGCCGGTTTCAAATCGTTCCCTTTATGTAAGACTGCAGAATTATTTCCCGATCACTTCGTTCCCTTGGGGTTCGAGCAAAAATAAATTCACATTTTGGCGCCCAGATTTAGGTTAATATGTCAACCCTAACGTTGCATAAATCCTGTCGACAAAAACCGTTTCACTCGCGCTATAGTGCATGAACTGCGCGTGTAGTCATGCTTTTCTGAACCTCATGTAGTGTGAACTACACTTCGGGCCGGAAAATCATGCCCACA
>Ga0209345_10003591_pt1 | contig 15801 bp, 16 predicted proteins | sample Cruoilmetagenom7_FD_187294 | JGI IMG/M metagenome (GOLD analysis project Ga0209345, IMG submission 187294) | Oil polluted marine microbial communities from Coal Oil Point, Santa Barbara, California, USA - Sample 7 (SPAdes) (version 2) | ecosystem: Environmental > Aquatic > Marine > Oil seeps ... | reverse complement strand
GACCCGGATCACCTGTGGAGAGGGGTCCCAGAGTTGCATCATCGCGTCCCGGATCAGTTCGGGCGCGGGCGGATCGCGCAGGTCATAGGTCCGGTCCACCGCTTGCGGCAGCGGCGAGGCAAGGATCAGTTCACGCGCAGAATCCCGGCGCAACACCACGTTGAACACTTCGGCGTTGCTCAGCAGTTCCTCTTCAAGCTCGGGCGAGATCATGTCATCGGCCAGCAGCGCAAGGCTTGCGATCTGCGCCCGCTCCAGACGCAGAAGAAGATAGTCCTCCCGGAAGCGCGCCACGGACGGCACGAAGATCAGAACCTCGGCCAGCATCACGAAGATGATGGTCAGGATCAGGAACCGTCCCGAAAGCGAATGCAGCATCAATGCCTCTTTACTTGATCACGGCAGCCACTTCTGCACCAGCCCGACAACCCGTTTCACCAAAGGGTTATCAAACAGTCGCGGAGAGAAATAGGCCCCTGCCGCGCGTTTGTTGATCTCGGAGATAGTGGGATAGGGCGCGACCATGCCTGCCACGGCGGACATCTTGAGATTGTTCGCGATGGCCATCGACCAGAGCGTGATCAACTCGCCCGCCTGATGCCCGACGATCGAGGCCCCGACGGGGCGCCCCTTGTGGACCATGACCTTGATCAGGCCCTTGGTTTGCAGCGTCGCGATGGCGCGGTCGTTGTGGTGATAGTCGAACCGCACAACCTCCAGCGCCGCACCGTGTTGCTTGCGGGCCTCGGCCTCGGTCAGGCCCACCTGCGCCAGTTCGGGGTCCGTATAGGTGGCCCAGGGGATATGCGCGGTTTTCTGCCGGGCAGGCAGGCCGAACAGCGCCTGACGGATGATCAGCCCGGCGTGATAGCCCGCAACATGGGTGAATTGCAGCCCGCCGGCCACATCACCTATGGCAAAGACACGTTTGTTCGCTGTCCGCATCCGGTCATCGACCTTGATGCCGGTTTTCGTCGTCTGGATACCCGCAGCTTCAAGGTTCAGCTTTTCGACATTCGACTTGCGCCCCACCGCGACCAGCAGATGGGTGCCCTTGAAGACGCGCCCATCCTTGACCTCGACCTCAATGGCCCCGGCCTGTCCACGGATCTCGGCGGCCAAAGCATCCTCGGCGATGGCGATCCCCTCGGCCCGGAGGCTGTCCAGCACCACGGCGGCCAGTTCCGGGTCATCCTTGCCCAGTGCCTTGGCGCCTTCGATCACGGTCACGTCGCAGCCCAGCCGCCGATGCGCCTGCGCCATTTCCATGCCGATGGGTCCGCCGCCGATGATCAGCAGGTGATCGGGCCGCTCACGCAGATCGAACAGGGTCTCGTTGGTCAGATAGGGCACATCCTCCAGTCCGGGGATCGCTGGCACCAGAGGGCGTGATCCGGTCGCGATCACAATCCGCCGCGCCGTGATGGTGTCATCGCCCGCCTGCACGGTGTTGGGTCCGGTGAAATGGCCATATGCGCGGATCACCTTGACGCCCAGCCCCTCGAAGCGTTCCTGGCTGTCGACGGGCTCGATCTGCGCGATCACGCGGGCCACATGATCCTTGGCCGCGGCATAGTCGATCTGCGGCGCGACAGGCGTGATCCCCATGGCGGCACCCGCCGTCATGGCATGGGCGGCATGGCCCGCCGCCAGCAGCGCCTTGGACGGCACGCAGCCGTAGTTCAGGCAATCGCCGCCCATCTTGTGACCCTCGAGCAGGATCACATCGGCACCCATCTGCACCGCCCCTGCCGCGACAGACAAGCCGCCCGAGCCCGCGCCGATCACCAGAATATCCGTCTTGAGATGTGCCATTACAGGCCCTTTCCGCGCCGCAGCGCCTTGATCAGGATCGGCAGCAGCGCCAAAAGACAAAGCCCCAGAAGCGGCAGCAGGATCTGCGGTTCGAAGATAATGCCGAGGTTGGGAGTCTCGCCACGTTCGAAAACCTGGCCCAGTCCGGCCCCCACCGATGTGTAGACGACGCCGCCGTGAATGATGCCGAGGAAGGTCGAGATCACGAAGCGATTGAGCGGCACCCCCACAAGCGCCGGCACGAGGTTGGCCACGAAAAAGGGAACCGCAGGCACCAGCCGGATCAGGAACAGCATGGACCATTGATTCTCGTCGATCCCGTCCTTGATGCGCTTGACCGTGCCTTCACTGGTTTCCATCTTGGCTGCCAGACGTTCGCCAAGCCCCCAGCGCGCGGCCAGAAAGACTAGCGTCGCCCCGACGGTCGCGGCGGTGATGTTGAACAGCGCGCCGGGAAAGGTGGCGAACAGGAACCCGCCGGTCAGCGTGGCGATGGTGGCCCCCGGCAGCGAGAAGGCCACGATCACCACATAGGCCAGCATGAACAGGGCAACGGTGGCCGCATAGTTTGCATCGCGGAAGGCCAGCAAGGCCTCGCGGTTGTCGCGCAGCATGTCGAATGTCAGCGTATCGCGCAGGGTAAAGGCCCCGACCGCCGCCACGATCAGGATGACGATCAAAGGCAGTCGGCGCATCCAGCCGCCGGATGCCTCCTCTGATGGGGTCTGATGTTCTGCCTTGTCGCGCATGCCGCTGTGTCCTTTTCTTAATCTGGTGGCCAAGATGCGCAGATGGAGCGAACTTTGACAGGCTTTTGCGCCCGCCTCACGCGCGGTTGATCCGCAGTGACGAAACCCGTGAGAATCGGCGGACTTTGGCAAGGAACTGAAACATTTCGCCCCCGTGCGCCCCGATCTGGCCGGGAGCCTTGCGTTTTTTGTTGCAAAACCGTGCCAAAAGCACCGGGCACGGTTTGACTTGGGCAAAACCCCTGTCTATAGGACGGGCTTCGGATATCACCGCATGCGCGAATCCAGCGCGCATACGCATTTGTTTTGGAGACGGAGCGATGAAACGCACCTTTCAACCCTCGAACCGCGTGCGCAAGAACCGTCACGGCTTTCGTGCGCGCATGGCCACCAAGAACGGCCGCAAGATCCTGAACGCTCGTCGCGCTCGCGGCCGCAAGGTGCTGAGCGCGTAAGCGCCGGCATTCTGTAGAAGGCATGACACCGCCGGAGGCCCCCGAGACTGGCACGACCGCCAGCGCCGGGGACACGCCACCGGCGGTTTCCGTTTGTCCGAAGACTGGCGGCCATCCACCCAAGATCAGTGTGATGCAGACGCGGGCCGAGTTCCTGCGCTGCGCCCGGGCCGGTCGGCAGGGCACGTCGGGCATGATGGTGCAGGCGCGCCAGCGCAGGCCCGACGAACCTTTCACAGGCATACGCGTCGGATTTACCTGCACCAAGAAGGTCGGCAACGCCGTGGCGCGCAACCGCGCCAAACGGCGTCTGCGCGAAGTGGCGCGGCTCGTGCTGCCCGCTCATGGTCGCGACGGCTGGGACTATGTCCTGATCGGTCGCGAGGCCGCAACAGCGGCCCGCCCCTTTGAGGATCTGCAACGCGATCTTATATCGGCGCTGAAGAAACTGCATCAGGCGCGCCCGTGAAAGCTGTCTCGCGACTTCTGGCCCAGATCATCGCCCTGCCGGTGCGCGCGTATCGGTTGGTATTCTCGCCATGGGTAGGCTTCAATTGCCGGTATCAGCCGACCTGTTCGGCCTATGCGCTCGAGGCGCTGGAGACCCATGGCCCGATCAAGGGCACATGGCTGGCGGCACGCCGGATCGGACGGTGCCACCCCTGGGGCAGCGCAGGCTATGACCCGGTGCCGGACGCCAAGGGCTGCGGGCACGATCATCACGCGACAGGGTCCGACCGGCAGGACTGACTGCCCTTGGCCGTCGTAGTCTTATCTATCCCGCGTCTTTGTCGCTATCCGCGCCCCGGCAATGGTCAGGGCTTCTCGAATGTGATGATCACATCGCCGATATCCACGCCATAGCGTTTCATATAGGCGCGATTCAGAAGCCGGTCCTTGGTCAGAAGCCACATCCAGTCATCAAAGGTCACGCGCAATGTGCCATCCGGTACCGGCAGGTCGATGGTGTAGCGCCAGTTAAACGAATCGCCCCGCTCCTCGCCGAACGCCTCGCCGATTACGCCGGGGGCCGTACCGCGCCAGGTATCCTCTCCGGTCTTGAGCAGGGTCCAGACGCGCTGTTCCGTTGTGCCGTCCTCATAGAGAAAATCCTCGACCAGGGTCAGGATCTCACCGTCCCAGGTGCCGTTGATCTCGACCTCGAAACGGCGGCGGACGGTGCCGAAAATGTCCTGAAACTGACCGTAGGCCACGGTGCGCCCCGCGAAGAACTCCTCGAGGTTGAGGTTGCGGGTACTGAGCTTTTCATCCTCGAGCGCCGGTTTGCCGGTGCATCCCGCCAGAACCAGAACCAGTGCCGCAACAAAAATCCGCATGATATTCCCTCTTTTGTCCTGAGGAATACGCGAGCCGGGCCTGATCGGATGCAAATCCCTCACAGACGCTTGCGCAAGCTGGCGCGCACCCGACGCAGGGAACCGACAATCGGTGCCAGTACAGGTATCCGGTCAAACCAGCGCAGGGGGTGAATATCCGACCGTGACGACCGCTGCACCGAAATGGACCGGACAGGAGCGATCGTCAGACACTGCGGATGCGCCGCGCGGAACCAACTGTAGGCACCGTCCACATGCATGGCCCCACCCTGCGGATCGCCTAGGGGGCGTGAGTAAATCGCAGCCATATAGGGAATGAGATCGGGCAGGATTTTGCCATTGATCCCCACGAAATGCGACATGACCACCCCTGTCTGCGCCGGGATTTCCTGCAACGCCGCGGCTTGACCACCGGCATCACCGCCGGGCAACCAACCGTAGAAAATACCCCAGTCGAGGCCCTGTGCTGCCTCTGACAAGGCGTCGAGACGCGAGTCGAGGTCATCGCTGAAATCGGCATCGTCTTCGAGGATAAGGAAATGCTGATGCCCGGCATCCAGCGCGGCTCTCAACGTGATAAGGTGACTTTCGAAACACCCGCGCGCGCCGACATTGGGAAACTCGCCCCGATCGGCCGGACGGCTGGCCGGTACAAGTGTCACGGCAGGATGATCCAGAGACAACCCGAACCTGTTGAGTTGCTGTTCGACTTCACGCCGCCTGTCAGTCCGCTCCGGCAGGTTGATCACATAGATATGCGCGAATATCCTTAGAAGTGCCCGACCTGCATCAGACAGATCAGTCTGGCGATGCTGCATTGATTGTGCCTCATTCCCGGCATCTAGAACGAACCCTGAGAAACTGGAAAACACAGCAAAGATTGTCGCACGGCATCTGTTTCGTGGCAATTGCGGATCACCGGCGGCGCGCACCGGGGCAAGGCGATGCTGCATGCTCGGCCTCACCCGGCAGACTGCCACTTGTCCGACAAGGCGGCATCCACTAAACGCTTTGCATGCTTGACGAGTCCGACGATATCCATCCGCTGTTTCACGGTGCCCCCAAAAGCACCGAGTTCAAGAAATTGCGCAAACGCATCGTGCAGCACGCGCGCGAGGCGATCGAGCAGTACGGGATGGTCGAACGGGATCCTGCCAACCCCGAAGCCCGGCCCCGCTGGCTGGTCTGTCTGTCTGGCGGCAAGGACAGCTACACCCTGCTGGCCGTGTTGCACGAACTGCAATGGCGCGGGCTGCTGCCCGTTGATCTGCTGGCCTGCAACCTGGATCAGGGCCAACCCGGTTTTCCCGCGACAGTGCTTCCTGAGTTTCTGGAGCGCATGGGCGTGCCCCACCGGATCGAGTATCAGGACACCTATTCCATCGTGGTGGACAAAGTGCCGGCGGGACGCACCTATTGCGCGCTCTGCTCACGGCTGCGGCGGGGCAATCTCTACCGGATCGCGCGCGAAGAAGGGTGCTCGGCGGTCGTGCTCGGCCATCACCGCGACGATATTCTCGAGACGTTTTTCATGAACCTGTTTCATGGCGGGCGTCTGGCGACCATGCCGCCCAAACTGGTGAACGAGGAAGGCGATCTCTTCGTGCTGCGCCCCCTCGCCCATGTGGCCGAAGACGATTGCGAACGCTTTGCCCGCGCGATGCACTATCCGATCATCCCCTGCGACCTGTGCGGTTCGCAGGACGGGCTGCAACGCCAGCAGGTCAAGCAGATCCTCGACGGATGGGAAAAGAACAGCCCCGGTCGGCGGCAGGTCATGTTCCGTGCGCTGATGAACGCGCGCCCGTCGCATCTTCTGGACCCGGCCCTGTTCGATTTCGCCGGGCTGACGCGGGAACAGGTAAAATTCGATCAAGTCGAGACGGTTCCGCCACGCCTGCGTTAAACTTGTTTTGAGAAAACCATCCTAACCTGCCCTGAGAACAGGATAGGAACACGTGGCATGGACCTTTTCCCCCAAAACATCTTGCGGCGCGGTCGCCGCCTTGTCGGTCAGGTGATGTCCGGTCCGCAGGCGCTTGCCTTCGTTCCCGCCATGACGCTGGCGGCTTTCTGGATCGGGGGAGAGGGGTCTTTGCTGCTCGCCGCTCTGGGCTTGCCGCTCGTCTACGCCCTGTCGGGCGGCTTTTCCACCGCAGTTCCGCATGCTGATGACCAGACAACTCTGGTCATGGATACCCTCCAGGCTCTGGACAGAACCATGCAGACCGCGCTTGAAACGGCAGACCGGACCGGCAGGTCCACGGGATGTATCATGCTGGCCGTGGACGACCTTTCGGATGTTCTGGACCGCTACGGGCCCGGTGCTACCGAAACGATGATGACAAGGCTCAGGGTCCGCATGGTGTCGTCCTTGCGTGAGGGGGATTGCGTGATGCGGTTGCCAGGGGGAGAATTCGGACTTGTCCTTGCTCCGATGCGCCATCTAGATCTGGAAACGGCCATCCAGATGGCCGGCCGTCTGCAAATGGCCGTCGAAGAACCGCTTTCGCTCGACGCCACGACGATCTACCTTTCCTGCTCGGTCGGTTTCTGCCTTGCAGCCCGCAATCCCGGCAGCGGCAGCTCCGACCTGCTGGAAGCCGCCCGCATGGCTCTTCTGGACGCGCAACAGAATGGCCCTTCGGCCATAAGGGCCTTCAGCGAAAGAATGCGCCACCCCCGAACTGCGCGGGGCGACCTTGCGGACGAGGCGGCGGTGGCACTCGAAACCGGCCAGATCCTCCCATGGTTTCAGCCTCAGATTTCGACGAATACCGGTCGCATCACCGGTTTCGAGGCCCTCGCACGCTGGCAGCACCCGGAACGGGGTCTCATCTCTCCGGCGGAATTCCTGCCCCTGATGGAAGAAACCGGCCAAATGGAACGCTTGGGCGAGGTGATGCTCTATCACGCCCTCACGGCACTCCGGGCCTGGGATGCGGCTGGCCTCGAGATCCCGCGTGTAGGGGTGAACTTCGCGACCGAGGAACTGCACAATCCCAAGCTGATCGACAAGATCCGCTGGGAGCTGGACCGTTTCGATCTGCCCCCTGCCCGTCTTTCGGTCGAAGTTCTTGAAACCGTGGTCACCGCGGCACCGGATGACACCGTTTCCAGAAATATCAATGGCTTGGCCAAGCTGGGCTGCGGCATCGACCTTGACGACTTCGGCACTGGCCATGCCGCGATCGCGTCGATCCGGCGCTTTGCTGTCGGAAGGATCAAGATTGATCGGTCCTTCATCATGAAAGTGGATCGTGACCCCGAACAACAACGCATGGTCAACGCGATCCTGACCATGGCCGAACGGCTGGATCTCGACACACTGGCCGAAGGGGTCGAGACACTGGGCGAACATGCCATGCTGGCGCAACTGGGATGCGGTCATGTGCAAGGCTTCGGCATCGCCCGCCCGATGCCCTTCGATCAGACGCTCGAATGGATCCGCGCACATAATGCCAAGCTGCAGGAAGCCCCGACGATCGGCCGGACAGCCGGCTGACACGCTGCCGGTGATGACACCGGTGACGAGGCGGGCAACCGACCTGTCTGATCGGCGGAACAGGGCGAATGGTCACGGCTGACCGAAGAATCCCCATAATCCGCTTGACCTTTGGGCCCGCACTCTGTTGAACCAGCCTCATTCAGACAGGACTGGCGGGAGCCCCCGATGGACGATCAGAACAAGAACCTTCTCTTGGCAACAGCCCTCAGCTTTGCCGTCATTCTGATATGGTTCGTGCTATTCCCGCCACCCGAACCCGCTGCGGTGGACCCCAACGATCCGGCCGTGACATCCGCGCCGGTCGCATCGACGCCGACCGACGCCACGGCCGGCACGACCGAGACCGCACAGGCGGCGGAACCGGCCGCCGACACGCCACGGATTACGATCGAAACACCACGCGTAACAGGCTCGGTGTCGCTTCTGGGTGGCCGGATCGACCAGCTTTCCCTCAAGAACTATCGCGAAAGCCTGGAACCGGGCGCCGATATCGTGACTGTCCTGTCCCCGATCGGGAACCCCAACGCCTATTACGCACTCTATGGCTGGGCACCCGGCGCGGGCGTCACGCTCGACGATGTCCCCGGCGCGAACACGCTCTGGGAACAGGAAAGCGGCGACACGCTCGCCCCCGATGCGCCGGTCACCCTTGTCTGGGACAACGGCAAGGGCCTGACCTTCCGGCGTCAGATCGCCATCGACCAGAACTTCATGTTCACGATAACCCAGAGTGTCGAGAATACGGGCTCCGACACCGCCAGCATGGCGCCCTATGGCATTCTGGCGCGCCATGGCGAACCTCAGGGGCTGAAAAACTTCTTCATCCTTCACGAGGGCCTGATCGCCATGGCGGACGGCACCTTGACCGAAACCGACTACAAGGACATGCCCGAATTCACCTTCAACGAGCGTGAGGGCGCGCGGGCCGAAGTGACGCAGGTCACGGAAAACGGCTGGATCGGCTTCACCGACCACTACTGGATGTCGACCTTGATCCCCTCGGGCGGCAGTGCGTTCAAGGCTGTCGCGAAGTACGACGATCAACGCGATATCTACCAGACAGAAGCGGTTCTTCCGACGCAGACCGTCGCGCCGGGCCAGACGATCACGGCGGAAACCCGTCTTTTCGCCGGTCCCAAGGAATGGGCGACGATTCGCGCCTATGAAAGAGAAGGTGGCGTAGACCGGTTCCTCGACTCCATTGACTGGGGCTGGTTCTTCTTTCTGACGAAACCGATCTTTGCAGTGCTGCACTACCTGAACGTGACCCTTGCCGGCATGGGCCTGACGGGGTCGATGGGCTGGGCAATCATTGGCCTGACCCTCTTGATCAAGGCGCTGCTTTTCCCGCTGGCCTACAAATCCTACGTTTCGATGGCCAAGATGAAAGAGCTTCAGCCCAAGATGGAAGAGCTGAAGAAAGCTGCCGGAGATGATCGCCAGAAACTCCAGAAGGACATGATGGAGCTTTACAAGAAGGAAAAAGTGAACCCCGCTTCGGGTTGTCTGCCGATCCTTCTGCAGATCCCCATCTTCTTCTCGCTCTACAAGGTGATCTTTGTGACCCTTGAACTGCGCCACGCTCCGTGGATCGGCTGGATCGACGATCTGAGCGCGCCTGACCCCAGTTCGCTCTTCAACTTCTTTGGTCTGCTGCCCTGGGACGCTCCCGAGCCCAACTCCCTGCTGGCGTTGATCTTCATCGGCGTGCTGCCGATCCTGCTGGGGATCTCGATGTGGTTGCAACAGAAGCTGAACCCGGCCCCCACTGACGCAACCCAAGCGATGATCTTCGCCTGGATGCCCTGGGTCTTCATGTTCATGCTGGGCGGTTTTGCGAGCGGGCTTGTGGTCTACTGGATCGCGAACAACACGATCACCTTCACGCAGCAATATCTGATCATGCGCAGCCAGGGCTACAAGCCTGACGTGTTCGGCAACATCAAGGGCAGTTTCCAGCGCAAGCCGAAAACCGGCGCGAAGTGATGGCGCAACTGGCGCAGATCTGGCGCTACCCGGTCAAGTCGCACGGGCGCGAGGCTATTGCCTCAGCCCGGCTGACCGCAGGCGACTGCCTGCCCGGTGACCGGATCTGGGCCATCGCGCACGAGGCGTCCAAGGCGGACAATGCCGCATGGTCACCATGCTCGGGCTTTACCCGGGTGGCATCCTCTCCTGCACTGGCAGCGATCAAGGCCACTTTGCATGACGACGCACAGACAGTCACACTCAGCCATCCCGAGCAGGACACGCTGACGGTTGCACCGGACCTGCAACCAGGCATGCTTCTGGATTGGGTGCGCCCCCTGACCGCAGAAGATCGCGCGGCACCTGCGCGCGTGGTCCGCGTGCCGGGTCGCGGGATGACGGACAGCGACTATCCGTCTTTGACCATCGGCAATCTGGCGTCTCACCGCACGGTTGAGGGACGGCTGGGCCGCCCCTTGCAGGTCGAACGCTGGCGCGCGAACCTCTGGCTGGACGGTCTGCCCGCCTGGGAAGAGTTCGACTGGATCGGGCGCAACATCCAGATCGGCGGCGCTGTCCTTCGGATCGTGGAGCGTACAGGGCGCTGCGCCGCACCGTCTGCCAGCCCCGATACCGGGCGGCGCGACACGGACCTCTTGCAGTTCCTGGACCAGCAGTGGAATCATCAGGATTTCTGCGTCCACGCGGAAGTCACGCAATCCGGCCCCATCGCTATCGGCGACCAAGCAAAGGTTCTGTGATGCAACAGTTGCCCTTCCCTCTGGCCGAAGAGCCGGATGCCCAGAGCGCCGAGACCGGTCGCCTTCTTTTCGCGGGCGAGACCGAGTTCCTCAAGGGTGTCGTCGCCATGTCCGGCTTGCCGCCGGCCGACCGGATCGAGGTCTGCTTCGCTGGCCGCTCGAACGTGGGCAAATCCAGCCTGATCAACGCGCTGACCGGACGCAAGGGGTTGGCGCGCGCGTCGAACACGCCCGGTCGCACGCAGGAGATCAACTTTTTCACCGTGGGCACCAGCCATTACGTGGTCGATTTGCCGGGCTATGGCTATGCCAACGCGCCCGTCGCTATCGTCGCCAAGTGGCAGAAACTGCTCAAACAGTATCTCTCGGGCCGTCAGACCCTGCGCCGCGCCTTCGTGCTGATCGACGCACGCCACGGCATCAAGCCCGTCGATGAAGAGATCCTGTCGCTGATGGACAGCTCCGCGCTCGCCTTTCAGGTGGTGCTGACCAAGACCGACAAGATCAAGGTCTCGGAACGTGATGCGGTACTGGCGCAGGTCCGCGCGGCGCTGGTGAAACATCCCGCAGCCTTCCCGGAAATCGTCATGACCTCGTCGGAAAAGGGCGAAGGCATCGCCACGCTGCGCGCCATCATCGCCTCGCTGGTCTGAGGGCTCTTCTTCTTACCTGAAATATCCCGGGTGAGGGTTCGCCGCAGGCAAACGCGGGGGAAACCTCGCCGACGTCAGACGTGCTGCCCGCCGTTCACCTCGATCTCGGTCCCGGTGATATAGGACGACTGATCCGAGCAAAGGAAAAAGATCGTCGCGGCCACCTCTTCGGGCTGGCCCAACCGACGCATCGGCAGCTTTTCCACGATCTTGTCCGTCCCCGGCGACAGGATCGAGGTTTCGACCTCGCCGGGGGCCACCGCATTCACGCGCACGCCGAAGGGGCCGAAATCATGGGCCATCTCGCGGGTCAGTGCGGCCAGCGCGGCCTTGGATGTCGAATAGGCCGCGCCGGCAAAAGGATGCACCCGCGCGCCCGCGATCGAGGTGATGTTGACCACCGACCCCCGCGCCGCCGCCAATTCCTCCTTCAAACCGCGCGCCAGCACGACCGACGCGAAGAAATTGACGTGAAACACATGCCCCCATGTGCGCAGGTCGGTGCTGATTGTGTTCAACCGCTCACCTGTGTTTCCTTTGGGCGAAATACCTGCGTTGTTGACCAGCGCATCCAGACGACCGTCCAGCCTGTCGCGGATATCCGCCAGTTTGGCAATCGTGTCCTTGGGATCGGCGAGGTCGATCTGCACGTGATTCTCGGCTCCGCCGCCCCAGGGACATTCCGCCGGAAAGGCATGGCGCGAACAGGTGATCACGCGCCAACCCTCGGCGTTGAAGCGCCTGACAGTCGCATGGCCGATACCCCGGCTTGCCCCTGTCAGCAGCAGTGTCTTCTGTCTGTCCCCCATGGAAGCTACCCCTTGTTGCGGTGTTGCGCTGACCCTATCACTACGCGTGGCCGATACAACGCGGCACTTGGCAGGCCGGACCCCAACCGATAGGACGGTGGCAAGAGGAATACGGGATGAAAAAAAGAGACATGAACCGCGACTGGATCGCCACCGCCCGGACACTGTCCGAGGCCCTGCCCTACCTGCAACGCTACGCCGGGGCCATTGTTGTCATCAAGTTCGGCGGTCACGCCATGGGCGACGACGAGGCGATGGATACTTTCGCCCGCGATATCGTGCTGATGCGGCAGGTCGGCGTGAACCCGGTGATCGTCCACGGCGGCGGACCGATGATCAACGAGATGCTCGAGAAGCTCGAGATCAAGTCCGATTTCGTACGCGGCAAACGGGTGACCGATGCAGCGACGATGGAAGTGGTCGAAATGGTCCTGTCCGGTCGCGTCAACAAGCGTATCGTGCAGGCGATCAATGCCCAGGGTGGCCGGGCCGTGGGCCTGTCGGGCAAGGATGCCAACCTGATCTTCTGCAAGCAGACCGACCCTGATCTTGGTCTGGTCGGCACGCCGTCCGAGATCGACCCCTCGATCCTGCGGACGCTGTTCGAAGCCGGGGTCATTCCCGTCATCGCGCCCTTGGGCGCTGGCCACAATGGCGAGACGTTCAATATCAACGGCGATACGGCAGCCGGTGCGATTGCTGCGGCGCTCAAGGCGGACCGTTTGCTGCTGCTCACCGATGTGGCGGGCGTCAAGAACAAGGAAGGCGAGGTTCTGACGGCGATCACGGCCGAACAGATCCGCGCCATGACAGCCGACGGCACGATCGCTGGCGGCATGATCCCCAAGACGGAAACCGCGCTTGACGCGATTGAGGGCGGGGTGCGCGCTGTCGTGATCCTGGATGGGCGAGCCCCCAATGCTACGCTGCTGGAATTGTTCACGGAACATGGCGCAGGCTCGCTGATCCGGGCAAGTTTCGATTGACCCGAAGCAACGCGTCGCAGGCCAGCTATGACGCGCTGCTGAACGCGGCCAATGCCGTGCATCTGGATATTGCAGGGGCCTTTCATCCCGAAGCGTCCCATGCCTGCCCGCCGGGCACGGGCACCCTGATCCTTCTGGCACCGCTGGAGCCCCGGTTCTGGCCTGCTTTCATCGCCAGCCCCGAATATCTGGACGGCGCGCCTGAACCGATGGATCGCTGGTCTGTTCGCGTGATCGGGCAGTTGGCGCAGGACCATGGCGGACAGGCGCTCTTTCCCTTTGGAGGCGCGCCCTACCAACCGTTCTTGCGATGGGCGGCGGCCTCAGGCCGGGCCTGGTCATCGCCTGTGGGCCTACTGGTGCACGACAGGTCGGGACTGTTCATTTCCTATCGCGGTGCGCTGGCCCTTCCGGACAGGATCGCATTGCCAGCGGTATCTGCCATCAGTCCCTGCCGGTCATGCAAGGATCAGCCCTGCCTGACCGCCTGCCCGGTCGGGGCGCTTGGGGTCAAAGGCTATGACGTGCCCGAGTGTCGTGCCTATATCTCAAGCATTTCCGGCCAAGCCTGTGTGGAAAGTGGCTGTGCGGTGCGGCGGGCCTGTCCTGTCAGCGCGCGCCATGGCAGGTTGCCTGAGCAATCCGCCTTTCACATGAGAGCCTTCACATGACATTGACGCTGATCCTGATGCGCCATGCGAAATCCGACTGGGGAGGTCTCAGCCTGCCGGATCACGATCGCCCGCTGAACGCGCGGGGCGCGCTTGACGCCCCGGCAATGGGTGCATGGCTGCGTGCGCGTGGTCACCTACCGGATCAGGTTCTGTGTTCCACGGCGACTCGCACACGGGAAACGCTCTCAGGGCTGGGGTTCGCGGCGCCCGCAACCTTCCTGCCCGCACTCTACCACGCCGACCCGGACACGATGATGGAGGCGCTGCGGGACGCCACGGGACAATGCGTGCTGATGGTCGGGCACAATCCCGGCATCGCCGCCTGCGCCGCCGACCTGCTGGCCCAAACGCCAGATCATCCGCGCTTTGACGACTATCCGACAAGCGCCACATTGGTTGCGCGGTTCGAGATCGACAGCTGGACAGATTTGCGATGGGGCCTGGGCGAGGCTGTGGCCTTTGTCATTCCCACCGACCTGAAATAGAGAAACGCCGCCATATCAGATGGCGGCGTTCTGCAAAATGTCGCGGCGGGTCAGTGACCCAGGATCTGGCTCAGGAACAGCTTGGTCCGCTCGGACTGCGGGTTGTTGAAGAACTCTTCGGGTTCATTCTGCTCCACGATCTGGCCCTGATCCATGAAGATCACGCGGTTTGCCACCTGACGGGCAAAACCCATCTCATGCGTCACGCAAAGCATGGTCATGCCTTCCTCGGCAAGGCTGACCATCGTGTCCAGAACCTCCTTGATCATCTCGGGGTCCAGCGCCGATGTCGGCTCGTCAAAGAGCATGATGCGGGGGCGCATACACAATGAGCGTGCGATGGCCACACGCTGCTGCTGACCACCCGACAACTGGCCGGGATACTTGTCGGCCTGCTCGGGGATCTTTACCTTGGTCAGGAAATGCATCGCAATTTCCTCGGCCTCGCGCTTGGGGATCTTGCGGACCCAGATCGGCGCAAGGGTGCAGTTTTCCAGAATTGTCAGATGCGGGAACAGGTTGAAGTGCTGGAACACCATCCCAACCTCGGACCGGATCCGGTCGATGTTCTTGAGGTCAGAGGACAGCACCGTGCCGTCCACGGTGATCTTGCCCTTCTGATGTTCCTCCAGCGCGTTGATGCAGCGGATCAGCGTGGACTTGCCCGACCCTGACGGCCCGGCAATCACGATCCTCTCGCCGCGATAGACGGTCAGGTCAATATCGCGCAGCACGTGAAAGCTGCCATACCACTTGTTCATCTGCTCGATGGAAATCGCCACCTCGTCAGAGACATTGGCGGCCACGCGGTCGATCGAGCCAGTCTGCGGTGCAATCTCGGCCATGATACTCTCCTCAGCGGTGATCGGTCCGGAGGCGCTGCTCCAGATACATTGAATAACGGGACATGAAGAAGCAGAAGACGAAGAACAGCAGCCCCACGAAGATGTAGAGTTCCCAGTAGATGCCGTTCCATTCTGCCGTGGCGCGGATCGCGTTCGTCAGGCCAAGCGGATCGCGCAGACCGATGAAGACCACCAGCGTCGTGTCCTTGAACAGGCCGATGAAGGTGTTCACGATCCCGGGGATCGAAATCTTCAGCGCCTGCGGCAGGATGATCAGCCGCATCGACTTCCAGTAATCGAGGCCAAGCGAATCTGCCGCCTCGTACTGTCCGTTGGGCAGGGCCGCCAGACCGCCGCGCACCACCTCGGCCAGATAGGCCGAAGCGAAAAGCGTGACCATGATGATGACACGCAACAACAGGTCGAAGCTCGTGCCAGGCGGCAGGAAATAGTTCAGCAGCAAGGAGGCCGTGAACAGCCACACGATAAGGGGCACACCGCGAATCACCTCGATGAACGAGACGCAGACCCATTTGATCAGCGGCATCGACGACTGTCGGCCCAGCGCCAGCATGATGCCCAGCGGCAGCGACAGCACGATGCCCGACGTCCCGATGATGATCGCCAGCATGAACCCGCCGAATTGGTCAGAGGAAACAGCTTCCAGACCCCAGGGCATGATCCCGTCCAGCACATCGCGCACATGCGGCAACAGCGGGAACAGGCCGTCCACACCCAGGAAAGACAGGGGAGATC
>Ga0209345_10003590_pt1 | contig 15802 bp, 9 predicted proteins | sample Cruoilmetagenom7_FD_187294 | JGI IMG/M metagenome (GOLD analysis project Ga0209345, IMG submission 187294) | Oil polluted marine microbial communities from Coal Oil Point, Santa Barbara, California, USA - Sample 7 (SPAdes) (version 2) | ecosystem: Environmental > Aquatic > Marine > Oil seeps ... | reverse complement strand
AAGATTGGGTTTATTTCTGTCCCTATATGTCACCGGATAATAATTATTTTTTCTTCTCGAAAAGATATAGCTCGCCCTCAAATAGTGGATGGAAAGGAGTAACGAAAGGTGAAGTGTATTGGGTTAACTCAACTGAGGTTTTTAAGCATAAAGAAAAATAACAATTGCTAACATTGTATATAAATTATTGCTGGCTCAGCAACAAACAAAAGATAAAAAACCGCTTCATCCCAAGCGGTTTTTTATTACCCTAAAATCATTAACTTTAAAGAAAAAAATATAAACATCTCGCTATGAAAAAGTTAATCCTGCTTTTTGTTTGTTTACAAACTATCTTTACTTTTAGTCAAGATTTAACAGTAACAAATATAAACCCTAGTCCACAGTCATTATCAGCTACACCAACTGACGCAATTACAATTACATTTAATCAAGAAATAAATGAAGCCTCCATAAATGCTGACACGTTTATGGTATTTGGACGATGGTCGGGGCCAATGCAAGGAACCTATGCTTTTAATGACATAAGTACATCAGTGATTTTTACTCCAGACCGTTCTTTCTTTTATGGAGAATGGATCAGTGTACGACTCACAAATGAGGTTGAAAGTCTTATTAATAATCCATTAACCAATGGATATGGTTTTGAATATTGGATTAAGACCTTACCAGGATTATTGAACCAAGAATATATGGGTCAAATAGAAATGCGACAGAATGGTGAAACATTTATACAATGCTATGGTGCTTATGCAGGCGATGTAAATGATGATGAATTTTCCGATTTAGTAGTGGTAAATGAAGATTCCGAAGATATTAGAGTCCTTCTAAACGATGGAACAGGAAGTTATGATGGTTCATTTACTGTTTTCGATATGCCTGCTTCCACAAAACCAAGTACCAATGGAGGTGCCGATTTTAACCACGATGGAATTATAGATCTTGCTATAGGAAGTACGCAAAGCAATCAGACAAGCATATTTATGGGGAATGATACCACCATTTTTGATGCTGAAACAAGTCATACGGTAGATACTGGAGTAAGAGGATTAACAATCATAGATTTTAATGGCGATGGTTGGGCTGATATTGTAACTGCCAATCGAGTTTCGGGTACTATTTCTTTTTTAGAAAATGATGGCGCAGGAGATTTTTTGACTGCAACCCATATGGAAGTTGGAATTAATGGTGAAACTGCGATCGCTGCAACAGATTTAAATAATGATGGTTTTACAGATTTGATTGTTGGTGGATATTCTGGTAATGCAGTAGCGAGTTTATTAAATGATGGTGAAGGTAATTTTACAATACAAGATATAGAAAATCTTGATGGACAACCCTGGATGATTGCTATTGGTGATGTTAATGGAGATGGTTTTGTAGATGTTGCAACAGCTAATTCAAATACACCAACGGTTTCAATCATATTTAGTGATGGAAATGGTAATTTTAATACCTCTATAGATTATGCTGTGGGCAATTTTCCCCTAGCGATAGATTTGGGTGACCTTGATGGAGATGGAGATTTAGATTTTATGGCTAGTAATTATTCAGGTTCATTTACTTTATATGAAAATATTGGGAGCGGACTATTTAGTAACCCTATCACCTACCCTTCTGTACAGGCAGGATCTTGCACCGTTTTTCATGATAGAAATAATGACGGAGCCTTAGATATTACATTAATTGATGAATTGGCTGACGTGGTAATTCTTTACAGAAATACTCCCATACTTAATGTTAATGAAAATGATTTCCTTGAAAAAATTACTCTTCACCCAAATCCCTTTAATAATTCATTATTTTTGAATCAAACATTTAATGAATCAATTCATTTCAAATTATATGACCTTTTAGGAAGATTGGTATATTCTGAAATAATTGAAAATTCAAATGAATTACAATTAAATGGTTCTAATTTAAAAGATGGCCTATATATTGCTGAATTAAATTATAATAATACTAAAACAACAATTAAGCTTATTAAGAAATAAATTTTTATGAGATTAAAATTAAGTTCCCTCTTAGCCATTATGATATTTTTTAATTCATATGGACAATCAGATACCAATATATATGTAAGTGAAATAATTCAAATTAATGATACTATAAGTATAAGTACACCAAACTTAATTTCTCCTTATTCAGGATATAATAATCAACCTAGTTTTCTCAATGATTCTCAGGTGTTATATGCCGGAAACAATAAAGGGCAAAGTGATATTGCGCATTATTCAATCATTGAAAAATTAAATACTTGGGTAAATACTCCTACTTCAGGAGGTGAATATTCTCCTCAAATAATTCCAAATAGTGGTAATATTTCAGCTGTTCGATTAGATACAACAGGACTTCAACGTTTGTATGAATATGATAATAAAACATCTAAACTACTAATTGATAACCTTCAGGTTGCCTATTACGCTTTCTACAATGACAGTACTCTTGTTTCTTCAGTATTAGGATTTAATACACTCGACTTGGTTGTTTCAGATTTAATAAAGAAAACCAACGATACGCTTCTTATCAATGTGGGAAGATCTATTCATAAAATCCCTTCATCAAAATCGATGAGTTATACGGCAGTGAATGATGAAAAAAATCACGACATCTATATGTTGGATATGGAAGAAAATTTTGAAAGCTATTTTATTTGTCAGTTACCTGTTGGAATTCAAGATTATGTATGGTTAAATGATAGTGTTTTAATTATAGGAAGCGGTTCAAATCTTTATAAATATGATATGTTTGGCAAACAAGAATGGGAATTACTTTCAAATTTTTCAGATCAAGGTTTTAAAAATATTACTCGATTAGCAATAAGCCCCGACTCAAAAAGAATAGCAATTGTTGCAGAACCAAAAGATTAAGATTATGAAAAAATATATACTTCTATTTCTAATCATATTAATTTCCACGATTTCATTCTCACAAAACTTCACAAGACAAGATACTTTACGTGGAAGTATTACTTCGGAAAGAGCTTGGTGGGATTTAAAACATTATAACCTAAATGTTGAAGTTGATCTTGACACTAAAACGATTCAAGGATTTAATACAATAACTTATAAAGTACTTGATAAAAATAATTCGATGCAAGTTGACCTTCAACCTCCAATGTTGATTGAGAAAGTTATTCAAGATGGAAAGGAATTAAAATTTTCTTCGGAAGGCAATGCACATTTTATTCAAATTAATAATGCACAACAAAAAGGAACTGAACATCAACTAACAATTTACTTTTCAGGAAAGCCTAGAAAAGCAAAAAATGCTCCTTGGGATGGTGGGTTTTCTTGGAAGAAAGATTCAAATGGAAAACATTTTGTAGCAACTTCTAATCAAGGGCTTGGTGCTAGTGTTTGGTGGCCAAACAAGGATCATTACTACGATGAGCCTGATAATGGAGTTGATTTTGCAATTACAATTCCAAATGGATTAATGGCTGTAGGAAATGGTAGATTAATCTCTTCAGAAGTAAAAGAAGAAAAAACTACTTGGAACTGGAAAGTAGTAAATCCTATCAATAATTATGGTGTTAATATCAACATTGGAGATTATGTTCATTTTGGTGAAAAATATGAAGGTGAGAATGGCTCTTTAGATATGGATTATTATGTACTTAGAGAAAATTTAGATAAAGCAAAAAAGCAATTTCAACAAGCTCCAATGATGATGAAAGCATTTGAGCATTGGTTCGGACCTTACCCTTTTTATGAAGATAGTTTTAAATTGGTTGAAGCTCCCTATTTAGGCATGGAACATCAAAGTAGTATTACCTATGGAAACAAGTACGAGAATGGTTATTTAGGAAATGATCTTTCTAGAACTGGTTGGGGATTGAAATTCGATTTTATAATTATTCATGAATCTGGTCATGAATGGTTTGCCAATAATATCACACATATTGATGTAGCAGATATGTGGCTCCATGAGAGTTTTACTAATTATTCTGAGAGTTTATATTTAGATTATCACTTCGGAAAAAAAGCATCTTCAGAATATGTGATCGGTTCTAGAAAATTAATCCAAAATGACCGTCCAATTATCGGTGAATATCTTGTTAATCAAGAAGGGAGTTCAGACATGTATGTGAAAGGAGGAAATTTACTCCACACATTAAGGCAATTAATTGAAGACGATGAAAAATGGCGTCAATTATTAAGAGGTCTTAATAAAGAATTCTATCATAAAACAGTAAGTACTCAGCAAGTTGAAAATTATATCAGCGAAAAATCTGGAATAGATTTAACTGAGTTTTTCGATCAATATTTAAGAACTATTATGGTTCCTAAAATTGAATACAAAATGAACGGAAAACAACTTGAATTTAGATATATAAATATTGTTGAAAAGTTTGACATGCCTGTAATTGCTATTGTTAACGGGAAAGAAGAATGGATATTTCCTTCAGAAACTTGGAAAACGAAAGGCTTTTCAGAAGCAATTAAATCTGTTGAAATTAAAAAAGATTTTTATGTGGAAAGTAAATTGATTTCAGAATAAAAATATGCAAAAGCCAGAATTATATTTTCCAAGAGATGTAGAATGGAGAGATTGGCTACATCAAAACCATCAACTTCATACAAAAGGCATTTATCTTATATTCTACAAAATTGAAACTAAAGTAGCTACCATGCGTTGGGAAGAAGCAGTGAAAGTTGCTTTATGTTATGGATGGATTGATAGTACGGTAAAAAGTTTAGGGGATGGGAAACGCCGTCAATTCTTTAGTCCCCGTAACCCAAAAAGTACTTGGAGTGCTCTCAACAAAAAGTACATTATTGAATTAGATTCCAATGGATTAATTCATAAAAGTGGATGGAAAACAATTGAACTTGCTAAAAACTCAGGTACGTGGACTGCAATGGATGATGTTGAAAACTTAATAATTCCTGAAATCCTTAAAAAAGCTTTTTCATTACATCCTATTGCTTTTGAAAATTATCAAAACTTTGCTCCTAGTTACCGTAAAGGTTATCTCTCTTGGTTATACCAAGCCAAACGTGAAGCTACTAAAGAGAAAAGAATTTCAGAAATAATAAAGCTTTGCAAAGCAAATATCAAAAACAGAGGTGAGTGGTAATTAATTGAAAGTTAAAAATTACAATACTTCTAAGTATTTGCTTATTTTAGGCTCGACTAAATTTCCAAACATGAATAAATTACTAGTACTACTCTTTTTAGGGTTCGTTTTTATTAACCCTATCACTGCTCAAGAAGAAAAAAAAGAAGAAAAGAAAAAATGGGATGTCTCAAATCCTGGAGCTGATTTCAATTATAAAACACATAGCTTTTCAACCGATGAAGGAACATGGATGAACCTTGATGTAAGTCCTGATGGAAAAACCATTGTGTTTGATATGGTGGGTGATATATATACGATGCCAATTTCTGGAGGAAAAGCAAAAGCAATAAGTACTGGAATTCCTTTTGAAATACAACCAAGATTTAGTCCAGATGGTACTAAAATATCCTTTACAAGTGATGCTGGAGGTGGTGATAACATTTGGGTGATGGATAGAGATGGAAGCAATGCAAAACAAATTACTAAAGAAAAATTTAGGCTATTAAATAATGCTACATGGATGCCAGATGGAAATTATTTGGTTGCTAGAAAACATTTTACTTCAGGAAGAAGTTTAGGTGCTGGTGAAATGTGGATGTATCACATTACAGGTGGAAGTGGAATTCAATTAACAAAAAGAAAAAATGACCAACAAGATGTAAATGAACCCTTTGTATCTTCAGATGGGAAGTATTTATATTACTGTGAAGACATGTACTCTGGAGGACATTTTCAATACAACAAAGATCCAAACAAACAGATTTATGTTATAAAACGTTACAATTTTGAAACAGGTAAAACTGAAACTATAACTGGTGGACCAGGTGGTGCCGCACGTCCTACAGTTTCTCCAGATGGAAGCAAATTAGCTTTTATTAAAAGAGTTCGAACAAAAACAGTTCTATATGTACATGATTTAAATACGGGTGAAGAGACACCTGTGTTCGATCAATTAAATAAGGACCAACAAGAGGCTTGGGCTATTTTCGGAATCTATCCTAACTTTAGCTGGATGCCAAATAATAGAGATATCGTTTTTTGGAGTGGCGGAAAAATTAATACTATAAATACTCAAAGTTTACAAGCAAATACAATTCCTTTTACTGCGGAAGTAAATATAGATTTAGCTGAAACGGTTCACTTTAATAATCCAATAGAAGATACGTCATTTACTTCAAAAATGATTCGAAGTACAATCACTTCACCTGATGGAAAAACTATTGTATTTCATGCATTAGGGTATTTATGGAAAAAGAAGTTACCTAAAGGAAAACCTCAACGATTAACTTCAGGAACTGATTTTGAATCGGAACCAAGTTTTTCTCCTGATGGTAGTAAAATCATCTATGTAACGTGGAATGACGTGAATAAAGGAGCTTTAAATAGCATCTCAATTTCTGGTGGAACTCCTTCTAAACTAAGTTCTAGTAAAGGAATTTATAGAACACCGTCTTATTCACCTGATGGTAAATCTATTGTTTTCAGAAAAGAATCTGGAAATATGGATCAAGGGTTTACAAACACAAAAGAACCTGGTATATATATTATAAATACTTCCGGAGGAAAAGAAAAAAAGATAATAAACAAAGGTGCTTATCCAATGTTTACAAAAGATGGAAAACGTATATTTTTACAAACAGGAGGAACTTATTTTGGCAGTCTTACTAAAAAACTATTAAGTGTAGATCTTAATGGAAAAGATGAAAGAACTCATATTACTTCAAAATATGCAAATAGATTAGTACCGAGTCCAGATAATAATTGGATAGCATTTACAAATCTTCACAAAGTGTTTATTGCTCCTTTAGTTTTAAAAGGGAAGGAGTTAAATATAGATAATAAAAGTAAATCAGTTCCTGTTTCAAAATTAGCCGAAGATGCTGGTATTAATATTCATTGGTCTAATGACAGTAAGAAAGTAATGTGGACCTTAGGTGATGAATATTTCTCAAATGAAATTAAAGATCGATTTACATTCTTAGATAATTCACCTAAAGAAATAGCTGAATTAACTAAAGAAGGAATTAAAATCGGACTTAAAGGAAAAGTGGATAAACCTTCAGGGAAAATCGCATTTACAAATGCAAGAATTATTACGATGGAAGGTGATGAAGTGATTGAAAATGGAACTATTATAATCAATAACAATAAAATTGAAGCTATCGGCCAAAAAATTGCAATCCCAGGTGATGCTAAAGTGTATGATGTTTCTGGTAAAACTATCATGCCAGGAATGGTAGATGCTCATGCACATGTTGGTGCGTTTAGATATGGTTTATTAAGTCAGCAAAATTGGAGATTCATGGCTAATTTAGCATATGGTGTTACTACAGCTCATGACCCCTCTTCAAATACAGAGACTGTTTTTTCTCTTTCAGAATTACAAAAAACTGGAGGGCTTATAGGTCCTAGATTATATTCAACAGGATATATTCTTTATGGAGCTGATGGTGACTTTAAAGCGACTATAAATAGCCTTGATGATGCTAGAAGTAGTGTTCGAAGAACAAAAGCATTTGGAGCGAAAAGCGTAAAAAGTTATAATCAACCTAGAAGAGAACAAAGACAACAAGTTTTACAAGCATCTAGAGAATTAGGAATTAACGTAGTACCAGAAGGTGGTTCTACTTTTTTTGCAAACATAACGATGGTGATTGATGGTCATACGGGTGTAGAACACAACATTCCTGTTGCACCAATTTATAAAGATATCATTGAAGTTTGGAGTGCTAGTGGAACAGGCTATACTCCTACTCTAATTGTAAATTATGGTGGACTAAATGGTGAATACTTTTTCTACCAAAGAAATAATGTATGGGAAAATAAAAAGTTGTTGAAATATACTCCTAGAGAAATTATTGACAGCCGTTCTCGTCATAGAACTATGGTTCCAAATGAAGAATACAAAAATGGTCATTTTTTAGTTTCTGAATCTGCTACAAAATTAGCAAATGCAGGTGTTAAAGTTAATATGGGTGCGCATGGACAACTACAAGGTCTTGGCGCTCATTGGGAAACATGGATGATTCAGCAAGGTGGAATGTCTAATCACGATGCCTTAAAAACAGCGACGATAAATGCTGCAAACTATATTGGTTTAGGAAATGATATTGGTTCTTTAAAAAATGGAAAATTTGCAGATTTAATCATACTTGACAAGAACCCTTTGACTAACATTGAAAATACCAACAGTATTGAAATGGTGATGATTAATGGACGTTTATATGATACTGAAACTATGAATGAGATTGGAAATTATAAAAAAGAAAGAAAACCTTTCTTTTGGGAATTACCTAATTACAATCAAGCATTTCCTTGGCATCAAGAAACCAATGGGTTTATGGATGGTGGCTGTGGATGCCATATTGGACATAATTAAAATTTAAAACATAAGTATTATAGTATCTTTGCAACATCTTTGTAAAACGACCTTATGGATTTTAGTGATTTAAATTTAAACAAACCTATTTTAAAAGCAGTTTTTGAAAAAAACTTCGAAACTCCTACTGAGATTCAGAAGAAAACAATTCCTGTGGTTTTGGCTAAAAAGGATTTAATTGCTACTGCACAAACCGGAACTGGAAAAACGGCTGCATTTATTTTACCGATACTTCAAATTTTATTTCGCAATCAAAATAATTCAGAAGAAAAGAAAAATGTACAAAGTCTAATTATTAGTCCGACGCGCGAATTAGCAAATCAGATTCATGAAGAGTCTGTAGCTTTTGCAAAATATACAGGTTTAAAAACCGCTGTAGTGTATGGAGGTATTTCTGTAGATGCTCAAGAAAAAGTTATAAATGAAGGTGTCGATATATTAATCGCTACACCTGGAAGATTAATAGATTTATGTAAGCAAGATATTGTAGATTTAAGTACTGTTGAAATATTAGTGTTGGATGAAGCAGATTTAATGTTAGATATGGGCTTCATCGACGATATTAAAAAAATTAGTCGTCTATGCTCAGAAGAAAAACAAACCTTATTGTTTTCTGCCACAATGCCTAATAGTGTTCTACGATTTGCGGAACGAATTTTATCAGACCCTGAACGTGTTGAAGTTGAAGTTGAAAAAAAATCTTCCAATAGAGTAAAACAATATCTATACTATGTTCCTAAACCTAGTAAAGTAGAATTATGCTTGTATTTACTTCGGAATACAATCCAAGGTAATATTTTAATTTTTAGAAGAACCAGAAATGGTGTAGACCGTTTAGAGCAAACATTGCTGAAAAATGGTTTTAAAGCGGAAGGCTTACACGGAGAAAAATCACAAAGTGCGAGGCAAAATATTTTAGATAATTTTAAATTCAATAAAACAAATATTTTAATTGCTACTGATGTTGCTTCACGTGGAATTGATATAGATGATTTAGATGCTGTTTTAAATTTTGACCTTCCTAACATTCCTGAAACCTACGTTCATCGTATTGGAAGAACAGGGAGAGCTGGAAAAACAGGTGCTTCTTATTCTTTATGTGCACCAGATGAAAAAGAGTATGTTTCAGCAATTCAAAAAGTAATAAAATCTGCCATCCCTGTGGTGGAAAATCATCCTTGTTCGATAAAAGTGAAAGAAAAGTCCAGACAGGATAAGTCTAAACAGAATAATTCCAAAAAAAGCAAGTATAAAAAAAGTAGAAAATCTGAAGCTTCAAAAAAGAAGAAGAAGCGTTGGTATTAAATTATATACTATATCTTTGCGCGTTTTTTAAATAAGAAATCATGCAAAGATTATTAAAGAATTTCACATTCAATCCTAAAAATGATATCCTCTCAGGACTAACAGTTGCACTAGCTTTAGTTCCTGAAGCAGTAGCATTTGCTTTTGTAGCTGGTATCGATCCATTAGTTGGATTATACGGTGCTTTTATGATGGGAATAGTTACTTCAATATTTGGAGGAAGACCTGGAATGATTTCGGGAGCTACAGGCGCTATGGCAATTGTTATGGTTCATTTAATTCAGAAAGGAAATGAAGTTGGATTAACTCTAGATGTTCCAATAGAGAATCTTGGTTTACAATGGTTATTTATTACCTTACTTTTTGTGGGTGTAATTCAAATAGCAGCAGGAGTTTTCAGACTTGGAAAATTTGTACGATTAATTCCACATCCAGTAATGATGGGATTTGTAAATGGTTTAGCCATCGTAATCTTTTTATCTCAAATAGGCTTATTTAAAGAAAATGTAAATGGAGAAATGACTTGGCTTCAAGGTTCTAGTCTTTACTATATGTTAGGGTTAGTACTACTTACTATGGGGATCATGTATTTCCTTCCGAAGCTAACAAAAAAAGTTCCTGCAGCGTTGATAGCTATTATTGTGGTTGCAGCAATCACGATTTTTGGAGATATAGGTGTTAGTACGGTTGGTTCATTTATTAAAGACGGTGGAGGTCAAGGATTACAAGGATCTTTACCTAGTTTTCAAGCACAAATTTTTACATTATTACATACGCTACAAGGTAATTGGCAATTGATTTTTTCAACAGCAGTATTATTAGCAGCCGTTGGGCTTATTGAATCTTTAATGACATTAAATCTTATTGATGACATGACCGAAACTCGTGGAAGTGGTAACAGAGAATGTGTCGCTCAAGGTGGCGCTAATATTCTAAACGGATTGTTTGGAGGAATGGGTGGTTGTGCCATGATTGGACAATCTATCATTAATGTAAACTCTGGAGGTCGTGGAAGACTTTCAGGAATTGTTGCAGCGATAGCACTTTTATGTTTTGTACTTTTTGGAGCGCCATTGATTGAACAAATACCAATTGCAGCTCTAGTAGGTGTAATGTTTATGGTAGTTATTGGAACCTTTGCTTGGAGTAGTTTTAGAATCTTAAATAAAATTCCTCTAGCAGACGCTATTGTACTTATTGCTGTTTCAGCAATTACCGTTTGGCAAGATTTAGCAATTGCAGTTATCGCTGGTGTTATTATGTCTGCTCTTGTTTTTGCTTGGAAAAATGCTACTATGATTCGTGCTCGAAAAAGAATTAAAGAAGACGGAACTAAAGTATATGAAATTTGGGGGCCTTTATTCTTCGGGTCATCACAAGCATTCAACTCAAAATTTGATTTCAAAACAGATCCTGACACAATTGAAATAGATTTTATTGAATCTAAGGTGGGAGATCACTCTGGTATTGAGGCATTAAAAAATGTTACCAATAAATACCTTGCGCTTGGTAAAAAGATAAAACTGACGCATTTAAGTCCAGAATGTAGAATAATCCTTCTTAAAGCAAGCCCTAATTTTGAATCATTAATAGAAACTTCTATTGAAGATCCTAGATATCATGTAGTAACTGATTTATTAGATAGTGATGTATAAAACGTCTTTTTTATAGATGAAATGCATTAATTAATCTTTAAAAGTATTTTATTCTTTTTTCTTAAAAATTTTGGTATCAAATTTGTATATTTAAGTTCGTTAACAATAAATACAAACAACAATGATTAAAGCAAAATACCAAAGCGTATTAGATTTAGGTGAAAAACTAAATATTCAAGATGGTGATGTAAAAGAAGAAAATGGTCAACTACAAGTAAGAGGTACTGCCAATACTCAGTACGAAAAAAACCTTATTTGGGATGAAATCAAAAAAGTTGGAGGTGATGAACCTTCAGATATCATGGCTGACATTAAAGTAGCTGATGAGACTATTTACCACAGACATACAGTAGCTAGTGGTGAATCATTAAGTAAAATAGCTAAGCATTATTTTAAAGATCCTATGAAATATCAAGCTATTTTTCAAGCAAACACAGACATTTTAAAGAACCCTGACATGATTCATCCAGGTCAAGAATTAGTGATACCAAATTTATAGCATAACATAATTTATCACTAACAACAGAAAACTGCTCATTAATTTGAGCAGTTTTTTTATATTACAATATGTTTGAAATTCTTCAGAATTTAGATGTTTTTTTAGTTGTAATTCTATTTATTGCTGGTGCTCTAGCATTCACGTTATCTACAATTAGCGGAGGTGGTGGCGCATTAATGCTAATTCCTTTTTTAAATTTTTTAATTGGAACGTCTCAAACAGCGCCTGTTTTAAACTTAGGGGTTTTTATTAGTCGACCATCTCGAATCATCATTTTCTGGAAAAATATAGTCTGGAAAGTATTTTGGTACTATGTGCCTTCAGCTATATTAGGCGCAATTTTAGCTGCTTATCTATTTACTGAAGTGAAAATTGTTTGGCTTCAAGTAATTATTGGATTATTCTTAATTAGTACTTTCTTTCAATATCGCTTCGGAAAGAAAAAACGTTCTTTCAATGTACAACTTTGGTATTTTATTCCATTGGGTTTTCTCATATCAATTGTTGGAACTTTTACTGGTGGAATGGGACCTGTATTAAACCCATTTTATCTTAATGCTGGCATTACCAAAGAAGAACTAATAGGAACAAAAGCTGCAAATTCATTTTTCTTAGGATTGGCACAAGTAAGTAGCTATAGCTTTTTTGGTTTACTTACAAAAGAGCTATGGGTTTATGGAATCATCCTTGGATTAGGAGCTACTGTAGGTAATTTATTTGGTAAAAGATTACTAAAAAAAATGACCAATAAAACCTTTAGGAAATTAGTCATTTATATCATGGTCATTAGCGGTATTGTATTACTTGTTAAAGCCTTAACATATTAACACCTATTTAAGAATTCATTATTCTCAAATTCTTACCTTTAAAATCTAATTATACCAAACGAACTAAACCAAAAAAATGAAGAAGTACTTATTCTTAATGCTACTTTGCATTTCCTCTACCCTATTTTCTCAAGATTTTTCAATGGACATCCTCAAAGATGTTAAACCTCGTAATATAGGTCCTGGTGGAATGTCTGGTCGTGTAACTTCAATAGATGTTGTTACAAATAATACTGACATTATGTATGTAGGTACTGCTTCTGGTGGGTTGTGGAAATCTGAAAGTGGTGGTATTACTTGGAATCCTATTTTTGAAAATGAAAAAACTGCATCCATAGGAGCTATAGCAATACAGCAATCTAATCCTTCCGTTATTTGGGTAGGAACTGGCGAAGGAAATCCAAGAAACAGTTTAAATGGTGGTTTTGGAGTTTATAAATCTTTAGATGGAGGTAAAAATTGGCAATCGATGGGTTTAGAAAATACACGTCATATTCATAAAATTATCATTGATCCTACCAATCCGAATACCGTTTATATCGGAGCTATCGGTTCTCCTTGGGGAGAACATAAAGAAAGAGGGGTTTATAAAACTACTGATGGTGGTAAAACCTGGAAACAGATACTTTTTACCAACATAAAATCTGGAGTTGCCGATATGGTTATTGATCCTTCCAATCCAAATAAACTAATAGTTGCTATGTGGGAACATAAACGTGATCCTTGGTTTTTTAACTCTGGTGGTGAAGGTTCTGGAATCTATATAACACATAATGGAGGTGAAACATGGGAAGAACGTACAGATAAAGATGGTTTACCTAAAGGTAATCTAGGAAGAATTGGACTTTCAATAGCTCCAAACAAGCCCAATATTGTGTATGCTTTGGTTGAAGCAAAGAAAAACGCATTATACAAAAGTGAAGACAGTGGTTTTACTTTCAAAAAAATAAATGATAAAAGTGATATTGGAAACAGACCCTTTTATTACAGTGATATTTTTGTAGACCCAGAAAATGAAAACAGAGTATATTCTGTATTTACCTATGTAAATGTTTCAGAAGACGGCGGGAAAAATTTTAATCAATTAATGCCTGCTTATGGTGTAGATAATGGAGTTCATCCAGATCATCATGCATGGTGGATTCACCCTACAGACGGAAGTTTCATGATCGATGGAAATGATGGAGGTATGAATATTACACATGATGGAGGAAAAACTTGGCGCTTTGTTGGAAACATTCCTGTAGCTCAATTTTACCATATCAATGTCGATAATGAAATTCCATATAATGTATATGGAGGAATGCAAGACAATGGATCTTGGAGAGGTCCATCTTATGTATGGAGACAACAGGGAATTAGAAATGATTACTGGCAAGAAATTTCATTCGGTGATGGTTTTGATGTAATTCCTGATAGAGATGATAGTCAATTTGGTTGGACGATGAGTCAACAAGGCTATGTAAGTAGATACGATTGGAAAACAGGAAATAATTTTACGGTTCGTCCCACGCATCCAGATCCAGAAGTACGATTACGTTTTAATTGGAATGCTGCGATTAATATCGATCCATTTAAAAATAGTACGCTTTACTTCGGAAGTCAATTTGTTCATAAAAGCACAGATAAGGGATTAACTTGGAACATTATTTCTACAGATTTAACTACAAATAATCCTGAAAAGCAAAAACAAGATGAAAGTGGCGGATTAACTATGGATGCTACAGGTGCTGAAAATCACACAACTATTTTAGTGATCGAACCTTCTCCTCTTGAACAAAATATGCTTTGGATTGGCACAGATGACGGAAAAGTACATTATACTCAAAATGGAGGTGCAAATTGGAACGATGTTTCTAAAAACATAAAAGGATTACCCGAAGGAAGTTGGATAGTACAAATAAAAGCTTCCAACAAGATAAAAGGGGAAGCCTTATTAGTTGCTAATGACTATAGACGTTTTAACTATACTCCTTATGTATACCGAACAAAAGATTATGGAAAAACATGGCAACGAATTGTCGATGCTAATGATAGTGAGAGTTACGCTTTAAGTATTGTTGAAGATCCTATAGAAAAAAATCTATTGTTTTTAGGAACAGATGACGGTTTATATATATCAATTGATGCTGGAACCAATTGGGAAAAATGGACCCATGGCTTTCCAACTGTTCCAGTAAAAGATTTAGTGATTCAAGAAAGAGAGCATGATTTAGTGATAGGAACTTTTGGTAGAGCTGCTTGGGTGCTAGATGATATTCGCCCTTTAAGAGCAATTGCTAAAGACCAATCAATTTTGAATTCTGATATTAGAGTGTTCTCACCTCCTACTGCTTATCAAGCAGCTTATCAACAACCTACAGGAAGTCGATTTGGAGCAGATGCAATTTATAATGGCGAAAATCGTGATTATGGAGCATTGATTAAGTATTATTTTAAGAAGAAAGAAGAAGTTAAAAGTGATTCGGATGATTCAGATGAAGATGAAAAAGAAGATGAAAAAGAAGATGAAATAGAATTTGAAATAGAATTTGAAGAAACTTCCGAAGAAAAAAGACCAAGTAAAGACTCTATCTATGCTAAAATTTATGATGGCTCTCGTTTAATTAGAAGTTTAAAAAAGAAAATCCCAGACAGTACAGGAATTTACACTTGGCAATGGTACATGAATGAATCAGGTGTTTCAAGACCTTCAAGAAAAATTAGCGAACAAAAAAATGAACCTAGTGGCGCAACTGTAAAACCAGGTAATTATAGAATTGATATTAGTTATTTAGATAACATAACAAGTACAACAATTGAAGTTGCTTCAGATCCTAGATTATCGGTTTCAGAAAAAGCAATTATTGAAAAATACAATGCTTCAAAAGAAACGGAAGGATTTATTAAAGTAGCTTCCGAAGCTGTAAAACAATTAGTTGAAAGTAAGAATACTGCAAATGAATTCAGTAAAAAACTAAAAAAAGAGGATAAAGAAAAGTATAAAGCTGAAATAAAAGAAAGTAAAGGAATAGTAAAAGAGATTGACAAGTTAATTGCTTTATATATAGGAAAAGAAGACAAACGTCAAGG
>Ga0209345_10003589_pt1 | contig 15802 bp, 15 predicted proteins | sample Cruoilmetagenom7_FD_187294 | JGI IMG/M metagenome (GOLD analysis project Ga0209345, IMG submission 187294) | Oil polluted marine microbial communities from Coal Oil Point, Santa Barbara, California, USA - Sample 7 (SPAdes) (version 2) | ecosystem: Environmental > Aquatic > Marine > Oil seeps ... | reverse complement strand
TGGCACACCCGATGTTGTGGGCCGCGCTGGCGATCCCGATGTTGGTTCTTGGCACTGGGGCTTTAACGGCATCACGCCCGGCGAAACCTATCATGCCAATTACGGCGAGCCGGTCTTCCTGCGCCGCAACAACCTGCTGCCCACCGTGGGTGCTGGCAATGTGACATTCGCGCTTCCGTCGCCGACCATCCACCTGCACAACGGCCATACCGCCTCTGAATCGGACGGTATCCCGCAGGACTTCTTCAATCCCGGCGAATTCTGGGATCACCATTACGCGAACATTCCGGCTGGTTCGCCGTTCGATTGGAATTTCGACAACCCCGAGATCATGAATACCCTGTGGTATCACGATCACCGGCTCGATTTTACCGCGACCAACGTTTACGCGGGCTTCTCGGGCTTCTACCTGATCTTTGATGAGCGGGATTCCAACAACGAACGGGACAAAAACCCCAATGCGTTCCGCCTGCCTTCCGGCGATTATGACATTCCGCTGATCCTTCACGATGTCATGTTCCAACCAAACGGTCAGGTGATCTGGGACTTCTTCACGCCCGATGGCGCGTCCCCGCATCCCGAAGCGCGCCCCGAGCCGGTCGAGGTCGGCAACTCGCAAGGCACGCCGGATACGTTCGACTCCAACCGCCTGCAATACACCACGCAGGGCATGACGGGCGACAAGATCACGGTCAACCGGATCATCCAACCCTATCTTGATGTGAAGCGCCGTAAATATCGCTTCCGTTTCCTCAACGGTGGCCCGTCGCGTCTCTATCGTCTGGTGCTCAAGGTTGTCCCCAAGGCTGGCCGTGGCGAGCCCTATTTCGACGACTTCATCATCCTGTCCAACGACGGCAACCTGCTTGAGGCGCCGCTGGTTGAACCCAAGATCGACCTCTGGATCGCCAACCGCTTTGACGTCATCATCGACTTCTCGAAGTACAAGGATGGCGACAAGGTTCAGGTCTGGAACGATCTGGAAATCCGTGGCGATGGTGCAGGTCCGACCGGCTACACGCTGGAAGGCGAGAACATGATGCCCGTTCTGGAATTCCGGTGCACAGGTCGCAAGAAGCCCGATCCGTCGCGCGTTCCTGCCACCATGCGCAAACTTCCGGAAATCCGCATGTCCGAAGTCCGTCGCAAGCGTTTGTTCGTGTTCGACTACGACAACGGCCTGTGGACGGTGAACGGCCGCCTGATGGATCCCAACCGCGTGGACGTCAAGATCGAGCAGGGTTCTGCCGAGATCTGGACCTTCCGCAACGAGGGCAACGCATGGGCGCACCCTGTTCATACCCACTTCGAAGAGTTCCAGATTCTTGAGGTCAACGGTCGTCCGCCAAGTGCGGTAGAGCGTGCCCGCAAGGACGTGGTCTCACTCGGGCCGGGTGACGAGGTAACCTTCTTCAGCCGCTGGCGCGACTTCTTTGGCAAGCACGTGATGCACTGCCACAACGTCGTTCACGAAGACCACGCAATGATGATCCGTTGGGATATCGTTGAGCCGGGTCAAGGCGACTAAGCGGAAATCCTTCTAGGAATTCTCTGAAAAAAGAGAGGAAAAGACATGACAAACAGACGTCAATTCATGGCCGGTCTTCCGGTCGCGGCGGCTGCTGGGATTACCGCCGGGTTCTACACCACGCCGGGAAACTCCAAGGAGCGCGCTGATGAGGCCCGCAAAGCTGCAATCTCCAAGCTGCGCGAAGCCAAAGCAACCCTGCATCCCAACGAGATGCCGGTTCTCTGTAATCCCATCAACAGCGGTGGGGTCATCAACTCTGCGGTGAACGACTCGTTCCCCAATGTGATGATGGTCAACCAAGACGGCCTCGGGATGTCCTTTTACGAGGGCTTCATCGAAAACAAGGTCGTCATGATGCACTTCATGAGCCTTAAGGATGAAGAGCATTTCCCGATCACCCGTCGCATGGCCGATGTGGTGGCAGAATTGGGCGACAAGGTCGGGCGCGATGTTTTCGTGTACTCGATCAGCCGCGATCCCGAGCATGACACACCTGCACGCATGCAGGCCTATGCCCAGGAACTCGGTGCGCCCAAGGGCTGGCATTTCCTCACGGGTACGCCGCAGCATTGCGCCGATCTCGCCTTCCGGATGTATCGCATGAGTCACTCGACCTTGCCCGGCACGCGCAAGGTGGATGTGGTGTTCTACGGCAATGGCAGCGCCGGACTCTGGGGATCGTTCCCCTGGGACATCCGGGCCGACGATGCCGCCAGCCGTGTCGCTTGGGTCATGCCGCAGCCGACGCCGCAAGTCGGCGAAAAGCTGCGCCGGGCCGGTCCGCGTGTGTTCGATATGAAAGACACGCGCAACCACAACCGCGAAGTCTGATCCCGGGCCCCGGGCAACCGGGGCACCAGAACAGTATTTTGAATCGGAGACAATGAAAATGTTTCGTAAATCCATAAGACTGGCTGCGGTGATGGCATTGCCCGCCTCGGTCATGGTTGGGGGGGCGCCCGCTTGGGCCCAGACACCCTTCGACCTCAACATGTTCTGCAACGTATCGGGACATGCCAACGGCGGCCAGCAACGGCGTGTTCCGTTCGAGACCAGAACGACTGTAGGGAACGCCACCACCTTGCTTACAGCGGATGGCGACGCGGTCTTCCCGGAGGGCGACAGCTTTGGGACCAACCCGCCCAACATGCTGCCGACCATCTACGAGAACGCCAAGACGTGTCGGGGAAACGAGATCCCCAACACCCTGCCCTCGACACCGGAGAATCCCTACAACCTGCATGACGATCCCGTCATTCGGGAACTCGACAAAACCTCACCGACCGATGACCTTGACTGGATCATGGATCGGATCGAGGCCATGTCGGAACCGCAACAGATTTGCCGCAACTTCCGCGGCACCGAGCACTGCTACAGCTATCCTCGCCGGGTAAATCCGGGCGAAATGCGTACTCTGGCGCGGCGGGCCGTCGATATCATTGAGGGCAACGAGCTTCAGGGTCGTTTCAGCGAGCGTGAATACGAAGGTTTCCCGCTCCTGCACTATCTCGGCGGGCTCAAGACCAAAGTCGTCGATCCCGAGACCAAGTCGGTAACGGTCAATCAGCTTTGGTATGACACCCATATCGAGTCGGATGCCGCCTATATCGATCCGATTGCGGTGACAGACGAGGAGTGGACCATCAAATATGTGGTCAAGATCCTCAACCGCGGTCACGAAGACTTTGCGCCCTATGCCATGTTCTTTGACGATTGGACCGAGTTGAATCTAACCGATCTGGGCGGGCCGGATTTGACCGCTGGCGGCACCGCGTTTCCGCGCGTTCCCAATATCGGCATGGACCAGACCTTCTTCCCGATGCAGGAAGGGCTTGAATACACCCTCAACATGAAGATGCCCCCGGCACGCTTCTGGAACCTCAGCTACCATTGGGGCTGGCGTCAGCACCCGCCTCGGGTTCAGGTGACGGAAAACATGCGGGTTCCGCTGCGCAATGGCGCGCTGCGTAACACGGCAGAAAGTGGTGTGTTTGGTGAGAATCCGCGCGCCAGCGAAGAGGCCAAACTTGCCGCGATCGGCATGATCGGTGACACCGCCCCGGCCAAGCGCATGTGGCAGATGTTCCGTGAAATGGGTGGCATGACGATCAACAGCACCAACAAGCACTTTGGCGGAGGTCTCAACGGGTCGATCATTCAGGCGCAGATGCACCTGATACGTCAGGCCTTTGACGACTGGAGAAACCGTGGCAGACTTCCCACCGGCTATGAAATGGACCCGGATGCCGACGTTACGGTTCTGTTCCTCAACAACACCATTTATGGCCAGCTCAAGGGTCATAATGGCGATGCCAATGTCATCATGGATGATGGCGTCTGGGACAAGCGTGGCGACAAGGTCAACATTCAACTCCTGAATGGCGACTATTACGTCCACGCCTATGTTCTGGTCGACTTCGGTGGTTTGCGTGGCTGGGAAAATACCTTCCACAACACACTGCCGAGTGGGGGCGCAGGTCCGCTCTTTACCTTCGGCCGCAACTACTTCTGGATCCACGTCGCAGGCGGTGGTCCGATCCCCGTGCCGCCAGCAGCCCGTCCGGAGGGTGCGCCCAACTCGCCGATCAACGATCAGTCATGGCAGGTCGCCAATGGCAACGGTGTTGTCCCGAGCAATTTCGAATTCGCTTGGGGTGGCATGCAGCAAGAGATGAACGACTACGTGAACGTCGATGGTATCGGTGAACACCACCTCGAAGTGGAGTTCAGCTACGAGCCGTCTCGCCGGTTGCGCATGTATCAGTTCGATGCGCTGCACCACGATACTGCCGTGTGGTCTGTCCACTAAGCGGTTGATTTTAAATAAGGGTCCAGCGGCGTCCAAGCCGCTGGACCCACATTTGACCTAAAACATTACTTTCTCGACGGAGACTTGAAATGGCAGTGATCAGAAAAGCCCTTCGCACCGTGCCCGCCTGTGCTCTCAGTCTGGCGCTTTTGGCGTTCGCGGTCCCTGCCGCAGCCGATCATTCCGGTCACGACAAGACCGAAGACCAAAGCCACGATCACGGCGCGGTCAAAACCGAAGACCATTCGGCAGGTCACGACGATCACAGCGCGGGCCACGACGCGACAGCCGGTCACGACATGACAGCCGGCCACGACGCGATGGCAGGCCATGGCGACCACGACCATGCCGCAGAAGCGCACCGCATGCCCGACCATCTTGGCATGGACACTCAGAACAGCATCGGCATGGCGATGAGCATGGATGGGTTCCAGTACAAGCGCAGTCTGCAAGACTATCAGATGCCCGCCATCACCCTGCGCAATCAAAACGCCCAAAAGGTGAATTTTGCAGAGCTAATGGCGTTTGACGGCCCTGTCCTGCTCAACTTCATCTTCACCAGCTGCGCCACGATCTGCCCGGTGATGAGCGCAACCTTTGGTCAGACCCAAGAGGATCTCGTCGCCATCGACGAGAATTACCTCATGGTCTCGATCTCGATCGACCCGGAATACGATACGCCCACGCGCCTGCGCGACTATGCCGAATTGCACGCAGCCCGTGATAACTGGATCATGCTGACTGGCCAGTTCGACGATGTCTTTACCATCGTGCGCGCCTTTGATGCGATCTACAAAGGCGACAACAAGATGTATCATCGCCCTCTCACCTTTCTGCGCGCCAGCAAGGACGCGCGCTGGCTCCGGCTCGAAGGTCTCCTCGGCTCCGAGGAACTGGCTGAGGAATACAACAAACTGCTTCACCCCGAGGTGAACTGATGGGCTTGCATCTGCTTGTCTCCACTCTGCGCCGCCTTGGCCTCGCGTTTGCCCTTGTTGCCGTGCCGCTTTGGGCCGCCGCCGGGCAGGCGGGCGATGCAGGGCTTGGTCGCAAACTCTATTGGGAGGGGATCGGCGCTGATGGCCAGCCGATCACCGGCGTGACCCAGGGCGATGTGAAAATCTCTGGCGCGCAATTCTCCTGCGTGAACTGCCACCGCCCCAGTGGGTTTGGCACCTCCGAAGGCGGTAATTACGTCCCCCCGATCATCGGCTCGGTGCTCTTTGAAAAAAAGACTCCCAACCGCAATCGTATGTTCAAAGACCTCTACCAAGAGGTGCAGCCCGCCGGTTTCTGGGCACGGGTGCGCGCGCCCCGCATGCGCCCGGCCTATGATGATGAATCGCTGACGCGCGCGCTCAAGGATGGCGTGGATGCGGGCGGGCATGTGTTTGACCCGATCATGCCGCGCTATGATCTCACAGCGCAGGACGTGGCCAACCTGTCCGCCTTTATCAAGACGCTCTCGGTCGAGATTGACCCCGGCGTGACCGAGCGTGACATCCATTTCGCAACCATCATCGACCCCGGCGCTGATCCGGCGGCGGCGGATGCCATGATCCGCACGCTCGAACTGTTTTTCGAGTGGATGAACAAGGACACTGAGGGTGACACCCGCAACCCGACCTTTTCACCCAATTACCGCTCCAATTTCATCTCCGCCTATCGCTACTGGAACCTGCATGTCTGGCGGCTCGAAGGAGCGCCTGAAACATGGCGCGCCCAGCTCGAGGCGAAATATGCCGAGCAGCCGGTTTTCGCCACCGTCAGCGGATTGGTCGAAGGGCCTTGGGATGAAATCGGGGCCTTCTGCGACGCCAAACGCTTGCCGTGCATCTTTCCCAACACCGAATTGCCCACCCCCGGCGAGGGGCGCTATGGCTATTCGATGTTCTTCAACCGTGGCCTGCCGCTCGAGGCCGAGGCGCTGGCGCTTTACCTAGGCGATCAAGACACGTCCCCGACCCGCGTCCTGCAACTCCACGGAGCCGGACCCCAAGGCACCCGTCCGGCAGAGGCCTTCACCAAGACGATGGCCATGGTGTTGCCCGACACGAAGGTTGAGACCCTGCCGTATGACGGGGCCGAGGGCCTGCGCACGGCACTTGCCGCAGCGGACCCTGACACACCCCTTGTGATCTGGCCGCAGGATGTGACAGAAGCCGTTGCCGTGATTGCCGCAAATCCGCCCGCCACGCCGCGATTCTTCCTTCCGTCTGCGGCCAAGGAACCGGCGCTTGCGGCATTCTCCCCGGCGCTGGTCGAGCAGGCGCGTCTTGTCTGGCCCTATGACAAGCCCGAGTCTTACCATCCGAACAAATACCGCATTCGCGGATGGATGCACACGCGGCGACTTAAGGTCAGCCACCCCCGCATCCAACTGCAAACATACTATGCACTGACCATGATTCAGTTTGGCCTGATGCATGCGATTGATGATTTCTATCGCGATTATGTGCTGGAAATCATCGAGCATGAGGCAGAGAATGAACTGAACCCCGGCACCCATCCCGAACTGGGATTGGGACCGGGACAGCGCTTTGCCTCCAAGGGTGCCTTCATCGCAGCATTAGTCCCAGAAGAGCGCGTTGGCTACCGCGTTGTCAGTGATTGGATCGTACCCTAGGTTTTGAGTAATGGGCCTTACGGTACGTAGCGGGCGGCAGGGTACCCTGTCGCCCGTGTCTTTTCAGATCAGCGACCAGATCCAGACAAGTCCCGCCGCACCCGCCAGATAGGCGCCAAAGGCAATCGCAAGATCGCCGTCCGGCCGCGCTCCGCGCCGGAGCGCCGCGATCCCTGCCACGGCCATTGCCAACACCGCTGCGACCAGGGTGACCACCGGAAGGGCCATCACCCCCAAACCCGCTCCGATCCCCGCCATCAGCTTGACATCGCCCCATCCTAACCCTTCGCGCCCGCGCAGGGCCTGATACGCAATACGCAGCGCGAGAAACGTCCCCGCACCGATGGCCGCGCCGATCAACGCCCCCGAGAGATCGCGGCTGGGGTCTTCCCACGCGAGCAGTATCCCGATCAGAAAGAGCGGGCCGGTCAACCCATCCGGCAGCCGGAATGCGGCCAGATCACACAGAACCAACCCCATCAAAACCCAGAGCCAACCCGCCCCCAGCACCATGTGCAGGGGCGATTCTGCGACCCAAACCGCCAGCACCGCCAGCGCCATGCCCCCCAATTCAGCGTAAAACAACCGCTTCGGAATTGCCGCGCCGCAGCTCCGACATTCTCCGCCCAACCAGAGCCAGGACAGCACCGGGACCATGTCGCGCCAGCCAATTTGACCCGCACAGGACTGGCACCGCGATCTCGGTCCGACAATGCTCTCGCCACGCGGCAAGCGATCCGCCCAAGCTGCCAGAAATGATCCCACAGCCGCCCCGGTCGCGATCAGGAAAAAGGCCAATGAGGCGGTTCCAGACATAGGCATCTCCGATGCGGGAAAAACGGGGCCGGGGCCACGGCAGCGATTGTCAGATGGCTGCGCGTACTCTATGATTCACCCGGTAATCTATACGCATTTACGGACAGATTTTACCATGCAAATCAATATGTCACGCCGCTCGCCCCGTGCGTCCGCCGATGCCGGCTTTTCGCTGCTTGAACTGATGGTCGTGGTGGTCATCATGTCCATTCTGGCGCTCGTTGTGATGCCGCGTATCATCGACCGACCGGATCAGGCCCGTGCCGCGCGTGTGCAATCCGATCTCGCCGTTCTGGCGGGTGCGGTCAAGCTCTACAAGCTCGATAATTTCCGCTACCCGTCCACCGAACAAGGCTTGCGCGCATTGGTCGAGGCCCCGACAGCCACCCCTGCGCCGCAGAATTACGCCGCCAATGGCTATATCGACCGACTGCCGCTGGACCCTTGGGGCAATGAATACCAGTATCTCCAACCGGGTGTGCATGACGAGTTTGACATCTTCACCCTCGGGGCCGATGGCGTCGCTGGCGGCGCGGGTGTCGATGCGGATATCGGGTCATGGGGCGAATAACGACCTCCTCTGGCGATGACGGATTCACCCTTCTGGAAATGGTTGTGGTCGTGGCGGTGATTGCCGTGCTTTCGGTTACGGCGACGTTTTCCATCACCGACCGCAGCCGTGGCGAAGGCGACGTGATCCGCTTTGCCGCAGCCTATGACCGCCTTCGCGATGCGGCCATCTTGGGGGCGGCTCCACAGGGCTTGATCCTCGTTCCTGACGGCTGGCAAGTCCTGCGCCCACCAGCCCCGAATGCCCCCGAAGACGGCTGGCAACCTGTGGGCAGAGCGCAGAAATTTCGCGGCGAAGCCCGGTTTGAGGGGCCGAATGGCGCGATTCTGCCGCGCGAAGTGCCGCGCGCGCCAAAGCCCGATATCACCTTTCTCCCCGACGGTCAGGTCAGCCCCTTCGAGGTGACCTTCATCGGCAATGAGAGCCTCAGTCGCTGCCGCTCCGCGGGCGTCCTAGGTCTCGATTGTGAGGGGGCATGACCCGTCGGGACGATCACGGCAGCCGGGGCGTGACCCTTTTGGAACTGGTGATTGCGGTTTTCGTGCTCTCCATCGGCACGATCGCTGCCCTGCGCAGCGCCGATCAAGCCGGGAGCGCCTTGGGCGGCGAGGCGGCGCGCGTCATGGCACTTCAGGTGGCCTTGAACCGGGCCGAGGAATATCGCCTCTTGGGCGCACGGCAGGCCAAAACTTTGCCGCGCAGCGTCACCTTCGGACCCTATCAATGGCAGCTCGAGATCACCGAGGCTGTCACCCGCGCCGGTTTCACCGAGGCGACGATCCTCACCCGAGCCCCGGAACAGCCCGGCGCGCGCCTCGTCGTCATCGCGCAAACCGAGGTCGTGCAATGACGCGCACCGCCACAGACCGAGGCCTGACGCTGCTCGAATTGGTGGTGGTTCTCTCGATCTTTGCCCTTGTGGCGGTCATGGGGCTGCAAGCGCTGAGTGGCATGATGCGCGCCCGTGACCGGCTGACGGATGCCGATGAACAGGCCGCTGCCCTCGCACGCGGTCTTACCCTGTTGCGTGAGGATCTCAAATCCGCCGCGGTCCTGCCATTCTGGCCGCCCAACGCCTTGGACCCGGAAGCCGCCTTTCTCGATCTGACCGGGCCTGCGGGCTGGTTTGCCCTTTCCACCGCCGGGCGCGCCGTCCTTCCCGAGGTGCAGGCAGCGGGGCAGGCGCGCGTCATCTGGCGGCACGATCGCGAGGCCGACCGCCTGACGCGCCAGATGTGGCCGGTGCTGCGCCCTGCCTCTGATCTCGCCCTTGCCCCGGAAACCACCGTGTTCGAGCGTGTTGCGGGCCTGCGCCTGCGCGCCTATGCCGGGACCGAAGAAGGCTGGGTTACCGATTGGGGCGTGCCCGATCTCATTCCCCGTCCGCCTCTGCCCAAAGCGATCGAAGTGGAAATTGAATCAATCGCTTATGGCCCCCTCCGCGTTGTGGTGGCCTATCCATGACTCAGGCCCTGCACCCCGATCGCGGCATCGCCCTTTTGAACGCGCTCATCATGGTGGCGGCGATTTCCGCCATTGCCACCGGCCTCATGCTGCGCGCTGAAACCAGCCGCAGTCGCGTTGAACACCTGCAAATCAGCCAGCAGGCGGCGCTGCATCTCGATGCCGCTGAATGGCTGATCGACCCGGTGCTGCGCGCCGATTGGGAACGGGATCAGAGTCTCGACCATCTGCTTGAAGGCTGGTCTCTGGCCGGGTTTCAGGCCGATATCGACCGGGCCCAGATGACCGGCACCATCACCGACTTGCAAGGCCGTTACAACGTCAACGCCCTCAGCGATTCCGCCGACCTCAATGCGGTGCAGTCCTTTGACCGGCTGCTCGCGACCCTTGGCCTGCCTTTGACCCTTGGCCGCGACATTGCTGGCTTTGTGCAGGCGCGCGGTCCTGCTCAAACCTCCGATTATGCCAACCGTCCGTTGCCTCTGCTCCCCGCTGGCGCGCCGCTCGACCGGATCGAGGACTTACGCCTCGTCAACGGCATGACCGCCGAGACCTATGCCCGCCTGCTGCCCTTTGTGGCGGCGCTGCCGCCCGGTGGCGGCCTCAATGTCAACACGGCCTCGCCCCAAGTTCTGGGCGCGATGCTGCCCGCCACCAACCCGGCGGGCGTGGCGCAGCTGATCGCAGACCGGGGCCGCAATCCCTTTGCGGACGCCGATGATTTCACCACGCGCGCCGAAGCTCTGCTGCATCCGCGCGTCATCACGCAGGCCCTCGCCCCCGAAGGCGGCTTTGTCACCGCAACGGATTGGTTCGAGGCGCGGTTTGACGTATTGCTTGACGGTCGCATCCAAAGCCGCATCCTCACCGTGGAACGCTCCACCCTTACCGGGGCCACCACCATCAGACATCGCCGGACTGTCACCCCATGAGCCTGACTCTCACCCGAAAATCGCGCGGCCAATCAGCACCCTTGCCGGTCCATGACCTGACCGGCGATACGCCGCCGCCGCGCGCCCCCTTTGTCGCCTCAGTGCCGGGGGCAGCGGCCCCGTTGGTGCCGCTCAATCTGCCGGCCGCGCTCAAGGGACAGGCCCGCGACCGGGTCGCCCGGCGCCAGTTGCGCGATGCCTACGGCGGCACCGAGGCGGGGCTGGATATTCGTCCCGCGCGTCTTGGCTCAGCTCCTGATCTCTGGGCGCGCCTCCTCATCACAGATGCGGACGACCGGCGGGACTGGTTGCGTGCGCTCGGGGCCTTTGCCCCGCAGTGCCGCGCCGTGCTGCCTGATTTCCTCTGTCTGCCAGCCGCCCCGGACCTCTGGGTGATCGAGACCACCGCCACCGGCGTCATCGCCCGCCTTGGCCCCGAGGATGGCTTTGCCGCCGAGCCGGATCTGGCGCTTGCCCTTCTGCAAGAGGCTGCGCGCGCAGCCATGCCGCGCGCCATCCTGCGCAATGGACCCGCGCGGGTGGAAATCGACACCTTTCTCACGGCGCAAAACCTGCCGATCTGTAGCGATCCGGCCGATTTGGCCGCGCATGGCGTGACTGCGCCCGCCCGCTTTGCCTATAACGAGCTTTCGCTCGATCTCGCCCGAGACCCCGGCGCCGAGCGCGCCGAGATGCGCGGCATCCTCAGCCGCTTGGGTCTGCCTTTTGCCCTTGCGGTGCTTGGCCTCGCCGGCTGGATTGCCGCAGCAATGATCGAAACCGGCACGCTCACCGCTCAGGGGCTCGCCTATCGCCAGAATGCCGAACGCATCTTGCGTCAGGTGATGATCCCAACCGGCCCAATCCTTGATATCCGCAGCCAGGTTGCGCAAACCATGGATCGCGCCCGCAACGCCAGATCAGAGGTTGAAACCGAGGCGCGACCGCTCGATGTCCTGCGCCGCGCCGGGGCGGTGCTGGGCCATCACGAAACCACCATCACTCGCGTCAGCTATCAACCCGGCGCGGGACTGGTCATCGACTTGCAAATCACCGATTTCGCAGCGCTCGACGCGCTCGTGGCTGATCTGCGCATGGCGGGCACAGAGGCCCGCGTCGCCCAATCCATCACCCGCGAGAATACCGGCGTCGAAGCAGTGCTGGCCATGGCCGTGACCGAAAACGGAGCCGATCGATGAGCGCGCTTATGGACCGTTTGACCGGCTTTCTCCTGGGGCTCAGCCGTCGCGAGCGCTGGCTCGTGGCACTTCTGGGCCTCATTGCCCTGCCGCTTGCGGCGGTCTACGGCATCGCCCTTCCACTGGCGGACTCCCGTGAAACCGCCCGCGCCGCCGTGGCCGAGGCTCGCGCAACCGAGCTTTGGGTGGCCGATCAGGCTGTGCAATTCGCCACCTTGGCCCGTGACGCGGGAAATGGCCCCAAGGTGGCGCGCGCGACCACCCCCATCGGCATCAGCGGCATCGAGGCGAGCTTGCGCGAAGCAGGTTTGCGCGAGGCGGCTAGCGAATTGGCGAATGCCGCCGACGGCGGCATCACCCTGCGCTTTGACGCCGTGCGCTTCACCCAACTGGCCGAATGGCTGACAGCCCAGAATGACATCTGGGGCTATGATTTGGCGGGCTTCACCTTTGAACGCGGCGCGCGCACCGATGTTGTGGCCGCCGACCTGCGTCTGGTGGCGGTGCAATGAGGCGCGCAGCCCTGATCCTTGTTGGCCTTTTGATGGGACTGACTTTGGCGGTCATGAGCGAGGGGCGTCTTGCCCACCTGCGCGCGCTGGCACCCGGCCTCGTGCCGGGTTGGCTGACCGGAGCCGAGGATCAATCCTCGCTCTGGCGCGGCCAGATGCGCGGGCTGCAACCGACCCTGTTGCCGGTCCCCGCCGATCTAACATGGCGCTTTGACCAGATTGACGGCCCCGGTGCGCGCTGGTCTGTCACCCTCTCAGGTCCGGGGCTGTCGGGGCAGGGCACTCTGGGCCTTCCATTGGCGCGCGACCGCGCCGACCTGCGCGCGGCCCGTCTGGAAATTCTGGTGGGGGATTGGCCCGCGTTGATCGACGGCTGGCCGCTCGGTGGGCTGGTGATGGCCCAGAGTCTCAGCGCGGATATGACCCTGCCGGGACGTGCCGTTCAGAGCGTCGATGCCGTGCTCGACTGGTCCGGTGCGCGGCTCGCAGGCGTGGACATCGGCCATGCCGAGGCGGTCCTGACCTCGGATGCGGGCACATGGCGCGCGCCCTTCGCACTCACCGGCGATGTGATCCGTGCCACCGGCACGCTCTCAGGGCGGTTCGGCGATCCCTTGGCGCAGCTTGACCTACGCATCGACCCTGTGGGCGAGGTGCCCGAGGCGTGGCAGCGCGCCTTGGATCAGACTGCGGTTGCGACAGATGAAGGCTGGCAGATTTCCCGCGACATTGACCTTGCCGCAGGCTGGCCGCTGTTTTAGCCCCCCGCGCCCAAACGCTTGAGGTCACGGGCAATATCGGCCCGACGGCTCGCCATCGCGCCCAGCGGATCGAGGCCATCATCAAGCGCCAGCATCTCTTTGAGCGCGGCATCGGCAGAGCGCAGTTTGGCAATCGCGCCCGCCCCACCGCGTCCCGCGCTGATATCCGCCAGCGCGCTTTCATGCTGCGCCGTGCCACTCACGGCAAGGGCCGCCGCGCGGTCCCTGCCCTTGGTGCTCGCCGCTAGACCGTTGGCAATCTGCGCCGCCTCGTCATAGCGTCCCGCCCGCAATAACGCATGCGCGTATTCCAGCCGCAGTCGCGGCTCCAACGGTCCGGCGTTTTGAATGAGAACCGCATAGCTGCGAATGGCACTGTCGTAGTTACCCTGCTCTAGCGCCTTGCGCGCTGAGCTGTAATTGCGTTGAAAATCCGCACCACTGCTGATCGTACCCGGCTCACAGGCAGCAAGTGCCGTGATAACTATTATAGAAAGCAATGGTTTAATTAAATTCGGCATGTTGTTATATGCTCCTGCCCCTTTGAAGGGAACCTACCATGCCCAGCCATGACCGAACCATGAAAATTCCACAAATTGCCTAAAAAAACACGCTTTGGGACATTCCTGCGTCAACCCGTCTTTCCAATGGAATCGCCGCATCATATCGGGTAGTATTTAAGGGTAGGTCCAAGCCGCCAGTCAGAGCAGCGCGTGGCCCGAGGCAGCCTTGAAGAGGCAGGAGATATCACCAAATGATGTTCCTGAATTATACACATGCATTTTCATAAACGTCTTGCCCTTCTGGTGATGCTCTGGTTGGCATGGCCCGGCCTTTTGGCTGCACAGGTCTCGCTTGATCTGCGCGACGCAAGCCTGCGGGATTTCGTCCAGATCGTCGCGCAATCGACCGGGCGCAATTTCATCCTGGACGAGCGCGTTCAGGGCAGCGTGACCGTGGTCGCCCCCAATCAGGTGTCCCCCTCAGCCATCTATGAAATTTTCCTCAACGTCCTTGAACTCAACCGCCTGACCATCGTCGAAGGCGCTGAGACCGACCGCATCGTTCCCATTGATCTCGCGCGCGTCTGGGGGGCGATTTTGAAACCCGCGTCTTTCCCGTCCGCAACAGCTCGGTCGATGAGATCGCAGAGGTCATTCGCCCGCTTTTGCCCGCCGAGGCGGTGCTCTCCACCGTCCCCGAATCCGGCCTGATGATCCTGTCCGACCGGCGCGAGAATTTCCAGCGCATCGTGCAGCTTGTCGACCGGCTCGACACGCCCAGCCGCAACTCCATCGAAACGATCCCCCTCCGCAACGGCAAAGCCGCCGAGATGCTGAGCGTTATCACGGCTCTTGCCATAACGCCACAAGGCTCCAGCCTCTCCGCCGATCCGCGTTCAAATGCGCTCATCGTGTCCGGAACGCCGGAATTTCGCGATCGCGTCCGCGACGTGGTGTCCGAGCTTGACAGACCGCAACGCAGCATTGCCACCGAGGTTGTGCATCTCAACTACGCCAATGCCACCGATCTTGCCGATGTCATCCGCCAGAGCTTTGGTGCGCCCGAAGCACCGACCGAGGGGGCCGCACCCACGGCTGTCCCCGGCGGCATCACCATCGTCGCCGAAGAGCAGCAGAACGCGCTTATCATCACCGCGCCCACTGACCGGATTGCCTCTATCACCGGGGCTGTGCGCGGTCTCGACCAACGCCCCGACCAAGTGCTGATCGAGGCGGTGATCTTTGAACTGTCGGTCGAGAGTTTCTCCGATCTCTCCTTTCAATTCGGCGGCGTGATTGATGGGGCGACCGTGGGCGGTGTCGAATTCGCGCTTCAGGGGCGTCCCACCCTCACCAGCCTTGTCAGCACGGTTTTGGCGGGCAATGCGCCCACCGGCGGCGGCACGGGCGGCTCCATTGCGGCTTTCGACAAAAACGGCATCGGCGGGTTTCTTGCGGCGCTCGCCTCCAAAAGCTCGACCAAATTGCTTTCGACTCCCTCGATCCTCACCCTCAACAACCGTGAGGCGGAGATCGTCGTGGCGCAGAACGTGCCCTTTGTGACCGGCAGCTTTTCCACCGTCGGCGACAGCGCCGTGCCCAACCAACCCTTTCAGACCATCCAACGTCAGGATGTGGGCCTGACCCTCACGGTCACGCCACAGATTACGCGCGACAAGACCGTGCGTTTGGAGATTAACCAAGAGGTATCCAACCTCACCAACGCCGCTTCTGCGGCGGGCGGCGAGATCACCTCGAAGCGAGAGCTTTCGACCAATGTGCTGGTGCGCGACGGGCATGTGATCATGTTGGGCGGCTTGCTGGAAAATGGCTCGGGCTCGGTCAATCAGCGCGTGCCGGGCCTGAGCGAACTGCCGCTTTTGGGGCGGCTGTTCAAGGGGCGTTCGGTTAACGAGAACCAGCGTATTCTACTGGTGATGCTGCGCCCGCGCATCCTGTCCAGCGATGAAGAGGCCCGCGAACTGACCAAGCGTCTGGCGCGCGAGGCCAAGCGCGCCGCTGATTACATCGCCCCCGCTGATGATGGCACCTATCCGCGCGTCCCGGATTCGAGCTTT
>Ga0209345_10003588_pt1 | contig 15804 bp, 11 predicted proteins | sample Cruoilmetagenom7_FD_187294 | JGI IMG/M metagenome (GOLD analysis project Ga0209345, IMG submission 187294) | Oil polluted marine microbial communities from Coal Oil Point, Santa Barbara, California, USA - Sample 7 (SPAdes) (version 2) | ecosystem: Environmental > Aquatic > Marine > Oil seeps ... | reverse complement strand
TTATGGCTTTTATGGAATGGCCGGCCCGGATAAGATCGGTTATGGCGGTCCCTGGGAAGCCATGCAAATAATTGGTACAGTTCCTGTTGAAGAAGATGGCTCCGCCATGTTTAAGGTCCCTGCCAATATGCCAATTGCCTTCCATCCACTCGACAAGGAAGGTGCGGCAGTTCAGTTAATGCGCAGCTGGGTGACTGCAATGCCGGGAGAGTTCATGTCCTGTGTCGGCTGCCATGAGGGTCCTGAGGAAATTGCCCCTTCCACGTATGCACAGGCAGCAGGGAAACAACCCAGGGAAATTGAAAACTGGTATGGCGCTCCCAGGGGATTTGATTTCGAACGGGAAGTACAACCTGTGCTGAACAAGTATTGCATCTCCTGCCACGACGGAAACAGGAAATCCATTCCAGATCTGAGGCCTGAACATTTCTTTGCGGATTACCATGGAAAATTACTCTCAAACCTGGGAGTAGACCGTATGCATCCCCTCATGAAGGAAAAAACAAATGGATATAATAAATATACGCCTTCCTATGATGCCCTGATCCCCTATATTCGAAGGGTTAGTATTGAGGATGAGGTCAACCTGCTGACCCCGGGAGAATACCATGTACGAACAAGCCCTCTCATCCAGATCCTGAAAAAAGGACATCATGGGGTGGAACTAAACCCTGAGGCCTGGGACAGGCTCTATACCTGGATCGACCTGAACGGTCCATGCCACGGCACATGGAATGATGTTTATACTGTGCAGGATGGAGTTTGTGAGCGGCGTTTTGAACTTTCGGTAAGCCATGGCGGCCAGGCCATTGATCCTGAAATAATCCCCATGACAATAGGTTACGATGAGACACCGGTCCAGAGAAGCAGGAAAAAAAGGCCTGCTGCATTGACACTTGAAAGCTGGCCGCTCTCCCCTGAAGCAGCAAGGCAGCTGCAAAACAACCAGGGTGAATTTGAAAAAGAAATCAAACTGGATGATGGAAGCATAATCAAACTGGTGAAAATACCTGCCGGTGAATTTGTAATGGGTGATATAAAGGGCTTCCCGGACGAATGGACGGAACGGGAAGTAAGCATGGATAAACCTTACTGGATGGCCTGCCATGAAATAACCAATGCCCAGTTCAAGGTTTTCAAAGAACAGCATGACAGCAGATTCTATGGCAAACGCCATGCTCGTACTGATGACAGGGGCTTGCCCCTCGATGATGATGACCAGCCTGTGTTAAGGGTCTCCTGGACCGAAGCTGCAGCATTCTGCGAATGGCTTTCTTCAGAAACCGGGATGAAATTTCATCTCCCATCCGAAGCACAATGGGAATATGCCTGCCGGGCGGGTTCCGATTCACCATTATTCTATGGGGATGTTTCTGATGATTTCTCACCCTGGGCTAACCTCGGGGACAAATCTTTCGGCCCTTACCTTTATAAATCAGGTGGTGTCACCCATTTTGTAATGGACGGCGCTGACCTGGCCGATACAACCCACAATGACAATTTTGTTGTGACGGCGCCTGTGGGATCTTTCCGGCCTAATAACTGGGGACTTTACGACATGCATGGCAATGTGGCTGAGTGGGTAGAGGAATCCACCGGGCAAAGCGAAAAGATCGTACGGGGGGGATCATTCTATGACCACCCCAAAAGGGCCAGGAGTGCCTACCTTTTATCTTACCCCCAATGGCAGAAGGTGTATAATGTCGGATTTCGTGTTGTAGCTGAAATTGAAGAATTCCATGGCTCACGTTAAATATTTCATTCTTCCTGCACTGGCCCTTCTTTTTTTCTGCCTGGGAAATTCCAGGAAAGACGATCCGGCATTCCCAGGGCCGGTTGACCTGGCATATTCATCAGGCCAGCAAAAAATTTACATCGCGGAATATCAGGGGAAGAGAATTGATGTATTTGATGTTAGCACAAATACCATCATCAAATCGCTCCCACTGAAAGAACATCCAAATATCCTGTATATAGCCCAAAATCAGGAAAAGTTGTTCATCAGCCAGGGAATGGCCAATGGTAGTTTGCTGGTCTATGACCTGAAAAAATTGAAAAAGAAGAAAAAAATTCCTGCTGGTCATTCACCTACCGTTATAACAGAAAGCGGCACACATATTATTCTTTGTAATCGTTTCCCTGGGGAGATAAATTTCCTGGATAAACAAAAATTCCGGGTCGAGAAGACCATAAGAGTGGGTCGGGAACCCATTGCGATGGAATTGGTGAACCATAAAAACAAACTGTTTGTTGCACACCACCTGCCTGAAATGGCCTCAACAGCAGATCATGTGGCTGCGAAAATTTCAGTGATCGACCTGGGCAGTTTTATGGTCACAAATACCATCCTTTTACCCAATGGCAGCTCCAGTGTAAAGGATATTACCCTGGGACCGGAGGGCAAGTATCTTTTTGTGACCCACATACTTGCCAGGTACCTGTTGCCGTCCACGCAACTTGAACGGGGGTGGATGAATACCAATGCTTTTTCGATCATTGATATCGAGGCGATGAAATGCCATCAAACCGTTCTCCTCGATGACATAGACCATGGTGCTGCAAATCCATGGGAACTGGACTTCTCCACCAATGGCAAAAGGATATTTGTATCCCATGCCGGGACACATGAAATCAGCATCATTGACTGGGAAAGAATGAGTGAAAACATTGTGTGGACCGGCGGCGAAATTACAGATTATGCCACCTCAGAGAACCTTGGATTCATTTATACATACCGGAAACGACTGGTACTGCAAGGCAATGGACCACGGGCCATATTATCTGACGGGAAGAGCCTGTATGCGGCTAATTATTTTTCTGGTAATCTGAGTGTGATCAATCTTGAAGATTTTACGGAACAAACTATCCAACTGGGTGGATCCAAGCTATCGGATGAGCTGCTTGGGGAAATGCATTTTCATGATGCTTCCCTTTGTTTTCAATCATGGCAAAGCTGTGTTTCCTGTCATCCGGACGCACGGGTAGATGGTCTGAACTGGGATTTATTAAATGATGGGATCGGTAATCCGAAGAATGTTAAAAGCATGCTTTTGTCACATGTAACCCCGCCCGCTATGTCCCTGGGTGTCAGATCCCATGCGAAACTGGCGGTCAGGGCAGGTTTCAAACATATTCAATTCGCAGATGTTCCGGAAACATATGCTTCCCTTGTGGATGCTTACCTGGAAGGGTTAGAACCTGTGATCAGCCCCTACCAGTCCTCATCCAAAGATCTTGAAAAGGGGAAAGCTCTTTTTCAGTCCCTTAAATGTAATGAATGTCACCCGGCACCCCTTTATACTGATCTCCAATCCTATCCATTGGGAGATGAAAATTTCCTGAATTGGGATACCCCGACGCTGGTTGAACTCTGGCGAACCGGACCGTACTGGCATGACGGCAAATATGCTAACCTGGAGGAGCTATTCGAAACGGAAATGCATGGACTTCAGTATCCTTTGTCATTAAAAAACCTCAAGGCATTAAATGCCTACCTGCTAACATTGTGAACCGGGCAGAGATCAGGAATTCTCTAGAGTTCCCTGATCTTGATATTCTTGAACCAGACCTCATTACCATGATCTTGCAGCCCGATAACTCCTTCCCTGGGTACATCATGCCAATCTTCCCTGAATTTTGGGAATTTACTCCCCGATACCAGTTCTTTCCATTCTTCCGTCCACATTTGAACACTCACAACCACTTCCCCGTTCTGGATATGTTTTACATGTCCATCCTTAATAATGACCTCTGCACTATTCCATTCACCTACTGGGTTGGCATTCTGAGGAACTGCCGGAATCAGGTCATAGAGCGAGCCTGCTTTACGGTTCCCGTTTTTACCCAGTTTGGCATCTTTATGACGATCATTATCCAGGACCTGTAATTCGGGTGCAGTAGCAACAATGGATTTGTACCCTTCTTCTGCTCCCAGGTAAAATATCCCTGAATTGCCTCCTTCAGATATTTTCCAATCTACTTTTAAATGGAAATTACTGAATTGACCGTCGTAAATTATATATCCTTTTTGTCCGGGTTCTGCCTCATCATTTTTCATTGCCTTGCAAAACAAGGTCCCTTCCGTTGCAGACCATACACCAGGAGGATCAGAATTTTGCCATCCTCTCCAGTTCTTTGTGTCTTGACCATTAAACATCAGCATCCATCCCTCCTTTTTCTCAGCCCTGGTCAGTTTGTTATCCACGGTTTCAACTGTACAACCTATGTTCAGTATTAGGGTTAATACCAGAAGTTTTAACAATGTTTTCATATCGATTAAGTTTGCGTGATTAATATTTCAAATTACATTCCTGTCTTTAAAATCCAGATCAAGTTCACGAATGTATGATAGTAGTCCCAGGAGATCTATTTCACCAAATCTCTCCACATAGATGATATCCTCTTCCTGGCTATAATTTATCTTAAACATTATAAACTGATGAGTTTGACAAAATTATAATAAAAATAGCCCGGGAGAATACATTTCTGGTATTATTTAGACCAGGAAATTTTACTTATCTTGTCTTGTTGCTCGACAAATTTCAAAAATGCGCTTATGAAGGCAGGTCTTTTTATTCCATGTTACATCGACCAGTTCTATCCGCAGGTAGGGATAGACACCCTATTATTGCTGGAAAAGCTTGGAGTTGAAATCGAATCCCCGGCAAATCAGACCTGCTGCGGGCAACCCCTTGCAAATTCAGGTATGGAAAAAGAAACCACGGAAATCTGCAGCCATTTTATACAATTGTTCAGCTCCTATGATACCATAATCAGTCCATCCGGCAGTTGTGTCCTGCACATCAAGGAGCACGTACCTGAATCATTGCATGATGAGGCATATTTTCATGTCAGGGACCATATCTATGAATTGACCGAATTCCTGACAGATGTCCTAATGATTGAGGAACTTGATGGACATTTCCCTCATAGGGTGGGACTGCATCAAAGCTGCCACGGATTACGAGGATTAAGGAATGGAAAGTCAAGCGAGCTGGCGGGGGATCCTTCCAGTAAAGCCAGGAGTCTGCTCTCCTCCCTGAAGGATATTCAACTGGTTGATCTGGATCGTACAGATGAATGTTGTGGTTTTGGAGGGACATTCAGCGTTTTTGAAGAGGCTGTATCTGCCCAAATGGGAAAGGATCGCATTCATGACCATGTGAAAAATGGGGCGGAGGTCATTACTGCCATAGATATGTCATGTTTGATGCACATGGAAGGAGTTATCAAAAGAAACAGCCATCCGCTCAGGGTAATGCACGTAGCTGAAATTCTAAACTTTGCTATATCATGAAACATGCCAGGGCTGCCAGAGAATTTCTGAGTAATGGTCCCCGGACCGAGTGGCATAGCCAGGCACTCTGGTATGTGCGCCAGAAAAGGGATGTCCAGAAGGATGAGATAAGGGACTGGGAAGATCTTCGGGAACAGGCCTCTGTCATTAAGGAGCATACCCTCTCCAACCTGGATCAATACCTTGAGGAATTTGAAACCAAAGCCCTGAAAAACGGAATCCATGTCCATTGGGCAGTTAATGCGAAGGAACATAACAACATAGTGCTGGAAATCCTGCAGCAGGCTGGTGTCAGAAAGCTGGTCAAGAGCAAGTCCATGCTTACCGAAGAATGCCACCTGAATCCTTTTCTGATGGATAAAGGGATCGATGTAATCGAATCGGATCTTGGTGAGCGCATCATTCAATTTGCAGACCAGGATCCCAGCCATATCGTATTACCTGCCATCCATTTGAAAAAAGAAGAGGTCGGTAAGCTGTTTGAGAAAAAACTTAATACAGAGTCCGGTAATTATGATCCTACATACCTCACAGGAGCAGCGAGGAAACATCTCAGGGAGCACTTTGTCTCCGCTGAAGTTGCGATGACGGGCGTAAATTTTGCCATTGCTGAAAGTGGAGGATTCGCTGTATGTACCAACGAGGGTAATGCAGACATGGGCGTTCATCACGCAAAGATCCACATTGCTTCCATGGGCATTGAGAAGGTAATTCCAGGAAAAGATCAGCTTGCTGTTTTTCTCCGCCTCCTCGCCCGAAGTGCCACCGGACAACCTATAACCACCTATACCTCGCATTTCCAAAAACCAGCGGAGGGTAAGGAGATACACCTGATCATTGTAGATAACGGACGCTCGGAACATCTGGGCAAAGACAAATTCTGGCGAGCCCTCAAGTGCATTCGCTGCGGTGCCTGTTTGAATACCTGTCCGGTATACAGGCGAAGCGGGGGTCATAGTTACGGGTACACTATCCCCGGACCGATTGGCTCCATCCTGACACCACGAGTCGACCTGAAGCAATACTCAGATCTCCCTTTTGCATCCAGTTTATGTGGATCCTGTACCGATGTCTGTCCCGTAAAAATTGAAATCCACGAGCAATTATACCAGTGGCGGCAGGAAGTTTATGAGCAGAAGCAGCTCTCCGGTACAAAAAAATTGGGACTGAAGGTGATGGGCCGGGTACTGGCACGGCCCCGCCTTTATCATAGATCCGGCAAATTTGCCCGTAAAGCCCTGAAAATCTCTCCGCGTTTTTTAATATACAACAGGATGAACCCCTGGGGACGCTCAAGGGATCTGCCGGCACCACCAAAGCAAAGTTTCCAGGAATGGTACAGGGAAAATCGTAGTAAATCATGAGCAAGGCCGAAATTTTAAATAGCATCTCAAAAAACAAACCGACTCCTGTAGATCTGCCAGCTCCCCGGAAGATCAAGATAGAAGGAAATAAGGACCTGATCAGGGCATTTGCAGACAAAGCTACAGGCGCGGGTTCCCAGGTTGAAAACTTTGACAGCCTTGATAAAGCGGAGGCATGGATCAGGCAGCAGGAAAAAAATGGAAAATCAGTAATTGACTTCTTGCAGCATTTGGAAGGGAAAGATGGCTTTTTACCTCTCACAGATGATACTGACAAGGTGGATATGGTGGTGATCAGGGGACAATTAGGGGTGGCTGAGAATGGGGCCGTATGGATAGATGAGCATGATATGTTTATCAGGAAACTACCTTTCCTGACAATTCACCTGGTTCTGGTACTTGAAAAAGCAAAAATTCTTCCAGATTTACAGAAAGCCTACAAGCAGGTTGACCTGGAGCGCTCTGGTTTTGGTGTATTCATCGCTGGCCCCTCAAAGACAGCTGATATAGAACAGGCCCTCGTTATTGGTGCCCATGGGCCAATTGAACACACCATCCTGCTTTATTAATTTTGGAACAAACTAATTCAACCATCATGAGGAAACTGCTGATAATACTCTTGACTTTTATGGCTATTCCTGGTATCTGCCAGGTAAACCAGCGGCCGAATGTCATCCTTATCATTACGGATGACCAGGGATACGGAGACCTGGGGTATCACGGAAACCCAATCGTTCAGACACCCAACCTGGATAAGCTGGCCGAAGTCAGCGTTCGGTTGAATAACTTCTACGTATCTCCGGTTTGTGCACCTACGCGATCCAGCCTTATGACTGGAAGGTATTCCTTAAGGACAGGGGTACACGACACTTATAACGGAGGTGCCATAATGTCGACTGATGAGGTTACTATCGCAGAGGTATTGAAAGGAGATGGGTATAAAACAGGAGCTTTTGGCAAGTGGCACCTGGGCGATAATTATCCTTCGAGGCCGGGAGACCAGGGTTTTGCTGAATCAGTAATCCACCTTGCGGGAGGCATGGGTCAACCTGGTGATTTTACCACCTATGTTAAGTTTGACAAAAGCTACTTCGACCCTGTTCTCTGGCACAATGACCAACAAGAATCTTATGAAGGTTATTGTTCTGATATTTTTACCGACCAGGCCATGGGATTTATTGAACAGAACAAAGAGGGCCCCTTCTTCTGTTACCTGGCTTTTAATGCCCCGCATACGCCCTTGCAGGTTCCGGATAAATACTACCAGATGTACAAGGATGTGGATCCAACCAGGGGATTTGAAGGAGATGACAGGCCTTTCCCTGAAATGACTGAAAAGGATAAGGAAGATGCCCGGAAGGTTTATGCCATGGTCACCAACATAGACGATAATGTTGGGAAGCTGCTTCGAAAAGTGAAGGATCTGGGTATTGCTGAAAATACGGTCGTTATTTTCATGACTGACAATGGGCCGCAGCAAAGGAGATATATTGCAGGACTTAGAGGCAGAAAGGGTTCTGTTTATCGTGGTGGGGTAAGGGTACCTTTCTTCATACAATACCCCGGAAAATTTAAAGCTGATACAGAAATTAATACTACTACTGCACATATAGATATTTTACCTACAATTGCCTCCATATGTAAAGCCCCTCTGCCCAAAGGTGTAAAGATCGATGGCAGGGATCTGCTTCCATTGATAAGTGGACAAACGGTGGACTGGGAAAACCGGTCACTCTTCTTTTACTGGACCCGGAGATACCCGGAATTGTACAACAATATTGCTTTGCAGAAAGGCCCTTATAAACTTGTTGGCCTCACATCCTATGATGCGGAAATCAATGATTTCCAGCTTTTTAATATTGAATCTGACCCCTATGAACTGAAAAACCTGGTAGGTGAAAAAGAAAACCTGGCATTGGAACTTAAAAATGAATTGGACGTTTATTACTATGACCTGGTTGCTTCGCCTCATCTGGTAAACCAGCCACGGATCTCGATTGGAAGTGCTCATGAGAACCCGGTGTATTTAAACCGGAATGATGCCGCTGGTGAACGGGGCTTGTGGACCCAGGAGGATCCAAACGGTAAATGGGTGGTCAGCATAGAACGTGGGACCTACGACCTAGAGTATTTATTTGTAAAACCGGTTGAGGGAAATGGGACTCTCTACCTGGAGGCCGGGACGCAAATTAGTAAGAAATCAATCGATCAGGATAAAACAGATAAGCTTTTTATGAAAAATGTGTTTTTAACCGAGATGGACACAGATCTGGTCCCATTTTACCAGGTAAAAGGAAAACGATATTTCCCGCTTTTACTCAAGATCACCAGGATTGATTAGGATGCTATCTATAAAACAGCCATCCGTGTTGGGTAGATGTTTGATTGTTCTTTTCACCCTATGCTCAATAAACGGTGTATTGGGACAGGCACCAGACTGGAGAAATATCCGAAACGGCCTGATCATCCCTGACGAGTCCTACAGTGATCAGCCTTACATCGTGAAAACGGACGACGGGGCATGGTTATGCATTCTCACTACAGGTTCTGGCAGAGAAGGACAATCAGGACAATACGTGGCTGTAACCAGAACTGCCGACCAGGGTAAAACCTGGTCAGACCTTCTACCTCTTGAACCTCCTGATGGCCCTGAGGCATCCTATGCCGTAATGCTTAAGATACCTACGGGCAGAATCTATGCCTTCTATAACCACAACACCGATAATATTCGGGAAATAATACTGGATGATCCAAGCTTTTCTCCCACCGGCACTATCAAACGGGTGGATTCCCAGGGCTACTTTGTATTCAGGTTCAGCGATGATCATGGAAAAACCTGGTCGTCAAACCGTTATACCATTCCCATTCGTGAATTCGAAAAGGACCGCAACAATGTCTATAAAGGGAAAATACAGTTTTTCTGGAATGTTGGGAAACCTTTTATCCTGGATGGGGCCGGATATGTATCCCTGCATAAGGTGGGTGGTTTCGGTGACGGATTTTTTACCTCCAATGAAGGGGTCCTGCTGAGAAGTCCAAATATACTGACTGAAAAGGACCCTGAGAATTTGAGCTGGGAAACGTTGCCGGATGGTGATATCGGCTTAAGGACGCCACCCGGAGGTGGCCCTATATCAGCTGAGCAAAGTTACTCGGTACTGAGTGATGGTTCAATCTATGCTGTTTACCGCACCATCGATGGCCACCCGGTTTATACCTACAGCCGGGATGGCGGTTATACCTGGGATACTCCTGCATATTTAAGGTATGCTAATGGCCGGCTGGTAAAACATCCACGGGCTGCTAATTTTGCCTGGCGATGCGAGAATGGTAAATACATTTACTGGTTCCATAATCACGGCGGCAGGTTTATCCGGGAACATCCCAGGGCCCGGACACAGGGATTCCAGGACAGGAATCCCGCTTGGATCGTGGGTGGTATTGAGAAGGACGGTCCTGCAGGGAAGGTCATTGAATGGACCCAACCAGAAATACTGCTTTATGATGATGATCCCCTCATCCGCATGAGCTACCCCGACCTGGTGGAGGACAATGGCAATTACTATATTACTGAAACACAAAAAGACATCGCCCGGGTACACCAAATCGAAGAGGGATTGTTGAAAGGACTCTGGAACCAGTTCGACAACCAGCAAAAAACAGTAGATGGCCTGGCCATTGAATGGGACTTGAGTGAAGTCCAATTACCCCAGCAAAAAGAAGGTGTCCAATTCGATCATTTCTATAATCATGATCCTGGCAGGGAGGACCATGGAGGCAAACATATCCGTTCAGGATTCTCGCTTGATATTGCCTTCCGCATGGAAAACCTGGGACCAGGACAAGTACTGATGGATACACGCAATGAATTCGGGAAGGGACTTCAGCTATATACCACAGATGAGAAAACGATCAGACTCAGTATCAGTGATGGCCGGACGACCTCTACCTGGGATTGTGATAAAGGGATGCTGGAGGAAGGAAAGGATCACTACATGAGTGTAATTGTTGACGGGGGACCCAAAATCATCCTATTCGTGATCGATGGGATCCTCAGTGATGGAGGAGAAGACAGGCAATTTGGCTGGGGCCGGTTCAATCCTTACCTTCATGAAGTAAACGGAGCTGCAGATTGGACCATTGGTAAACATTTGAATGGAGATATCACGATGCTGAATGTTTATACTCGAGCACTGAAAGTGTCAGAGGCATTAGGTAATTTCAACCACTACAAGCAATGATAAATCCTCCCGGAAAATCATTCCCCCGAAGGATATGGCTGGCCATGTTAAGCATAGGTCCCGGCTTATTCTGTATCGGTTATACCGTAGGCACGGGAAGTGTTACATCCATGGTAAAATCCGGAAGCCAGTTCGGGATGCAGCTATTATGGGTCCTTCTGCTCAGCTGCCTGTTTGCCTGGGTTCTGATGGAAGCCTTTGGAAGGTATGCCATCATTACAGGAGGCACATCCATTTACAGTTTCAAAACCAGGCTTAAAGGGGGAAAATTACTGGCAATCCTGGTCACGGTGGGCATCATAGTTGCGCAGTGGAATGCATTGACTGGCATCCTGGGACTCAGTTCACACGGGATCTATGAGGTTATCCGCTTATTCCTTCCAAACCTGCCGGAAAATAGTTATTGGGGGGTATTGGGACTGGCCATCATTCTGATCATCATTATGTATGGCCTGCTTATGGTGGGAAAGTATTCCTTCTTTGAGAAGGTACTGGTAATTTTTGTCACCATCATGGGATTATCTTTCATAGTATCGATGTTCATTGTTTTGCCGGAACCCGGGAGTATTGCCAGGGGACTGATCCCCTCCATCCCTAAAGTACCTGGCGGCAAGTTGATGGTGGCGGCATTTGTGGGAACTACCATGGCAGCACCCACCTTTGTGGTCAGGCCCCTGTTACTCAAAGGGAAAGGCTGGAATGCTGATAATGTAAAGGACCAGTCCCGCGATGCACTTACTTCAGCCATAATTATGCTGGTGATCAACCTGTCAATCATGGCGGCAGCTATGGGAGCCCTTTTTTATCAGGGGAAAACAGTTGAAAAAGTACTGGACATGGTCTATACACTTGAGCCAGTTGCAGGCAAATTTGCGGTAGCCCTTTTTATGGTGGGAACCCTTTCTGCAGGCCTCTCATCCATATTTCCCATACTGATGGTGGCACCCTTATTAATAGCTGATTACAAAAGCGGGGAATTGGATACCAGTTCAAAAATGTTTAAGGTGATTACGGCTGTTGCCTGTGTATTCGGACTGACAGTTCCTATTATGGGGGCCAATCCCATTATCGCCCAGATAGCCACACAGGTGGCCTCAGTATTTGTGTTGCCCCTTGTTATCGGAGGGATATTTTTCCTGGTTAACAATAAAAAGCTCATGGGAAAACATAAAGCAGGTTTTCTTCTCAATTTGGGGATGATTACTGCCTTTGTTTTTGCATGCATCATCTCCTATACAGGCGCCATTGCCTTAAATGAATTATTCAATTGAAAATGAAACGAATGAAAAAAATGCTTTTCTGCGGTTTTATCCTTATTATGATGTTGGGCTTTTTTTTCTCCTCAAAAGCTCAAAATCAGGATTTCTTTGATACACAGTCCCAGCGCCTGGAATGGTTCCGTGATGCAAAATTCGGGATGTTTATTCACTGGGGACCTGTAAGCCTGACTGGCAGGGAAATAGGCTGGTCACGTGGAGGTGAGCGGAGGGGCAGGCAGGGGACTGGCGAGACGCCCCTGGAAATCTACGATAATCTCTATAAACATTGGAATCCTTCCCTGTATAATGCAGAAGAATGGGTGCAGATTGCCAGGGCATCAGGCATGAAGTATATGGTCTTTACTACCAAACATCATGATGGATTCTGCAATTGGGATACAGAGTACACAGATTATAAATCTACAGCTGAGGAAGCCCTTTTTGGAAGAGATATTGTTAAAGAGTTGGCCGAGGCCTGTCACAAACATAACATGCCGCTGGGGTTTTATTATTCCCTGCCGGACTGGTATGATAATAATTTTCTTTCAGACAAACATGATCAGTTTCTTGAAATGATGTTTGGCCAGGTGCGTGAATTGTTGACCATGTATGGCAAGATTGATATAATGTGGTTTGATCTGGGGGGAATGGTAGCTGAAGATGGCAGCAGAAGCTGCGACCCTGCAATCTGGGATGCAGAGAACCTGATCAATATGGTACTTGAGTTGCAACCTGGGATAGTGGTCAATAACCGGACCTGCCTGGCAGCGGATTTTGGCACACCTGAGCAACGCATAGGTACTTTTCAAAGTGATCCGGCCTGGGAAACCTGCATGACTATTGGCCGGCAATGGGCCTGGAAACCCAAGGATGATATGAAATCTAAAACCCAGTGTATCCAAACCCTTATCCGGGCAGCCGGAGGTGATGGAAACCTCCTGTTCAATGTCGGTCCCATGCCTGACGGACGTTTTGAACCACGTCAGACAGACCGCATAAAAGAGATGGGGCAATGGCTTGATAAATATGGGGAGACCATTTATGGTACCCAGGGAGGTCCTTATAAGCCAACAGACTGGGGTGTCAGTACAAGAAAAGGAAATAAAATCTTTATCCACCTGCTAAACTGGTTTGGTGATTCTCCGGCATTAAGGCTTCCTTTGGATGGTATCAGGATCAAGGATGTTTCAATGCTTACTGGTGGCGAACTCAATTTTGAGATCAAAGGGAAGGATCTGCTTCTCAGTATTCCTGGATCTGCCCTTAATGAGATAGATGCAATTATCCAGATAGAAATTGATGGTGATGCCATGGATATGCCCGTTACTGCAGTAATCCCTGAATCATTAAGCTATCAAAAATCAGCCAAGGCTTCATCAGAATCTTCCCACTATTTTTGGAAAGCCAGTAATGTGTTGGACGGTGACTGGACAGGATATGGCTGGAAAAGGGAGGGGGATGAAAAAAATCCCTGGATAGAAATAGACATTGGTGAAAAGGCTTCCGTTTCACGGATGGTAGTCTTTGAGGATGGTAACAATATTGAAGCATTTGAGATTAGTGTTTTAACCCGGAATGGATGGTCTGTCATTTATTCGGGAGAGCATATTGGCGAAAAACTTGATTTCAAACTCGAACCTGTAAAAGGTCAGGTATTCAGGTTATCTGTCATTAAATCAAATGATGCCCCTGCCATTAGGGAAATAGTCCTGCTTTAATGCTAATTTCACTTACCTGTTGAGCTCGAGCCTTTTCCCTACCTCGGTCAGAATATGCACATCCTCTTGAGGGATGGCGCCCTGTGCCATGGGTCCGATATTCAATAACAGGTTAGCATTCATGGCTTTGGCATCTTCCAGCATTTGCATAACCTCATCCGGGGAGGCATGCTGTCCATCCACACTTTGATTATATCCCCAGGCATGGGGCTGAAGGGTTGTGCATATCTCACGGGGCCTGTTTTTATTTAGCTCATATACCTTGTTCGCTACTTCAAATTGGGTACCAACCCTCTTTGATGCATTGCGTTCCGGGGCCATAAAATCCTCATCACCGTTGGCACCCTGCTTAAAGGATATCAGTGCATGGGAGCTCAAAGAGCGGACGAGGGCATAGGTTTCTTCAACCGGGAAAAGATCTGGTCTGCTGTATAAACCCATAATGGGGTCAAACCATATACCGGCAATGGTGGGATACTGGGTCAGGAGTTCTTTCATGTGTTCATGCACATAATCAACATAGATCCTGAAATCTTCATCTTTCTGGAATTTGTATTCAGGTTGGGGTTCTGTATAGGCAGGTCTGGCATTTTTCCATCCAGCATCCCTGGAGTAAAAATACGGGTGTTTCCAGTCCGCCGCATATGAATAATATAAAAACAATGCCAATCCTTTATCCTCGCAAGCTTCAGCCAGTTCCCCGATCAGGTCTCGGCCACAGGGTGCATCCAGGCTGTTAAAATCAGTTTGCAAAGTCCTGAACAGGCAAAAACCATCATGATGTTTAGATGTGATGGTAATGTACTTCATCCCTGCTTTCAGGGCCAGGTCTGTGATAAAATCCGCATCAAAATTTTCAGCTGTAAAAGTTTCTTTCAGTTTGGCATATTCTGCCACCGGTATGGTATCACGCAATTGGACCCACTCCCCCTTGGCCAGCTGGGCATATAAACCATAATGAATGAACATCCCAAATTTCGCATCTGTGAACCATTTTAAATTGGTCTCTCGTGGATTTTCGGTATATTCCTGCTGGAAGTCTTTCAGGTAAGATGGGATTGATACCGTTTTATTATCGGTGCAGCTGTATGCAAACAAAAGGGATAATAAAATGGCTGATAAAGAAAACAACTGGTTTTTCATAATGATGCCAATTTCATGCTGATTACAATATTATAATATTTCAATGACAAAATTCACAAGACTGTTATTTATCAGTATTGTCGCAGCATTGGGTGGCCTGCTCTTTGGCTTTGACATTGCTATCATCACCGGTGCCGGTCCCTACCTGGTCGAAACTTTTGAACTCAATAATATTCAGGAAGGCTGGGCATATAGCTCCCTGCTGTTTGGATGCATAATCGGGGCAGCTGTTGCAGGGAGAATCACTGATGCCATCGGACGAAAAAAAATCCTGATTATCGTGGCTGTTTTGTTTGCCCTTACATCCATTGGATCGGCCATGGTTTACAACCTTAATTCCCTTGTCCTTGCCCGCATTTGTGGAGGTATCGCAGTAGGTGCCGCTTCTACGGTCTCTCCAATGTATATTTCTGAAGTAACACCCAAGCGTTTCAGGGGAAGCCTTGTATCTATGTATCAATTGTTTATTGTAACAGGCATCCTGATTTCCTACCTTATCAACTATATGCTGAATGACATTGGTGAAAATAACTGGCGCTGGATGTTTGCCACTGGTGTTGTTCCCTCGCTACTGTTCCTGCTTACGCTTTTCCTGGTGCCTGAAACTCCCCGTTATCTCTATAAAAAAGGAGCAAAAAATCGGGCATTAGAAGTCCTCAATCTGGTCAACACACAGGAGGAGTCAAATAAACAAATCCAGGAAATCAAAAATAGCCTGGAGGAAAGTTCTGCTGGTTTCAGGGCACTTCTTGATCCATCATTGCGAAAAGTGATACTGGTTGG
>Ga0209345_10003587_pt1 | contig 15808 bp, 10 predicted proteins | sample Cruoilmetagenom7_FD_187294 | JGI IMG/M metagenome (GOLD analysis project Ga0209345, IMG submission 187294) | Oil polluted marine microbial communities from Coal Oil Point, Santa Barbara, California, USA - Sample 7 (SPAdes) (version 2) | ecosystem: Environmental > Aquatic > Marine > Oil seeps ... | reverse complement strand
AGATAATAAGCGTTTGTCACGACGTTCTGCCATGGTCTATGGAGATGATATAGGTTTATCAACAGCACGTGCGCAGAAAGTAATGGAGTTAATTAAAAATGATTTAAATTTATCTGATGAGCAAGTGGTATTTGAAGGTAGAGGTTTTGTGCAATCGAATGATGTTGCGAATACGGGTTTCGTACAGTTCGGTGGCTCACGTGTCGAGGTTCAGATAGTTTACGATGAGCTTGCTATTCTAGAAGAAGATGAAGGCCTGGATATTACTCGTATCAATAGAGAAGCTTCTGCACGTACACCGTATTCACTGAATCTAATGCGTATCTCAGTTGATGGTGAGCCCATTCACGATCCCTATAAAAATATAGCAGATTTACAACGTTGTACTGATGTCGCGCTAGAAGAGGCGAGCATTCAATTTAAGTTTGATAACCTCAAGCTGCAACCTCGTTTAAATATTACTGCATGGCCAAACAGTGTTCGCTATGCTGATAATGAAGAAACCGAAGAGCAGGAAAACAAGGTTCACTTTAAGTCATATAGTAATTATCGTGATTATATTGCTAAAGCAGAAATACGAGTATTTGAGGAAGAACAATCTACCCGGGATACAGCACTTGTTGTAATACCGGTCGATACAAACGGAAATGCAGAATGGTTGGCTAGCTATGATGATTTTGAAGGCCCAACTAAAAAATTAAAGTATTTACTCAGGGTATACGACAGCAATAATAACTATGATGAAACCAGCGCGCTTCCTCTGTGGTTACTGGAAAACTTGCATCATCAAAAAACTGATGAGAGTCTGGAAGTCGAAGCAGTTGATATAGAAAAAGAGTTATTAGTTGGTTATGGCGAAAGTCATCTGTCACGACAAACTATTCCTTTACAAGGAGGAACGGTTACGGTTAATGGTGAAAAGATACCTGAAGGACACTCGGTCTGGTTGGCAGGTAGAGAGCTACCAGTTAATGATGCTGGTGAGTTTGTTAGTGATGAAATTTTTCGACCTGGATTACATACAGTGGAAGTGGCAGTGCTTGATAAAGAGGGCAATGGTGAACTGTTTTTACGTGAGCTCGAATTAAAGAAAAGTGACTGGTTCTATGTGGGTATAGCAGATGTAACATTTGCAAAAGACAACACTAACGGACCGGCAAATATTGTTACTCAGGATGACACTCACTATGAGAATGAATTAAATAAAGATGGTCATTTAGCATTTTATGTTGATGGGAAGTTCGGAGATGCATGGCAATTAACAGCAAGTGCCGATACAGGTGAAGGCCCAGTTGATGAAATTTTTAGTAACTTTTTAGAGAAAACACCGGATGCCTTATTTAGAAGGCTAGATCCTGATTATTATTATCCTACCTTTGGCGATGATAGTTCGGTTGTGGAAAATGCACCTACCTCGGGCAAGCTTTTTGTAAAAATTCAACGCCAATCTGATTTTGCCTTATGGGGTAATTTTATAGCAGAGTATGTTGATACAGATCTGGCGCATATTGACCGAGGTTTATATGGTGTAAATGGGCATTTTGAAAGCAAAGAATTTACAAACTTTGGCGAAAAAATATTTAGCGTTGATGCCTTTGCCGCGGAACCCGGTACCATTGGTGGCAGAGATGAGTTTAGAGGTACGGGTGGTTCACTATACTTCTTACGCCACTTAGATATTATGGGCGGTTCAGATCGAGTTCGTATTGAAGTGCGGGATAAAGATTCCGGTATTGTTCTGGCAACAAAGCAACTGGCACCCGCACTTGATTATGATATTGATTATATTCAGGGGCGAATTCTATTAAGTGAGGCATTGCAATCAACGGCAACTGATAACTTTATTGTTAATAATGGTTCACTTAGTGGTAATCCTGTTTATTTGGTTGTGCGTTATGAATATACACCAGGTTTTGAAAACCTGGATGATGTTGCAATAGGTGGTAGAACCCATTACTGGCTCAATGACAATATTAAACTTGGTGCAACACTAAGTTCTCAGGAAGAAGAAGGTAATGAAAATAATCTATCTGCTGTAGATATAACATTACGTAAAAATGCAGGCACCTGGTTAAAGTTAGAGTTTGCACAAACAGAAGGTAGTGGTAGTGAATCTCTGGGTTCAAATGATGGTGGTTTTAACTTTAATGAACTGGATGCAGGTTTAGCAGTAGAGGGTGAAACGAGTGCTGCGTATCGTTTAGATTCTAATTTACGATTAACTGATATGGTTACAGGGCTTAAGGGTCAGGCTACGTTTTATATGCAAAATAGAGAGGCTGGTTATTCTGCGCCCGGGCAATTAACAGCAAATGATATTCAGCAGTTTGGTGGTTCTTTAAATATGCCGCTAACAGAAAGCATCGGTTTGAATGTAAAGGCTGATGTAAAAGATCAGGAGGCATCACTTAAAACTGAAAATGCTGATGTGGATATAAGCTATCGCCTGAACCCTAACTGGCAATTAAGTAGTGGTGTTCGTGTTGATACTCGTGAAGATAGCTCTACGAGTATTGTGGCAACACAGAAGCAGGGTACACGAACGGATATAGCAGTTGATGCAACGTATAATTCACTGGAAAATTGGACAGCATATGGTTTTATGCAAGGCACAGCTAACGCAACGGGTAACCGTGAAGATAATAACCGGGTAGGTACCGGTGCCACAATGCGCGTAACCGAACGCCTTAGTCTTGAAGGTGAAGTTTCTGCAGGTGATACGGGTACAGGCGTTCGTTTAGGTACAGATTATTTAGTTAGTGATCGATCAAATATATATATGAACTATGCATTGGATAATGAGCGTTCAGATAATGGTGTGCGTGCACGAAAAGGTAATATGACAACCGGTTTCCGTAGTCGTTATAGTGATACCACAAGTCTTTATGGCGAAGAACGTTATGCGCATGGTGATGTGCCTACGGGCTTAACTCATGCAGTGGGTGTAGATATAGCACCTAATGATCGTTGGAATTATGGGGCAAGTGCTGAGGCCGGAACACTGGAAGATAAGGAAACAGCTGCACAAACCGATCGTTTCGCATTGGGTTTTGTACTGGGTTACGAACATGAGGCAATTAAATATACCGGTGCTATAGAATATAGAGATGATACTTTAGAAAATTCCGATCTTACACAAACCGAACAAAAAACCTGGTTATTTAAAAATACTTTCCGATATCAAATAAATGAAGACTGGCGCTTTATCGGCAAGTTAAATTACTCTGATAGTGAAAGCTCAGAAGGTGATTTTTACGATGGTGAATTTAAAGAGTATGTCGTTGGTTATGGTTACCGCCCCGTATTAAATGACCGCTGGAATACATTGTTTAAGTATACGCATTTTTTCAATGTGCCATCATCAAGTCAGTTGCTTACGGGTACGGAGACAGCTGATTTTATACAGAAATCGAATATATATGCTATCGACACAATATATGATTTAAGTCGTCGATGGAGTGTGGGTGCTAAGTATGCTTATCGCCTGGGACAGGTGGCACAAGATCGTACAAACCCTGAGTTCTTCGATAGTCGTGCCAGTTTGTATGTGTTGCGTGCAGACTGGCACTTTGTACATCGTTGGGATGCATTAATGGAATACAGATTGTTGGATTTACCAGATGCACAGGATAGTAAATCAGGTTCTTTACTGGGTCTTTATCGTCATATTGGTAAAAACATTAAATTTGGTATAGGCTACAATTTCACTGAGTTTTCGGATGATTTAACCGACCTTGATTTTGATAGTCAGGGTGTATTTATTAATATAATTGCAAAAATTTAAATCGTCTTTATGTCATCAGCGGATGTTAATGTGATGACTGATTATTATGGAATAGAGATGAAAAAAATAATTACAATACTCTTTATGCTTTTTATATCAACAAATGTAAATGCTGAAAGTTTTTTTGATAACACAATCATAGGTGTTTCTTTTATCAGCCAGAGTGTTGATATTGAAGTAACCGGTCCAGGTTCTATAGGACTTGGTTCAGACACGGGTAGTGGCTTTGGTATATATTTAGATAAATACTATAAACAGAAATATCGTTTCAATAGTACCTTAAGCTTTATATCTTATGATGCTTTTGATATTACTCAGCTTATGGTTTCTGCAGATTACCTGTTTCCATTAAACCCTCAAGTTAGCCTTTTTAGTGGAGCATCATTAGGTGCAGCTGCGCAAAAATACACAGATTCTAGTGTAACTGATTCAGCTGTTGGAGCGGTTTATGGTGTGCAGGCAGGTGCTATCGTATTTATTAATGATAACCTGATGCTAGAAGCAGGCTATCGGTTACGCCCAACCAGTATTGAAACCAATATCGCGAGTTCACTGGGCACAGTTTCAACTATTGATGATTTAAGTGAGGTTTATATTAGTCTATTGCTAATGTTCTAAATTCTAGAATGGATTATAACGAAGTTATTAACGCTTCATATGGATAGCGTTTCGTGATTATGTTGCTGTGCTCAAATACATCCAGTAAAGTTTCGTATTCTTCTCGGCCGATAGACCCATTATGATTCCAACAACCCAGCTTTTGATATGTTTCTATAGTATTGCATAGTACTTTGAAATCAACTTCATTTAAAAAACCATAATCCTGCAGTTGCCTTGCAATATCTGAGGCCTTACTTTGTTGGCACTGTAGCAATGAGGTTTTATAGTTTTCGAAAAAAGCTGTGGCAACATCAGAAGCTAGCCATTCACTTGTTGCGCACAGGCTGCTAAATGCAACAGGGCCTATGGCTTCACCGACAGATGCCACAACCTTTGCAATACCATCGGCCTCTAGTTGTTGCGGAGCGGGCCCTTGCTGGTGTACAAAATCCCCCAGGCCATTTCTGAAGCTATCATCTATTTGGTTTACATCTCCCGCATCAATCGCATTGATACTTGACCATTTAATATTGTTTTTATAAAGCGCATATTTCAACATGGCCATAGGCTGAAAGAAATGATCTACGAGTATGGGTTTAGCAATCAAATCACTCCAATGAAATTGCTCTGTTGTTTTCTGACGACTAGCGATAAAAAAGCCATCACGTGAATTTATTTGAGCAAAGTGGCGAATGTTATCTGCATCATCGTTTTCAAGTGATGCAAAACCTGCTGCTACAGCTGACTGTGATACATGGCAACCGCCGTCAGCTAAGCGATCTTTAACTAGGTTGTCGGGTTTTTGTACGCTATAGTTAACATCGAATCCTGTGCGCTTTAAATGCCCTCCTGCCATTGTCATTAAATAAGGGCTGTAAAAAGCTGAGTGGCGTAAAGCCATTAGATTTAGTTGGCTCATGATATTTTCCTTTTGAGTAAGTCATCTATAACTTTTGTAACAGCAACAAAACCAAAAGTGGCGGTAACCTGAGTGGCAGAACCAAAGCCCAGTGTGCAGTCAAGCTGAACACCTTTTACACTCGGTTTTGCATAATCAACGCCTCCATCATCAGTAGGGTATTGTTGTTGTTGCGTTGAATAAACACATTTAATACCAAAAGACCGCTTAGGGTTTCTTGTGAAGTTGTATTGATTACGTAACTGTGAACGGACTGTAGCTGCCAGTGGGTCATTCCATGTTTTTGCTAAATCAACTATCTCTATTTTTCTAGGGTCAGTTAAACCACCTGCACCACCTGTGGTAATGACGGGGATTTTATTTCGTTTGCAGTAATAGATAATGGCGCATTTAAATTTAATGCTATCAATTGCATCAATAACATAATCATAATTTTGCTGTAAATATTTCTGGCAGTTAGTTTCGGTAATAAAGTCATCAATAATATTAACCTTACACTCGGGGTTAATTACTTTGATTCTTTCTGCCATTGTTTCAACCTTAGACAGGTTAATGGTGGTACTTAATGAATGTATCTGGCGGTTAATATTACTGACGGCAATATCATCGTGATCAATCAGGGTAATTTCACCAATACCCGTACGAGCTAAGGATTCAACAGCCCAGGAGCCTACACCGCCAATACCAATAACGCAGATATGTGAGTTTCGAAAAATGTCTAAAGCCTGTTGTCCGTAGAGGCGGGCAATGCCACCGAATCTGTTTTCGTAGTCGCTCATTTAAAAGTAATTCGTCAGTTGTCAGTCAAAGGCTTATGATTTTTATAATCTGGTTTAGATACGTTTGTTAGATTATAACATATTGAATTTGATAGTAATAATTGTCATTTAAGGTTGTCGCAACTAGCGGCATTTGCTTTAGCTGGTTATTGGTGTGGGAATAAAAATGGCGATTAGGTTAAACTCGCCTGTATGTAATGAGGACCTTGTGCGAGGTGGATTCTGTCATCTGCAAATACTTGTGTCAGAAATCCAGCAGTCTTATGCTATCTAAAGTCACTGGATTCCCGATACAAGTGTTCGGGAATGACGTTTTTTTTGTTTTTATCGTGTAAAGCTTCCGCCCCGAAATACTTATAAAAATGTAATTTTTGATTTACGACTTATGACAAATAACTATATATTCGATGCAACACCTGAAAACTTCAAAGAGCTTGTGATTGGTAACTCCATCAGGGGCCCAGTGATGGTGAATTACTGGAGCTCTAATGCAGGGCCCTGTATGAAACTCTGGCCTACACTTGAGGCGCTGGCTAACGAGTATTCAGGACGTTTTTTACTGGTTAACGTGAACACAGATAAGTATAAATCGTTTGCCCAAAATGAACTGGGTATCGTAAGTGTACCTACCTTACAAATTTTTCATAATCAGCAAGTAGTCGATGTGATGCATGGTGCTGAATCTGAGGGTAGTATTCGACAATTGTTAGCTCGCCACTTACCCAGATCATCAGACAGTTTACTGGTTGAATCTGTGAGAATGTACAATGACAATAAGCCAGATCAGGCAATTGAAGAATTAAAAGAATTACTGAAGACTGATCCGGAAAACCCTCGTATTGCTACTTCAATTATTAAACTAATGTATAGAGAATCTCGATTTGATGAGCTTGAGCAATACATGCAGACCCAGTCGCCAGCCGTACAAAATAATGAAGAAATGATGAGTTTACTCACTCATTCTAAATTGCACAGAGCTGCTACAAAAGTTAAAGATATTGATCAACTCAATGCTGATATACAGGCTGATAGTACTAATCTTGATTTGATTTATCAGCTAGTTGCTATGGATGCATTAAATAATCATGTAACAGATGCTCTAGATCAGTTGCTAGAAATGTTGAAGATAGATGCTAGCTATGAAAACAATTTACCTGCAAAAACCATGGTGTTGTTATTGAATACACTGGGTAGTGATTCAGCTGAGGCTAAAAGTTATCGAGTTAAAATGATAGATGCTCTTTCATCTGTGTAATTATAAAAACAGGATTTGACTCAGCGGTAATATTTCTATTTTTAAAATCTCCAACCAATGCCCATTAGCAGCTCACGCCCACGATTGGGTACGCCCTCAGTTAAGCTAGTGCTGGCGGTGGGGGTGAGGTAATCTTCATCCAGCAAATTTTTCACCTGCACGAATGCAGTCAGGTCTGTTGAAAATTTGTATTGTAATTTCGCAAAAAGTAACCAGTAATCATCAAGTGTTATGCGGTTGCTTCCTATTGCCATTTGTCTCTCATCCAGATAATTGGCAATCAGGTTTGCATTCCATTTTGTTTGTTGATAGTTGATCGTTAGTGCACCTAAGTGTTCAGCTTCACGAAATGCCAGGTCAGGCTTTTCGTTAATTTTTGTGAAACTGGCACGTAGCATCCAGTGCAAGTCTATTTCGTGTGATACCTCTAATTCAAAGCCCTTTGCCGGATCCTGGTCTATGTTTGCATATTGCAGGGTGCCCGTGCCCGTGTCGCTTTGAACAATGGAATTCTCAAAATGATTTGTAAAATAGCCCAGTGATAATCCCGTTTGAGGCCATTGAGCCACCCAGATAAAGTCCCAACTTTTTACTGTTTCAGGTTTTAAATCAGGATTACCTAATGCCACCGGGTTATTAAGCAGGTTAAGCTCACTTTCAGAGGGCGCACGAAAGGCCTCGCCATAGAGGAATTTTATACTGTGATTCGGGTTTAACTCCTGTACCAGGCCCAAGCGTGGGCTAACCTGAGATCCGATATCTGCAAAATCGTCATAGCGAAGCCCAAGTGTTAGATAACTGGATTCAAATAGTTGATGCTGGTATTGGCTGTAGAAACCAAAAATATTACGATCAGAAGATGCCTGAACGGGAGTGGTTGGTAGTAGTGAACCGTAAAAAGTAATAGGAATTGTGCCATTAGCTAGTTCACCTAAATCAAAATTATTACTAGCAATAGCTTCAGGGGCATTAATTCTGCGTAGTTCAATACCAAACTGCAAACTACTTTTCTCATTAATAGACCAGTCGTTATGCCATTGTGCACGGCTTTCTGCATAGTCATCGAAATTAGCGCTTACAAAAAGTGCATCATCACTTGATGGGTTACTGATAAGTGTAAGGTCACCGGGGGCAGTAATCTGCGTGTTTATAAGTGCACTCACATGGTTATAGCTCAACCAGATAGATGAGTTTACCGATTTCCAGTCAAAATTATGTTTTAAAGAAACCGAAGAAAGTTGCCCATCTCTTGAGTTGTAACCATTAGAGAGTGTGTTTAGTTCATAAAAGTTTTCTACCTCGAACTGGTTATGCTGGATATTTATTTGTGTGTTATCCCAGGTAAATTTTAAATTTAAATCTGAAAGTGTACGAGGGTCATCGGTATTTATTCGCGTGGAGCTAAATGTGTCCTGTACATTAAAGCTATCTCCATCATCGTTTTCTATATGGCCGAAAATATCAACTGTCATATCATTAAATTGCTCTGATGCTTGCAGGTATAACTGTTTACGATTGAAACTACCGTAACTGAGCGTAAGCTCATTTACATTCGAGCGAGTGGTAATGTTAACAACCCCCATCATTGCATTAGAACCATAAACTGCAGCGCCAGGGCCTCGAATAAATTCGACCTTGTCTATATATTTCAATGGGTAGTTAGGAGCAATTGTAGAGCTGCCGCTACTACGTGGTGAATCGTATCTTTGGCCATCAACCATAATTAGAATTTCAGCAGTAGTTACACCAATACGTCGTCCGCGTGATGAAAAAGGCGTTTCCATTGATGAGCCTGAAGAGCGATATACCTGAAAGCCCGGTACAAGGTTCATTAGTTCACCCAGCGTATCCAGGCCCATGCGCTTTATTTCATCATGGCTATATACACTCACAGCCGAGGGTGCTGTTTTGAGATTTTCTGGCGTTAGTGTAGAGCTGGTTATTTCAATTTGCAGCAGCTCTTCAAGCGACATAGAAAACAAATGATCCATATCCTCTTGCGCGAACAAAGGAGGTGTAATTAATAACAGAAAGACCAGGGGCAGCCTTCTCATATTATGTAGTATCCCAATTTTATAGCTTGTTTTTTCATATGGGTGAATGCTTACTTTTATTCAAGTTGACAGTAACCACATTGAGTTACTAATGTGCCAGATTCCGCTTATACAAAAAACCTTGTTACACACGAGCATAGCAGTAGAAAGTTGTTTTTGCCTATTGCAGCGGCTTATCAGCTGATTTTGCATGGCCAAATATACTTGATACTGGTCTCATTGTTGTTACTGATAATGTAATTAATTATGCTGAGAGTCTGTAACTGTTTGTAATTGCAGCTAAAAATTATAGAGCGCAGGAGTTTTTCCTTAAGTTCTATATTTGATAACTTATTTCTTATCCGATTTTGGGATTGTGAATGTCTTCACAAATTCAGGTTTAGATATTTTTCTTTAATGGTTCTGATTGGCGCATTTCTTCACCCAGGCATCAAGCTTGGCACCCATCATGCTATCTAACCCCTATAGATAAAATTAGTCAAAAAAACGACGGGGGTAACATGACTCAAGATATGGTAATGCAGTTGGCGAGCCAGACATTATGGGTTGCAATCAGTCTGGCTGCTCCTTTGTTGATTTCGGCGTTAGCCGTTGGTTTGATAGTCGGTATGTTTCAGGCCGCTACTCAAATTAATGAAATGACTTTAAGTTTTATACCAAAATTAGGTATTCTGGTAGTGGCATTATTGATTTTTGGGCCTTTTATGCTCAGCACTATCGTCGATTTTACAGAGACGCTGATTCGTGAAATTCCCTCAAAACTTGGTTAGTTGATGTTAGTGCTCACCACCGAACAAATCACACTCTGGCTAGGAGGTTTATTCTGGCCTTTTGTGCGTATTAGCTCAATGATGATGGCAGCCCCTGTGTTCGGTGCTCGAATGATGCCGGTGCGTATTCGTATTATTATGGCGATGTCGGTGAGTGCTTTAACTGTTCCCTTATTACCACCTGTGCCTGCGGTAGATCCTATTTCATTTGATGCTGCGGGTATCTTATTTCAGCAAATTTTAATTGGTGTCGCTACAGGTTTAATTATTCAAATGGTATTTCAATCACTGGTTATTGCTGGTGAGGCTATCGCCAATGGCATGGGTTTGGGTTTTGCTCGAATGGTAGATCCGGCTAATGGTGTTCAGGTACCGGTTATTTCTCAGTTTTTCGTTGTTCTAGCTACCTTGCTCTTCGTTATTTTAAATGGCCATTTACTTCTTATACAGTTGATGGTGCGCAGCTTTGAGATTTTACCTATTTCAGATAGCGGCCTGTCATTGCCTGCATTAATGGCGGTAGTGAACTGGGCCAGTCAAATGTTTATTGGCGGCTTGATGGTTGCACTGCCAGCGGTGACCGCATTATTAGTCGTCAATATTGCAATGGGGGTTATCACCCGTGCAGCGCCCCAGTTAAATATTTTTGCAGTCGGTTTTCCGCTGATGATATTACTGGGGTTTATATTTCTTTCAGCAACACTGCCAAGTGTGTTTGCGCAATTTACCCAAATGCTAATGGATAGTTTTGAAGCCATTGCTCGCATTATGGAGATGCGTTAATGGCTGAATCAGAATCGGGTCAGGAGCGCTCCGAAGAACCCACCGCCAAAAAACTCGAAGACGCCCGAAAAAAAGGCCAGATAGCCCGTTCCCGTGATTTTAATACCATGGTTATTATTGCGCTTGCAGCAACCACTCTGATCATGATGGGAAATATTATGGTGACTGACCTGGGTGAAATTATGGAGCGCTATTTTCAGCCTACACGAGAGGATATTTTTGACCCTATAGGGGTAGTGCGGTGGTTTTACGCAGCGATATTAGATGGTGTCTGGTTACTCGTGCCTTTTTTAGCATTGATGTTAGTAGGCGCTTTATCTGCTCCTATAAGCATAGGCGGATGGGCTTTTAGTATGGAAACCATTACCCCGAAATTAAGCAAACTTAACCCCATCAAAGGTCTCAAAAAGGTGTTTTCGGCTAAAGGCCTGATGGAGCTGGTAAAGGCCATGGCGAAGTTTTTTTTAGTTGCAGCGGTGGCGCTAATTGTTATCTGGGCCAATACAGATGATTACCTGCAATTAGGTAGTATGCCCATGAGGCCCGCATTAGTAAAAGCGGGTGAACTAATCACCTGGGCCTTTTTGCTAGTGACAATTGCACTGATGATCATTTCAGCCATTGATGTTCCATTTCAAATTTGGGACCACAAAAAGCAGATGAAAATGACCTTACAGGAAGTTAAGGATGAAATGAAAGATACGGATGGTAAACCTGAGGTTAAGGCAAAAATTCGTCAGACCCAACGCCAGATGGCAGAAGCCCGAATGATGGATGCAGTACCTGATGCTGATGTGGTTATCACCAACCCAACCCATTTTGCAATTGCTCTGAAATACGACCCCGAAAACATGCGAGCGCCCCTTGTGCTGGCCAAAGGAGCTGATTTGATGGCAGGCAATATCCGCCGAGTTGCTAGCGCAAATGAAATTTTATTGCTAGAAGCACCACCTTTGGCACGGGCCTTGTATCACAGTACAGAAATAGGGCACGAAATACCCCATGGTCTCTACGTAGCGGTGGCTCAGGTGCTGGCATATGTATTCCAGCTACGTGATGTACAAAAAAATGGCGGCGAAAAACCGTCACGGCCTGAGCCAGAGATACCTGAAGAATTTGAAAAGTTTGTACATATGCCGGGTGACGCACCCTTGAAGTCGTAAGACTTAAGGCTATTAGCTAAAACAGGTCTGAGCAGTGAATGAGTAGACTAACTGAAACAAAACAAAAAAGAGGCGAAGATGGAAGCAGTTTTAAATAATATTCAGAACCTCGGGCGTCGTGGCTTAATAGCTCCGATTGCGGTGATTGCACTATTAGGTATGTTGATTATACCGTTACCAACTATTGCACTGGATTTGTTTTTCACAATTAATATTTGTTTCTCCATCATTATCGTACTGGTTAGTGTTTATGCACAGCGACCTTTAGATTTTGTTATTTTTCCCACTGTTATTCTTGTTTCTACATTATTTCGTTTAGCACTGAATGTGGCATCAACTCGAGTGGTTCTGCTTGAAGGGCACACCGGCACAGGTGCAGCAGGTCAGGTTATTGAGTCGTTTGGTGAGTTCGTAATTGGTGGTAACTATGCCGTAGGTTTAGTGGTGTTTGCTATTCTGGTTATTATAAACTTTGTCGTGGTAACCAAAGGTGCAGGTCGTGTTTCAGAGGTCAGTGCTCGTTTTACTTTAGATGCTATGCCAGGTAAGCAAATGGCCATAGATGCGGATTTAAACTCCGGTATTATTGATCAGGAACAGGCAAAGAATAGACGCGAAGAAATTGCAGCAGAAGCTGATTTTTACGGTTCAATGGATGGTGCCAGTAAATTTGTACGAGGCGATGCGGTTGCCGGTATATTAATTTTAATTATTAATATAGTGGGTGGTTTTGCTATAGGTGTTGGTCAACATGATATGGCACTTTCAGATGCGGTTAGAAATTATACATTATTAACGATTGGTGATGGCCTGGTTGCGCAAATTCCATCACTTTTACTATCCAGTGCTACCGCTATTATTATTACCCGTGATTCGAATAGGCAGGATCTGGGTGAAAAAGTTAAACAGCAAATGTTTTCTAACACCAAAGTGTTGTGGGTAACGGCAGCAATTGTAGGGATTATGGGAGCAATACCCGGGATGCCTAATTTTGCATTTTTAAGCATTGCGGGTGTTCTTGTGATAATCGCAAAATGGATGGACAAAAATCAGGATGATATAGAGCTACAGCAAAATGTACAGATCGATGAGAAACCTGCTGCAGCGGCAGCAGAGCAAAAAGAACTGTCATGGGATGATGTTCAGCCGGTTGATTTAATAGGTCTTGAAGTGGGTTATGGTTTAATCCCTATGGTTGATAGTAACCAAAATGGCCAGTTGCTAAATAGAATTAAAGGCGTACGTAAAAAACTATCGCAGGAGTTAGGTTTTTTAATTCACTCAGTGCACATTCGCGATAATTTAGATTTAAGCCCTAATGCTTACCGTATTACATTAAATGGTGTGCCGGTTGGTGAGAGTAGTGTGCACCCCGATCGCGAAATGGCGATTAACCCAGGCCAGGTATATGGTGAGCTACAGGGTATGCCCGGGAAAGACCCAGCCTATGGTTTAGATGCCGTATGGATAGAGCCCGGTATGCGAGATCATGCACAAACCTTAGGATATACCGTTGTCGATGCAACTACAGTTGTGGCAACACATTTAAATCAGATACTCCATGATAATGCAGAAGAGTTGCTAGGTCATGAAGAGGTGCAGCAACTGCTTGATAATCTGGCAACAAAATCACCCAAGTTGGTAGAAGATTTAGTACCAAAACTGTTACCACTAAGTGTTGTTGTTAAGGTAATGCAAAACTTATTAAGTGAAGGTGTCTCGGTTAGAGATATACGCACAATTGCTGAAGTGCTGGCTGAAAATGGCAGTTTCACACAAAGCCCGGTTGAATTAACTGCGATAGTTAGAATCGCCTTAGGCCGATCAATCATACAAAAACTTAACGGTATTGAAAAAGATTTACCAGTGATTACCTTAGAACCTTCACTTGAGCAGTTGTTATTGCAATCAGCACAAAATGCCTCAGAAGGTTCTATAGGTATAGAGCCCGGTTTAACAGAACGTATGTTTAAGTCTTTAGAACAAGTGGCTGAACAACAGGAAATTGCTAATCAACCGGCAATTTTAGTCGTTGCTCCTGCATTGCGCCTGTGGTTATCACAATTGGTTAAACACTCAATAGCGGGAATGAATGTGTTGTCATATAGCGAAATACCCGATAACAAAAATATAAAAGTGGTGGCGTCAGTTGGAGCCGATTAATGATTTAAAAAAGTTACTCCTGTGCGATCGACAGTCTATGTTGATTATTGAGCTAGTAGTTAATAAAAAAATAAAATGTTTGGAGAATTAAAATGCAGGTAAAACGATTTGTAGCAGAAGATATGCGTACTGCAATGCGGCTGGTAAAAGAAGAAATTGGTTCAGATGCTGTTATATTATCTAATCGTGTAGTTGATGGAAAAGTAGAAATACTGGCGGCACGAGATTATGACGAAAGTTTAATTAATAAAGCATTGGATAAAAGCCTGGTTGAAAGTAAACCGAATAGCGCAGCGGCTTACTATGAACGAGCCGCCGCCGAACGTGATTTACAAAAAACTGATGATATAACTGAAAATTTTGATGCCGTTGCTAATAATGTTAATATGCAGTCAGCTCAAACGGCAGAGGTTACTCCATCTGCACCTACAAGCACATCTGAAACGGAAATTCCTAAATTTATAGAAAATACTGAGCATCAGGCTGCAGGTTTATATCAGGCGTCAGCTCAGGCACGGTCGTCTGTTTCTGATGGCATGGTTGTGGAAATGCGTGATGAACTTAAATCCTTGCGTGCACTGATAGAAAATCAACATGTATTAGGTGAATGGAATGAAATGGCAACGAAGCATCCATTGCGAGTGTCATTATATAAACGATTAACTGAAATGGGCTTAAGTCAGGATGTATGTAAGTATCTTGCAAAAGGCCTGGATAACTCGGTTGATGTGGAGCAAGCCATGCAAGCGGCACTGAAGCAATTGATTCATCAAATACCTATTGCTAGTGAGGATATTTTAAACAGTGGCGGTGTTTTTGCCATGGTTGGGCCAACAGGGGTAGGTAAAACCACGAGCATAGCAAAACTGGCTGCGCGCTTTGCAATGCAACACGGGCAGCGTCATGTGGCATTAATTAGTACAGATACTTATAGAATTGGTGCCCATGAACAGTTAATGACTTACGGTCGCTTATTAGGAGTACCGGTACATGCGGCTAATGATGCACAGGAGTTACAACAGTTATTGCACAAGTTGCATGATAAAAAACTAGTACTAATTGATACGGCAGGCATGAGTCAGCGTGATATTAATATTAGTCAGCAACTGGCACATTTAAGCCATCCTGCATCAAAAATTAAAACCTGTTTGGTGTTATCGGCAAATGCACAGGTATCGACACTGGATGAAGTGATTAGTGTATTTAAAAATGCGAACCCAACGACTTGTATTTTAACAAAACTGGATGAAGCAGCCAGTTTAGGTGGTGTTTTAAGTGCAGTTATTAAACATCAGCTTCCCGTTGCTTACATAAGTAATGGTCAAAAAGTACCAGAAGACATACAGGCAGCGCATGCACGTGAGTTAGTTGATGAAACATTGACTCACTCTATGCGTTATAGGCAAAGCACCGATGACGAGTTTATGGCAGTTGCGTTTACCCCGGGTATGGGCCATGCTCCATTAGCATAGTCACAAGTTGTGAGTCAGGAGTCTAAAAGCTTTTGATTTTGACCAAAGATTAACGATTTAAGATTT
>Ga0209345_10003586_pt1 | contig 15810 bp, 21 predicted proteins | sample Cruoilmetagenom7_FD_187294 | JGI IMG/M metagenome (GOLD analysis project Ga0209345, IMG submission 187294) | Oil polluted marine microbial communities from Coal Oil Point, Santa Barbara, California, USA - Sample 7 (SPAdes) (version 2) | ecosystem: Environmental > Aquatic > Marine > Oil seeps ... | reverse complement strand
TGACAAGGGACTTCAACACGGTCACGAATGAAGGATTAGATCATCTTTTAGATACCGTTTTCCACAACGATACTGCCATCAGCCCGTGGTATGTATTGTTGTTTAACACTGACACGACCCCTTCCACAGCCACGACTTACGCCGTTCCGGTTTTTACTGAATCAACGGATTATGACGAGGCGGTTCGGCAGGAGTACGAAGAAGCGGCCGCTTCTTCACAATCAATTACAAACAGCGCAAATAAAGCGACATTTACCATGAGTGCGACCACGACCATTTATGGGGCAGCATTGGTAGGTGGATTAACATTAACCCGAGTAGAAATGAACCCCTTCGTTGAAGAGGATAGCGGAAAACGTAGAGAATTAACGGATATATTCTTTCACCACCAATACGGCATATTCATTGTTGAATCGAAGGCATTATCGATGCCACTAGACATTAATCACCCAACAAGAGAGAAACTATCTAAAAGAACTGAAAAACACCTTGATAAAGCTATCAAACAGTTAGCCGGAGCATGCAAGAAAATAAAGAGTGGTAACAAAATTATTGATGCTAAAGGTAACGAAATAGTTTTTGACCGAAACATCGAAATACACGCCATTGCTTTGGTTAGTGATTTGTCACTTACTACACGTAACAGCAATGATATTCTGGCCTTTCACAAAAAAACAAAAAGTATCCTGACTATCTTGGATGCAAGACAACTTTTCAGAATGATGCAGGCGGCCAATATGATTGTTCAAAGGGCAAATACTTTTATGTTACCTATAATGGCCTTTGATTATTATTTGGTAGAACGCTTAAAGAAAATTTGCTCATCCCACGACGGTAGGGTTGATTTTGATATGGTGGTTCGGTTTGATGAAGAAGAACCCAAAATATAAAGTCATGTGGGCAATATCGATTGTTTTCGAATTCGTGAAACAGTTGCTGGTGAAACGTTTGCAATCTTAGCGGTTTCACGCACACCTTTACCATCACGAAGAGCTTTGCGAACACGGTTTTGTTTCCATTCTGAGGTCTTTGGCCGGCCGAGTGTAACCCCGTCTTCTTTGGCTCGCTCCAAGGATGCAACAACACGTTCTCGGATCAAATGGCGTTCCATATCAGCGAAAATGCTGCACATGGCGAACATAGCCCGGCCCATGTGTGTACTGGTGTCCAAACTTTGCTGATGAAGATACATGTCAACTTCGCGTTCACGTAGCTCTTCCATGAAGTTGACCAACCCACTCAATGAGCGACCAATTCGATCTACCGACCAACTAGCCACAAGGTCGATCTCACGACGTGAAACCATCTTCATCATTTCATCAAATTCGGGACGGTCTTTTCGGCTCTTCGCTCCCGAGACACCATGATCGCAGAATACACGCACCACATTCCAATTCAGTCGTTCAGCCATGATGTTCAAATCACGTAACTGATTATCAGTTGTTTGGTCTTTTGTAGAAACACGCAGGTAAAAACAAACTTCTTTACTATTCATATCATCCACCATCCCCAATAATTTAAGTATTGATTAAACTATACATAAAATATTTAAGTATTAATAGGAAATTGACGCCATTACACATGCCGCTGATAATACAGATAACGATTCAACATTAAGAAAGATAAATATCATGTCTGAAAAACTCGCACTAAGCACATCCTGCATTGACGGGATGAAACAACAAATTCGCCATCGGTTAAATCAACGTTTTCATTTGTTAACGCCAAAGGAACGCGATTTCCTTGAAGATTTATGGGACAAATTGCAACGCTTTACATCGTTCAGTGAAAATCAAATGCGGTGGTACTTCGCAATTATGGAGAAAACTGATCGCAAAACTATTGCAGGACAAACGAATTAACATTCAAGCTAAATAGAATATACATACGGGCAATATAACAAACCCATGGAAGGGCCATTTAGATGGCAGGAACATGATGAGGCGACCCGACCGGAGACGACCCATTGAACTTGATCTTTGTTGAGATAGTTCGACTTCATCGTCTTTAAACAAGAGAAAGAAAAAGGATTACGCTCTGCGAAATAGATGCAACGTAACCCGTGCGGCGGTGACCACATCCAGCCATCGCATGGCTCCGACAAGCGATTAATCGTTAATATGATTTATCGGGGATAGGGAGCAGTTATTGGGAGGTCAATATTGTCCGCCTTCCGTGCCGTAAGGTAAGCTGCGTGGTGTGGTGTTCAATGACTCGATTGAAGTATGAATCACCTATTCTCACAGGGATAGGTGTGTCCGCCGATCTGATTGATGAATAACCAAAAAGAAAACAAGAAAACCAATACCCACGAAAATGATGTGGACATCGCTAGCGATGAACGACATCATCGACGTGAGGACGAACGCACAGCGTTTGGCCATAAACATTAACGTGGAAAAGATCATGGTAAAGCAAATCAACAAAGGGAATGCGACAGGTATGGCTGGCGAATTTTTCGTCATGGAACAATTATATCGTCGCGGTATCGAACCTGCTTTAACAGTTGGAAATGCCAAAGCTATCGATATTTTGGTTTCGACAGAACATGGTCTTAAAGAAATTAGTGTTAAAGCTGTTCGAGGCGGAGGGAAATGGGGGATTGGTACGGAAGATTATTCAAAAAGAAATGACCTTATTTTTGTATGCCTCCACTATAAAAAATTTGACAATCTAAAATCATCGCCAATTGTCTATATTATTCCCGGTCATGACGCGGAAAAACTAAAGAAACCTTGGTTTTCACAATTCGGAATTTATTTCAGCAATCAAGAAAACAGAGCATTACTTGAAAAATATATTGATGCGTGGCATTTCATTGATGGATATGAATAAACGAATGACCTGATATGGACAACTACCCCGAATACTTGGCTCCTGACTTTGATGATTATGGTGCGGTTACAACACCATTTGAAGAATGGTGGCCCCATGTACAATCAAACTTCCCAACCGTACCAGAAGAAGTCGCCAAGGAATGGTTGCACCGTCATTGGTCTCACTCCCCTTACGAATGGATACCATCTAAACAATATGAATTTGAACTGGTAGATTGGCCATCAAATAAATTGGATAGAATACGATCATGTTTGGCCACGACAGGGCATGACAAGTCTATTGCCCATGGCAAGTTTTTGATCGAAGATCACAAACTCTCATGGCTTTCTCGATACATGAATGAACATAACGATACACCAACCCCCATCATTGTATTGGATAACAGAGATGGGCATCTCATTCCGGGCGTTGACACCACACCATCATACGCCCACATGCCGACCGCTTTTGTTTTGATGGAAGGCCATTTGAGATTCAACTCATTAAGCTATCTCGGATCAATTGGTCGCTTAAGAGAAACCGTAAAAGTTTGGTTGATGAAACGACGCGACCAGTAAGTCAAAAACAGATGTTTCTGAAACACCCGAAATCACCGAATTCAAAACGGCGGAAACTATAATGTTTCCGCCGTTTTTATTTTTACAATTTTACCCGGTTTTTGAAACACCCTGAAACGTGATTCAATTTTCGATGTAGTAATCTACTTTCACATCCAGCAGCCACAGCAATCGAAGTGCATCATTTGGATTGATGGCCCATATTTCAATTCGAGCCAAGTTGTTTTGACGAAATGAATATGCGGTTTGTTGCTCAATATCCAAATGATGTGACGGTGATGACAATGCGACTTGGCCTATGCAATCCGGTAATGCCATCAACAGCATTCTTGTATTATCCAATGAAATGGAAATTCCAACACCGCATTGATAAACACCAATCGTCGGCTTCTCGGAAGTTACATACTGATTAAGTGTTAACATGTTAACACCGCCTGTGCACGGTTCCGTGCAATTGATAGCCAGCGTCTGGTGTTAACATCATTACAAGTCGCGAGACAACTATCCAAGAACGAGACCATATTGCCCCAAACTTCCGCTGACGGATTTGAACCGGTCCGCGACAGCATCGAAAAATATGTCCGTGAACGACAACACACCTTAGCAAAGGCCGCCCAACTGTTCACAATGTCTTGGCTGTAAAGAAAATGATAAATTTCGGTATGTAATGGCATACCACCCATATTGATGATCATAACGATCTCCTTATATGATTTATTACAATCCTATTTATCATCGACGATCTTCCATTTTAAATACATGTTCTCTTTTTGTTCTTGACATTAAATGCGTGCCGCCGTATATAAAACGAAGTCAACAGCAGAAGTGCGAGCGGATGGTCCCTTCTGCTGTTTGCGTTTGAGCAAGCCGCTCTTTCCGAATTCATCGGGAGGGCGGCTTTTTTTGTTTTAACCCCATGCAAAAGGAGAACTTCCATGGGAGTTTTCGACAGCGTCACCGATTTATTTTCTATCGGCAACACCATCAGCCAATCATCCAATACTAAAGCTGATGACGTGATCAAAACCAAAACAGCCTTGGCAGAGACCGGACATTACACGGTACCAAGCTTTGGCATCACCGACACACCAGACATGGCAATGATCGATGGGATCAAAGGTTTCCAACAACAAAATGATCTGCAAGTTGATGGCGTCATGCGACCGGGTGGCCCCACCGAAAATAAAATCGCAGACACACTCGCCGGACAAGGGATTGGCAATACTGATTTATTGGAAACGGTAAAACCAGTGAAACCGAAACCACCAACGCTTGACCCATTAACGGGTTTACCAAAAATAAAAATGCCAAAACTGAAAAAAAAGACTGCTGATTTATGGGGTCAAACATCACAACAAAATGTGACAAAACCAAATAAGTGGTTCCAATCAAAAAAACTAATACCTGTGGAAGATGAATCTCATTCCGCCAATACCAGAAGCATGGATGGTTTGCTTAAATCCAAAGTGAATGGGACGCTCCCCTATTTGTACGCGGACAGCATCAAACGTGATGGTGATAAAGCCATCAATGAATATGCGAATTTCATGCAGCAATTATCGGGACGAAAGAATGAGCGTGCCGACGAATTCCATACTGAGGTAATCACGCGATTGCCCAACAACTTGAAACAAAAATTCACAGATTTGGAAATGAATGATGCTCCCAACGAAACAACACTTGATAAGAATGCTGGATATGAACTGCCTGAACGTTATCGAGCCTTTACACCGGAACGCATTCAACAACTTCAAGCAGCCTACGAACAAAACCCTGAAAGTTTTATCAAAAAACATGACCAACAGAATCAGAGGCCGCAAACGAAAAGGCCGTTGGAGTCTGACAGCATAACGTCATCCACAATGTCAGTCCAAAACGTCGATGATGAAAAAACGTCTCAGACCCATCCATATGATGATGGAAAGACACCAACACAACGTAGATATAATCGTCGCAAAGATGTTGGTGAACGTAACTTAGATGCGAAGGAAGATCGCTTGCGAACTGGATCACGCATAGGGAGAAAAATCGGTTTAGGTGATGCTGCGGATCATCTCGATAAATTCCTCGATGGTGATGATACGGATCGTACCGTGCATCGTGATGAAGCACGCAAGGACCCATTCATTCGTCGTGCAGAAGAAAAAAACCGGGAGCGATATAAAGAACGAACCTTCACAGGCACAACACGTAACCCGGAACTCAACAGAAAATTACGTAACCTAAAAGACGGTGAGAGTGTCGAATTCAAAGATGGTTGGGATCACGGTCAAGGTGACTTTGACTCAGTTGTTGACAATGCTCGCATGGGCTTCAAAGATGGTGCTAATAATTACTTGAAGTATGGACGACAGGCTCTGCGTTCTCGCTCCAAAATTCGAGCGACACGACGTGGCAACAAAATCCATTATGAAGGTAACGTCGATCATAACGCAGATGATGATTACGATTTTCATGATGGGCGTACTGGCGACATGACTGGGGCAAAAGATTTGGAAGATGCTGGTCGTGGCAAAAAATACACAACCAAACGCCGCTGGAAACAAAAAGTCCGTGGTAGTGTCGATATTGATGGATGGAAAAACGGCGAAGGTCACGTATTACGACGACCAAAAGTCAAATGGGATGATTTTGAATGATGGATTATACATCAAACACTAATAACTTGGGGAAGCGGTTTATCCGCTTCCTCACTCTTGCTGGGATCGGTATGTTTTTGTTCGCCGGATACCGATACGCCCCCATTGTTGAATTCAAGCCATACTGTAAGATCGACGATCAGCAGTTCAGCGGCAAACTAAGCAACGAGTTTCAAGAACGGTTTGAATATGCACTACAGCAACTGGGAGGTACTGAAACCTTTAAGTGGGGCGGTTGGTATCGCAACAGCGATGACCGCTATTACTTTAGCTATGCAGATGTGCAGAGCGATGTTGTCCTGAACGCTTTCAATGCGTCCGTTGCAGGTGTCGCCGATCCAAACGCCTTTATTGGCCCTAAAACCAAACCGACTGCGGATGCGACACTTGGTGAAAAACTGTATTGGACGTTCTACGAAGCTCGTGAGAATGATAAAGATGCAGTGACAGAAAAAACGTGGTGCGATCTGGTTCGCCATACTACTCAGGTGAATGGAGATTAACACATGCCGCAACGTGCCATTCTGGATAATGATGTTTCCGTATTTGCGTTTGACACCTCTGACGATAATCAATGGGCAGGTCTCACTGCTGCTTATAAGGCTGACAAACTGTTGTTACCATGCTGTGCAATTCCAAAAGAAAACATACGTGGCACACGATATTCCAGTCATAAACCACACCGCCGTAAGGAATGCATATGAAAAATATATTGTACACGTTCGTGTTAGTTGCTGCGGTTTTGTTTGTTTCATGGGCGAGCTTTATGATGCTTGGAACTTGGACCATGGTTAAAGACGCTTCTGAATTCGTTTACCATTATGGATCAGGTATCGGCACATTCCTTCTTGGTTTCGCAGCCATCTATGCCATTTTTTTCGGTATGAACAAATATGAACGTGCGATGGTGGCAGTTGAAGAACGAAAATTGGATATAGAAGAGCAAAAACAGAACCTCAAACGAAAAGACGACGCATATGAATTGATGAAGGTGGTTCTCCCTGATTTTGATTTTGCCATCCGTAACATTATGAGTTCCATTGAGGCAGAATTCTATAATGGTGAGATAGAAGAAACCTACACTGCATACCCTCAAAGCGAGGGTCTAGGAAGTACTGAAATATTAGGTTTTGTTGTTCTAAAACGTTTGAAGAAAGCGGCAAAGTACCGAGAACGCCTGATGGAAAAACAACCCCTTTTTAAAGTGATCTTCGGAACCGAAGAGCCATTTGAACGATTTCAAAGCCTCTATAGAAAAATACATGCTCATGGAAACGAATTGGCTATGTATCCTCGTAAAGAGTCTACGTGGCAAAGGTTGGTTCCGTATTTGATGGATGATAAAGATGAAATCAGCAACGAACTTAAGGAAATCAGAGAACTTCTCCATAGCTATTCAGTTGAAGCATACAAATTGGACGAGGATGATGAATGAACCTTGAAACCAGTTGAAAACAACAAAGAATTCGAGCATGCAAACTTACAGAAGAGTAAATTATAGCATTTATAACTTATAGATAATTGGTGGATCATATGGAAATTTTAGCAGAGGCAATTGTAGAAGCGGCAAAAATTATTTCAGGTGAGCAATCGGTAACAATTTTTGCAATTGTTGCTTCGCCTGTAGTGGCATTACTCATATTCTTTTTCTCGCTTTCAAGTAATCGAACCAGTTTGGATATGCAATTTAAAAGTCAGTCTGAGCAACTCGAGAGACAATTATTAGCAACAATTCGATCAGAAAAACGTCAGGCATGGATTAACGACCTACGTAGTGAGATCGCTTCAATTTTGGCGAATATCAATATTATGGACGACCTTCTCAAGAAAGGGTTTGTAGCTCCCGGCGGAACGGTGCCAATGGAATACGCCGACGCAGAAGGTAGTGCGTATCTATCATATTCAAAAATCAGATTGTTGATGAACCCCAAGGAAAATCTTCATCAAAACTTGGTTAGCGATATTGATGCGTTAGTGAATAATTTTCTACACAACCGAAGTTCAACAAACCAATCATTGTTAAATAATATTGTTACGAATTCTCAAGCTATCTTTAAAGAAGAATGGATTAGAGTGAAGAGCGGGAATTAAGAAAATTGATCATATTTTACATTCTACAAAGCTGATTTCCCAAGTCATGGGGATGCCATGAATATCATTGAACTTAATGGTCTGACAAATTTTACATCACGCAGATAAATACTTCCATACTCAAATGGAGATTCATCATGCGTTTAACTCAATTCACAGATCAACCAATCACTACACCAAGCAAACTCTCGTTATATTCATGGACAATCCACATACATGGTGAGTCTGAAAGCAGACTTTCTCCGTTTGGTATAAATGATATTGAACTGGAATTCCCCGGATTAGATATTGCCATTGGCAGCGTTTACAACGTTGAACTTCGTGACCATGAGAAAGATGGTCAAATCGTTGATTGCGATGTTGATGTCGCTTTGTGGGCCGATAGGGAAGAGACCGGGATCAAAATTCTTGAGACTCAAGTGTTTGTATATGTGCAGGGCAATGGGGCACAATTATTTCTGGGTGATCCGACCATTACTATCGTTGGTTAAAAATCATCAACCCAATCATTCTTGTTAACATCATAACGTGCACCAAACTTCTCCATGATGTTAACAACTCTCTTTTGGGCTGTTAACATATTCTGATGGCAACGTTCTAACGCACCCGGCACAGCAGAGCCATGCCGTTCCCAACGGTTCTCATCAGTCAACCATTTGTGAATTTTAACAATTTCACGTTCTTCATAGGCATGAGTTGGGCGATCAATAAAACCATTATCACCACCAAAACCAACAACATGATTATATAGCCATCCAGAAGCTCTTCCAGCCATGGTGCTGTGGCGTTGGGTGTATGACTGGCATTGATCCGCAATGCGTTTGATCTTGCCATCCTTCATCATCACACGGCGTTCTTCCCAATAGTTTCTCGTTTCATTAATCTCCGCTGCTTCAAAAGCATGCCCGGTTGCAACAAGAAAAGCAGTGGAAATAAATATGATATGGAGAAAGCAAGAGAGTACCTTTTGCAAAATACTCCCGCACATAATTATCTGCATGCCTTTTTGATTTCAGAGATAACAACATCAATACCTTTGATGTCGAAGCTCACAGGGTCAGTGTAATCAGTTTGGATGGTAAATTTTTTGCCGCCTTTTAGGTTATCAAGAAAATTATCTATATCGCTCGGTAATAATAATACGCGAGGATTACCAATATCCCATGTCGCAGAAATTGGTGAACGTTTATCAATGCGATACTTCACAGGTAAATTCTTTACTGATAAAGGAAATCCATTGCCGCCTGTCGCAATTTGCCAAAACGCTTTAAGAGATTTATCTTCACCATCACACGCAAGCAATAAGTTCTCACGATTAGAGTCTGAAACGGATGAATAACGTAAAAATTCGAAATCATCTGTCATTGGGTTTGTTACTGCCTTTTTTGACCAGACAGGAAACAGTGGATTATTTGCATATGTTGGTTGTGATAGAAGTGTGAAAGCAGCCAACAACACTGCCGATATAATTATCTTCATTTATTCCCCCGTTATTTCGATCAAATCAGCAGGTCTGACTTGACCATCAGTTGCTTTGAAGATTGCCTCGACCAGTTTTCGGCTCGGCATGATCTTCGCGTATTTCACACGATGAACAGTGGAGACATGGACACCAACCTCAGCAGCGAATGTCTGCATCGTCATTTCGTTTGTTTTTAAATATTCATCAAGCTTCATACGCAAACACATTACAGCATTTTACGCTTGTATCAAGCATTTCATGCTATAGTCATTTTTTTGCATCTGACGCAAATTCCTATCTGTAACTCGAACACACATGCTTATAGATAGGAAATATTATGAAGTTGAACTTCCGTGAAATGAGGAATCGTGCGGGTTACACGTTAGAAGACGCCGCAGATCGCATGGGTATCAGCCCAAGTCAGGTCAGCCGTATTGAAAGCGGCACCAGCGACACCAGCTTGCGTAGGACGCAGGAGTTTGCAGAATTATACAACTGCACCGCCGCCGCCCTCATTAAAGCCCCCAAAGACCTCGACGATGAAGAATTCGATATACTCAAGAATGTAATGTTGGGCGTGGAAGAACTCATCACTGATAAACAGTTAGTATTAACACCTGCACGCAAGGTGGAGTTAACACTATCACTGTTAAAAATGGAAACCGAACGCCTACGTGATGAGCCTAACGGCAATGTTGATCTCGGCCGGTACCAATCTATAATTCAGGCGTTGGCATAACTATTTCCGTTTGTGGCGGGATTCATTACGTTGGAATTCTAACAGGCGTTCTTCGCGATCAGCACGTTCGGCAGCAAATTCACTCAAACCACTACCGTGATACCAATATGAAAAATTAACCGAGTTCATATCTCGATCTTCATCGTAGAAACTTTGAAACCCTTCAATAATGCATTCGTATAAATCATCATCGATACGAAACCACTCCTTGTCATACCAAAATTCTGCCATACCTTGATGCATCGCGTGTTCAATTACAGACACGTTCCAAAACGGCTTTACTGCAAGAACTTCAAGGTCAGGTATCCATGTACGAGCTTCCTGAATTCTTTTTTTAGGATTGGTTGTCTTACCAAATTTATAAAGTCCAACATTCTTGATTATGTAAACCCATCCGGGATCATTTTTTGAGATGTTCCAATTTTTCAAATCTGGTCGAAAATTGCTCAATTTTTCCATTCAACCATTATCCTTTGGTAATCAACAGACTGGCTTTCTGATACAGATCATTTACTGGCATACCAAGTTCTTTAAGAATATTTATTGCACAATATGCTAATGCCAATTGTGTTGCGACAGCGATAGATTTTCCGATACCAGTCCCCGCAGAACCACATAATTTGAGAACAAATTCGCGAAGCCCCTCACTTGCCAATGATGGTTTTACTACTTCGTTTTTTTTGCTTTCAAACTCTTTTTGCAAACTTCGCAATACAATCGTCAATTCGCTAATTTCGACCTCAAAGTCTGGTTTTTCATGTAATGCTAAATCTAACGTTGGTGGATGATTCGTGCGTGAACGAACAGCTTCCAAGTTCTCTTCAAGAGCAGAGACCAGTGTTTGGGTTTGTAGAATAATATTTTGCCGATTTATTTGAACCACAGGTATTTGTTCGTTCGGAATATTTTCAAAAGTACCATTCTTAGCCTTCTTCAAAGCCGCTGTGATAAATGTTGCGATCCAGTGTTGATATGCCAGATCATGGAACTGATGATTCATACCTTGTTCTTGTGAATGAATATCGCGAAGTTCCTTCGTTAGATCGATCATGTAATCATCTGGCAAATTCAAGCTTTCACTATCCGAGCGATACGCTAGCTCATGCAAAAAACTTTCTTCACTGCCATCTTCCCAATCTGGTTCCCCAACATTTTCAATATACCATGTACCATTTATATCTTTTTTCAGAAGATGTTCGTCGATCAATAAACCATGGTTAATAACATCAACGGCGGAGCTTTGATGATGTCCATTATTTTTATAATAAACAGGACTGATAACTTCGAGAATTACATCAGTAATTTTTCCGGCTTCATTGAGTTGAAGTAAAATTTCTTCAATGTATTCACGTTTTGCAATTTGATCATGGTTGCTTGGGCTTCTACGAAATACAGCAAAATCATTGTACATCCGTTTGAACGCTTTCAAATCACGTTCAGGTGTACGACCATCATCCCCCAAAAGAACACGAGTAATTGCCTTAATCGTTCGATCTGTAACTCTCATCAACATCAGCATCAACCAAAAACTGTTTCAAAAATACAATTTTGACTGTACCCGCATTCATTTTTGCTTACTATCGTAAAAGTAAAATTCAAAGGGTATTTACGTCTTTTGATAATTCGCAACGGGGTAGGACGCGATGAAGATCAAACCGATACTGTTAACAGACTTGAATGTTAACAGGGCCAATGACCGGCATGCAGAACTGGCAAACGAACAGGCTGCCATACAATGGCTGTTAACACACCGTGGCGACCACATGCGAAACCTTGCAAAAGATATTGTTCAAGAAGGTGGGATATATGAGCCTCCGCTAGTCCACTACGAGGACGCACAAAAGGTTTATGTGGTTTATGATGGCAATCGCCGCGTAACATGCCTCAAGCTTCTCCATACCCCCAAATTGGCATCTACGGAAGAGTGGCGTAAATTCTTCCAAGACCAGAAGAAAGAATGGGATGGAAGCTTTCCATCAAAGACCGAATGTCAGATTGAAGATAACAAAGATCGCATTGATGAAATTCTGTATCGCCGGCACATTGGCAGCCAAAGTGGTATCGGTCAGAGCCAATGGGATGCGGAGGCAAAATCCAATTTTGTGAAACGCACTGGCAAAAAATCCAAAACCAATGTTGCTGAAATTATTGACCTGAAATTGAAAGAAGCTGGATACCTTGATGAAGGCGATAAACTGCCACGATCAAATTTAAACCGACTGCTGTCTTCGGAATTATTCCGTAATCGCGTCGGCCTGTCCGTAAAGAGTAATCATATTGAACTAACTCATAATGCTGAGAAGGTGTTGGAGACTTTAAGCCGTGTTGCCCAAGATTTGATTGGTAAAGTCATCACCCTAGATGACATCTGGGATAATGATGCCAAGAAAAAATATCTAAATACGTTGGGTAAAGAATCAGTTCTACCAACTGATGATGAAGTATTGGCTGAGCCGATAAACTTCAAAACGATGAAGCCCATCAAACTCGCTGGTGGAGGGGGCAAGCCGGGACCTAAACCACCCTCTGGGCCGAAACCCGGTCCCAAGCCAAAACAACGTAAGCACCTTATTAGACCCGAAATTGACTACGGCGTACTTCCACAGGTTCACACCCAACGTGCAATGGATGTGTGGGGTGAATTACAGCATCATCTTGAATTTGGTAAACATGACAATGCTATTTCAGTGTTGTTCAGGGTATTGCTTGAATTTTCGATTGAAAACTACAACGAACGTCAGTCGGTACCGAACATCCATGCCGGTGATAAACTTGCAAACAAATTCCGCAAAGCACTTGATCACATGCTGGCACAGAAAGTCATCGATAAAAAACATCATGAAGCTCTGGTCAAGTTTGAAAAAACCGAAGCTGTTTTATCAACGAACACCATGCACAAATACGTCCACAGTTCTAAATTCTTCCCGTCAGATACACATTTGAAATCGATGTGGGATACGTTATCTGGTTTCATCGTAATATGTTTAGCGAAGTAATTAAGTAAAATGCCTAATTCACAAGTCGAATGTCCAATTTGCGGTAATGGTGCTGATCAATTACCCAGTCGTGATTATGGTGACAAATCCTCCTTTAATTGCCCCCATTGTGGTCCTTATGTTTTATCCAGAACCACATTAAGCATCTTGTACACGCAAAAAGAAACACATCAAGATACATGGCTCTACTTACCTCATGCGATCAGGAGAATGAACCGTGAAACGACTGATCCTTATCTAATAGGGTCAGATCACTTAAAATCATTGTTGAATAATCCTTATAGACCAACACCTCGTGAACAAGCTGACAATCTCATTCTAGAGCTTGGTCAAAGAACCTTTGACCCCGGCCAAGAATTTGAAATTTCCTTTTATCTGGATGGCGGCATAACCGGATCGCCAACAGTAGAAGCATTTAGGTACATACTTAACTATTTGTTAAAAGAAGAATTATTACTAGGCACATTATATCTTGGTGATCAGTCAAGCGTACAATTGAGTTTTACTGGCTGGGATCGATATGAAGAACTTCGCAAGGGTACTGGCACGGGAACAACTGCTTTTATGGCAATGCAATTCGGTAATGATGAATTGGACAACATTGTAAACGAATGCCTTCGGCCGGCAGTTAAAGAAACTGGATTTCATTTAAGTCGCATTGATGACCCCAAAAACCAACGAGCGGGTCTTATTGATGATCGACTACGTGTTGATATTAACACCGCACGTTTTATGATTTGCGACCTCACACATAATAATAACGGAGCGTACTGGGAAGCCGGATATGCAGAAGGCTTGGGTAAACCCATAATATACACATGCAAGCAGTCAGTATTTGAAGAACGTGCCCAAAAAGGGGGTGGTACACATTTTGATACCAATCATCATCTTCACATCCTTTGGGACAGCGACAACATCTCAGATGCGAGCGAACGAATAAAAGCCTGTATTCGTGCTACGATCCCAGATGCAAAACAAACAGATTAACTTCCATAGCAGATATTCTCATGCCTATTGATAGAAACAAATTCAGAAACCAGTTTTCTAAAAACCATATCCCTGCATATCCGTGTCCAAAATGTAAGATTGGGCATTTATCATTAATACCCGATATGTTTCATGACATATGGCCTAAGCATGATCGTCGAGCATATGAAGACCATGGGGTCGAAGAAGCCACTCGTCAAACATTTTCTGGCTTGTTGACATGCACAACCGACAAATGCGGAGAAACCGTGAGTTTTTCAGGCAAAGGTGTACCGGAACAAGAAGCCACAGATTTTACTGAGGACGGGCAAGCTTGTGAATTCGATTGGGTAATATACTTCCAACCACAGTTTTTTTACCCAACGATTGATCTGTTTCCAGTACAGAACCTTGAACTTTCCCGCGAAATCAATAAAGCCCTTACAGATTCCTTCAAATTATTTTGGTGCGACTTACCATCATGCATCGGCAAGCTTCGTGTAACAGTAGAACGCATCCTTGATGATAAAAACATCCCGACAACAAATGACAAAGACAAACGTCATAATCTTCACCAACGCATAGACTTGTTCAAAGAACAAGTGGACGACGATCTTGGTGATTTTCTCGAAGCTGTAAAATGGTTGGGGAATGAGGGTACGCACGAAAACAATGCAGAACGGAACGAAGTCATGAATGCATTTGACATGATAGAACATGTATTTGAGCATTTGTATCGCGTTCAAGAAGATCAAACACGTTTAAGAGCCGCACGAGACCATATCAATGAACGTAACAGACGCCCGGCAAACTGAAACGTTAACACCTACTGTTAACACCACACCTAAATATTCAAGTGTTCATAATCCATGATGGTTTTGATGTGGTCATAATATTTCGCAATCGTTTGCGGGGATGTCATTGTGTTCCGGGCGACAATTTGAATATCAACACCCTCTTGCAGCATAGATGTGATGTAGTAATGCCGTAAGGAATAGACAGTACGCTTATCACCATCTTCGTCATACGTTAGCCCCATAGATGCAAGCAACCGATCAAACTGACGTGCGTAATGCGTCGGGTGCTTAGGGAATAATTTTGATGTTGGTTCACGGTCCCGCAAATTGTTCACAAACTCATGTAAAGCCGTTTGGCCCTCTTTAGTTGGAACGATGGCCCATTCTCGTGTTTTCTTACCTTTTTTAGTTTTACCCATGAACACCCTACCCTTTTTTGTATTCTCAAGGTCTTTCGGGTTCTTGCGGATATGAGCATAAATCAATCGTCCAACCGTCGATGGTCGCATGCCTGTCGTTGCTAAAATACGTATGTAATAGTAAAGCGTAAAACGTGAATATGCGATGCGATCATTACGCCAATAATCAAAAAATGCGGCCTGTGTTTCTGGTATCGGCACATGATCTTTTGGTAATTTATTTTCGATCTTAAACCGCTTGTAGGCATGGTGCTTAGCTGTGCGGTATCGTTCATATGCTTCTAAGCAGAGCTTCTCCATCTCTTC
>Ga0209345_10003585_pt1 | contig 15817 bp, 19 predicted proteins | sample Cruoilmetagenom7_FD_187294 | JGI IMG/M metagenome (GOLD analysis project Ga0209345, IMG submission 187294) | Oil polluted marine microbial communities from Coal Oil Point, Santa Barbara, California, USA - Sample 7 (SPAdes) (version 2) | ecosystem: Environmental > Aquatic > Marine > Oil seeps ... | reverse complement strand
GGTTTCAACCTGATATTTGCTAATGAGTGACACACGACAATATCAGGTTGAAACCTATCAAACTCCTCTTTTAAAAAAAGTAACCATTCATTAAAATTTGGGAGATCTTCATTTGGAAAAGATGGAAATGAAACTTCGTATTCATCTTTTGGAAGTTCATTACTTAACCACCATTGCCAATGAGGTTTGGAACTTCCACCCCATCCATGTAATATTAAAACTTTTTTTTTCACTACTTTATATCCCTTACGCATCGTACAAATTTTTTATAGGTTCTATTTTGGTAGTATATAGCACCACTTTTAAAAAATACATAGTACCCATAAAGACCAAAGTTTCTTATCCATGTTCTATCAATAGCCCAATAATTTTCAGGTAAGATATATCTAAAAGCCTTATTTATCATAAGTTCTTCTCTTATTCTGGTTTTATCTATAATAGTTTTATAGTTTTCAACTGTTGGTAATCGCCAATTTGAAAAGCCACTTAAAACAAGAGTATCACAATACTCTTGTGCTTCATCTTGAGTAAATCTATATTTAACATTGTCATAGGTATCTTGCCACATAAGCTTGTTGGCATCATCTATAACATAATCGCCACTTTTTGTAAGTTTATTTGCAAATAAAAAATTAACAATTATTAATAAAATATATAGAGCTTTCATAGATTATCCTTTTTGTTTTATAGAGTATTTTTTTCTCTCTAATCTATCTATTACTTTGTTATCTAAAACTTCAATATGTAATTTTTCATTTTCTAAAAATAGCAATCCTACTAACTCTTTAGGTTTGGGTTGGTTTTCATCTAGTGTTGCATGTTCTTTCCATTGCTCAAATTTATCTTCATAAATATTTACTATTTTTTCTTCATGAAATCTTCTCTCTAGTACAAGTGCAATAGTAACAATAAGAAGCATAATAAAAGGTATCATCATACTATCCATTTACATAACTCCTTACCTCTTTGTCAAGTTCAAATATATCATCAATATAGTCTATTTTGGGACTATGGAATTTATTCATAGCACCAAGAGTTTTTTTAGCAATATCTAAGAATGCAATCTCCCCTTGTAGGAATTTTGAAACTGCTACTTCATTTGCAGCATTTAAAACCACTCCTAAATCTTTATTATGAAGGACCTCATTTTTAATCTCCCAAATAGGATACCTTTGTGTTTCTATTTTTTTAAACTCTAAATTTTGGAGTTCTAAAAAGTCAATAGGTTTTAAAATTTGCTCTTTTACCTCTCCCATTATAGCATATGAAATAGGTAACTGCATATTGGCGTTGGCTAAATGAGCTGTTGTACTACCATCTTTGTAATTAATCATAGCATGTATAATAGATTTTGTTTCAATTATTGCATCACAAGAAGTAGTATCAAATAACCATCTAGCTTCAATAAGTTCAAAGAGCTTATTTGTCATAGTTGCACTATCAATAGTTATTTTATTTCCCATGGACCAATTTGGATGGTTTAAAGCTTCTTTTATACTTACAGATGAAAGTTTTTCTATTGGATAATCCCGAAAACTTCCTCCACTTGCCGTTATAGTTAAGCTTTCCATTATTTTTGTAGTATCAAAAATATACCATAACCCAAAATGTTCACTATCAATAGGAGTTATATAAGAGGTATCTATAAATTGTCCTGCAACTACAAGAGATTCTTTATTTGCTAATGCAACTCGTTTCCCACAATGGATTGCTCTAAGTGTTGGTTGTAAGCCAAAAAAACCTACAAGTGCATTGACCACTAAATTTGAATTTGATTCCTCAATAGCTTCTAAGATAGCAAGTTGTCCAGCTTTGACATTATGGTGATTTACTTTTGAGATATTTTCTTCAAGAGCAACTATAACTAATTTTGGGGCAAAATGTTTTAATTGCTCATTTAATAACTCTATATTATTTCCAGCAACCATTACTTCAATATCAAGATTAAATCGTTTGGCTATTTCTAAAGTATTTACACCAATAGAACCAGTAGAGCCTAATACTATCAACCAATAAACCTTAATAATACTAACATAACAATACCACCAAATAGATATCCATCAGTTCTATCTAAAATCCCACCATGACCAGGGAGGATATCTCCACTATCTTTCACATCAGCTTCTCTTTTTAAATAACTCTCAAAAAGATCTCCAAATATAGATGCAATTGCTACAATTACAGAGATAATAAGTGCCGACCAAAAAGAGATAGTATCTAAAGAAAAAGTAACTCCAAGAATTGCAGCAGTCACAATTCCTCCAAATACACCTTCTAAAGTTTTATTTGGACTTGTACTACAAAAGGGAGTTGAACCAAATCTTTTCCCTACAAAGTATGCTCCCACATCAGTGCTAGCTACAACAAATACTAGCCATAAGAGAGATCCCATACCATAACTATTATATAAAGATAATATAAATAAAAATGAAGCAATAGGATAAAATAATGGAAAAAATAACTCTTTATTAAAATTTTTTGTGTAAGCTAAAATAGAAGCAAAGATAATAGCTATGACGAATACTAAATCTTCAGGTTTTGGATAAAAATAAGCAATTAACCAGATACTTATACCATAAATATAGATATTATCTTCATTGATTTTAAATAGATTCATTGCCTCATAAAGAGCAATAATCATAATTGCACCAAATAAAAGCCAAGTGAGAAAAAAAGAGTCAATAAAACCAACTGTTAAAAATGCACCCATGAGTATTAAGCCAGTTTTGACTCTTGTATTCTTGAAAATATCAAACATATAATTATCCTATATAAATTTAGTCTGATTATACATAAATATTAGTAAATATCTAATTACTTGTAATGAATAGTATTCTAATATTAGATGATAAGTAATAATGTTGTAAAATCTATAAAATTAAATTAAAGGTATCTTTGCAAATGATAAATAGTACAAACTTAAAAGAGGTTTTAATAAAGTATTTAAACCTAGAGGATATAGAACCAGATGAAATTAATGACAATGACTTCCTTTTTGGTGATGATGGTTTAGGGTTAGATTCAGTTGATTCTATAGAACTTGTTTTGGCTATTGAAAAAGAATATGGTGTAAAGATAAATGATTCTACAAAATATGATACAATTTTTGCTACAGTAGAATCTCTTTTAAACTATATAAATGCAAATAAATAATAAAGCATATATAACTACAACATCATTATCTTGTTGTGCTGGAGATAATGAATTAGAACTTTTTTCCAATATTTGTGATGGTATTTCTGGAATAAAAACAGATTCTACTTATTTTAATAATACACCTGTAGCGATTGGTAAAATAAAATCAGATTTAAATTTTTTTGATAACTTAGTGAGTAAATGTGGTGAGATTTTATTGAAAAGTAATCTTGATAATTTCAATAATACTTTGCTAGTAATTGGTTCCTCTGTTGGTGGGATTAATATTACTGAAAATATCTATTTTGGAGAAGGTGATTATAAAAATATTGACCCAAATTATCATAATATCAATACTATTCAAAATATACTAGAACAAAAATTTACTTTTAAAGATGGTATCTCTTTTTCAACTGCTTGTACTTCAAGTGCAAATGCACTTGGATATGCATATGAAGTGATTACAAAAGGGATTTATAGTAATGTTTTAGTAATAGGTGTTGATGCATTATCTCAAACTACTGTTGGCGGTTTTTTATCATTGGGAGTACTTTCAAGTAATCCATGTAAACCATTTGATGTGAACAGAGATGGGATGAATGTAGCTGAAGCTATGGCTTGCTTACTTATTCAATCTAAAGTTACCAATAATAGCGTAGAGATATGTGGTGTTGGTTATAGTAGTGATGCTTATCATATGACCCATCCACATCCAGAAGGACTAGGAGCAAAAAAAGCTATGGAAAATGCTTTAGAAATGGCAAATATAACAAAAGAACAAATTGATTATATTAATGCTCATGGTACAGGAACACAAGCAAATGATAGTGCTGAGGAAAAAGCAATAGAAAGTTTATTTGGGGGTATCCCTTGTGTGAGTTCTACAAAATCTATTACTGGACATACTTTGGGTGCTTCTGGTGCATTAGAAGCTATAATTTGTAAACTAGTTTTAGAAAATAATCTTATACCAACAAATACATTTTTAGAAACAGAAGAAAATAAAAATATAGATTTAGTAATGAAAAATATTCAACAAAATATAAATTATGTGATGAGTAACTCTTTTGCATTTGGTGGGAATAATTGTAGTTTAGTCTTTGGAAAAGTACAATGAAAATAAACCTTGAAATACTAGAGAGAGCATATATCTCTGATACAAAAGAGATAATAGATTTAAAAACAAAAGAGCTAGTTCCTAAGATGGTGACAAGAAGAAGATTGACTCGTTCTGCTAAGGTTGCAGTATATTTAGCTTCTCAAGTTTCATTTACAAATGGAAGAATTATTTATGGAAGTAGTTTTGGGGAGATACCTGCAACTGCATATATTTTGAAAAGTATAAAAGATAAAGAGGGCATTAGTCCAACTTATTTTCAAAATTCTGTTTATAATACAGCTGTTTCCTATTTGTCCATGTTGCACAATAACAAATGTGAAATTACGACTATTTCAAGTGGTGATAATACTAGTCAAAATATTTTAAAATCAGGGGCAATAAAAGCACTTGATGGAGATACTCTTCTTTTAATTGCTACAGAAACTTTAGATATAGAAAATATTGAAGAGGTGAATAGTTGTATTGATTTCCTAGAATGTGGAGTTGCTTTAAAAGTAAAAGTAACTCAAGAAAATGCAAATATAAAATGTGACTTTAAACAAAATAAAGAGAATTTTCCAAACTCTTTAATAGATATGATTAATATTGCAAAAAATTGCAATAATTATGATATAAATATTGTAGAGATAGAGATATGAAACTACCACATTTAGCACCTTTGGTATTTGCAAAAAAGATTATAAAAAAAACGGATAAGAGCAGTGAAGTTTTATGTGAATTCGAACAAATACCAACATTTGGTATGTTTGTAGAAACAGCAGCACAATCTACAGCTTCATTTTTTCAAGAGGATAAATATAAAATAGGATTTTTGGTAAATGCTAATAATATTGAATTACTTTCAACTATAGAAGAGTATAAATATATTGTAAAATTAAATTTACAACTACAATTTGATAATTTAGTAAAATATAGTTTTGAAATCACAGGTTGTGAAAATAAGATAACTGTACTTAAAGGGGAGTTAACTATCTCGTTTCAAGAGTAGCCTATTTATTTACAGATCAAGATACTTTGACAAATCCCAATATTATGTATCTCTTTTTCTATAGATAAACCAGCTTTTTTAATATATTCTTCTATATCTTCATAATTAAACATTTTACTATAACCATTTGCCATGGCTGTAAAATATGGTGAAGTGTTGATAATACAGTAGGCAGATGTTTCATAAAGCTGTTTATCCCATAATGGTTCCATAATATATAATCTACTATTTTCATTCATAGATTTTTTAACTCGTGTTAAAAGTTCACAAATATTCTCTTCATCAAAACAATCTAGAAATTGACTCATCCAAATTATGTCATACCCTTCTGGTATAGACAGTGTTTTATCTAAAATATTTTGTTCTATAAATTTTATTTTATCTTTAAATGGTGTATTTTGAATATTTTCTTTTGCTAATTTGATTTGTTGAGGTAAATCTACAATAGTGATAGTTGTATTTTCACTATTTTGAGCAATATTTAAAGAAAACTTTCCTGTATTCCCGCCTATGTCAAGTATAGTTTTTGGTTGGGCTTTTAAAACAATTTTAATAGCCATAGGAAAAGCATCATCTGAATAAAAATGATCAAATTCAAACCAACTTTGTTTTATTTTAGGAGGAAGTGTAGAAAGTGCTGGATAAATTGTCTCAAAGTCTCCAAAGTTTTTTAATCCTTCTGCTTTGTTTGAAATAAGTGCTTTATCTAGGTTATATAATCCCAGATAATTTACATAATGGTTATAATTCATATTGATATTTGTCATCTTATCATTAAGTAAAAATATACCAGTTTTAGTTATGAAATACTTATCATCATCTTTTTTAACAATATCGGCACTTAGTGAAGTTTCTAGTAATATTTTAATACTATATTTAGAAAGTTCTGTTTTTTTTTCAAGTTCAGATATACTAAGACCTTCTTTACTATTATAAAGTAATTTTAGAATACCTAAATCTCTAATTGAACGTGCTACTTGAAATATTATTGGTGCGAACGCTATTTTTTGTGCTTCATATTGAGCTTCAATAGCACTGTTTGAGTCATTGTTTTTAAAAAAATTATTCATTGAAATACCTACTTTTTAGAGTATTTATTATATACAAGATAAAGTAAAATAATGATAAAATAAGCAAAATGTGTATTTGGAGTTTTTGTTGGTAGATGTTTCTATGCTTTATACTATACTGGGGAAAGACGATGAAAATTTAGTGATAAAGTTGGCTGATGTGGCACATCCTATTTTTCAAGCTCATTTTCCAAACAATCATATCTTGCCTGCATTTTGTCATTTAGATATATTATCACAAGTTTTTGATGATGTAATATTAAAATTACAAAAATTGAAACTTAATAATAAAGTGTACCCAAATGAAATCGTAACTTATGAAATTGTAACAAAAAAAAATCAAAAAAAAATCAAAATATTTAACCATGAAAATTTAAAAGTAGGTGATATTATTTATGAATGTTAAAAAAATAATTGTAGTTGTTCCAACATATAATAATCCAAAAACTATTTATGAAGTAGTTTCAGATATCGTTACTCATAATTATAAAGTAATAGTTGCAGATGATGGTTCAGATATATTAGTTGAAAGTTTATTAGATATAAATAATGATAATATTACCATTGTACGGCATTCTGTAAATAAAGGGAAAGGGAGATCTATCATAAGTGCGACTCAAAAAGCAAAAGAGTTGGGATATACACATATAGTGACACTTGATGGTGATGGTCAACATTTAGCATCTCAAATAGATAAATTAGTTGCTGTGTGTGATAAAGATGACGAGATAATAATAGGTGCTAGAAACTTTGATTTAAAAAATGTGCCAAATGGTTCGAAGTTTGGAAGATGGTTTAGTAATTTTTGGGCATGCTGGGATACGGGATATAAAATTACAGATTCACTTTCAGGATTTAGAATATATCCTATTTCAATACTTGAGTTACCTATAAAAACAGATAGATTTGATTGGGAAATGGAAGTATTAGTAAGACATGCTGATTCTGGAAAATCAATTAAAGAAGTTATTATCGAGTGTTACTATCCAATTGCACAAAATAGAGTAAGTCATTTTAGAAAGTTTGAAGATACTATGGCAATCGTGTGGGTACATCTACAGATACTTCCATTTAAATGGCTTAAATCTTTCACAAATTTATTTACAAGTACAAAATAGATTAGAATGGAAACAAAACAAAGAGGAAGTGGTTGGAGTATAGCATTAGTATATAATCTTTATAAACTATTTGGGTTTAGATTTATATATATTTTGATCTATCCTATAACTTTTTTTTATTTTTTATTTGCTACTAATGTGAAAGATTCTTTAAAGATATATTATCAACAAATAGAAAAAGATTTTAATGTACGAGTTTATTTTGAACATTTACGAATTTTTGCTAATTGCTTAGTGGATAGATTTATCACAAAACTTACAGATGAAGAATATGTTTTTGCCTATGATGATATAGACATTCCAACAAAAATTTTAAATAACGGATGTATTTTATTACATTCACATTTTGGTGGTTGGGCAGCATCCGCAAATATGGCACATATTACAAATAAGATTCATCTAGTGATGAAAGAGGTGCTTTTAGAGAGTATTAAAAAAATTGAAAATAGTAAAAAAAATAAACAAAATCTTAATAATATTGATTTAAATGAGGGTGGTATTAGTGTTTCTATTAAAATTGCAAATGCATTATTAGAGAATGATATTGTTGCTATGATGGGAGATAGAGCTTCTAATGATAAGGGTAAAAAAGCTATTTATTTTTTTAGAAAGCTAGCAAACTTCAATAAAAATCCATTTCAAATAGCTTATAAAATAAATAAACCTATTTTAGTATATTTTATTGTTTTTCAAAGTATGAAAAAATACAAAGTGGAATATTTAGTAATAGAGTTAGATAAAAATTTAAAAGAGGAAGAGGCTGTTTTGGAAGCTATGAAAAAGTATATCAAAAAATATGAAGAGGTTATACAAGACTATCCAAACCAATGGTTTAATTTTTACGATTTCTGGAAGAAATAATATAGAATGACTGGAAGAAATAAATATAGTGACGGGGAGAAAAAATAATATATGAAATTAACAATAGATAAAAGAACGATATCTTTAGAAGAGATAAAAAATGTAACAAATATAGAGATATCAAAAGATGAAAAGTTTATAACATTTATAAACCATACGCATGATTTTATGATTGATACAATCAAACAAGGCAAACCTATATATGGTATCACTACAGGATATGGTGATAGTGGGAAAAACTATGTAAACTATGATGATGCTGCAAAATTACAAACAAATCTATTTCGTTTTCATGGATGTGGTATAGGAAAAAACTTAAGTTATGAAGTATGTAAATATGCTGTTATTTGTAGGACAATTTCATTAAGTAAGGCTCGATCTGGAGTGTCAATGAATCTTTTACATAGACTTGAAGTGCTTATTGAGAAAGATATTATACCTGTGATTCCATCACAAGGTTCAGTAGGAGCTAGTGGAGATTTAACACCACTTTCTTATATAGCTGCTGTAATTGCAGGTGAGCGAGAAGTATATTATAAGGGTGAAATTAAGGATGTGATGGAAGTTTATAATGAACTTAATATCACACCTTATACATTTGAACCAAAAGAAGCCTTAGCTATTATGAATGGAACAACTATTATGAGTGCTATTGCTTTAAAAGCTATAGAAGAGTTTGAAATAATTTTAGATTCTATGGAATCTTATGTAGCTGGAATGTTTGAAGTTTTGCTAGGAGATGATACACCAGTAGATGATTTTGTCCATGATTCAAAACCTTTTAGTGGTCAAATAAAAGCGGCTAAAAATATCAAAAATAAAATTCAAGGTTCAAATCTAACTCATGGAAGAGATGATAGATATGATAAATTTTTTGCTGATAATAACTTAAATATTCAAGATACTTACTCTATGAGATGTGCCCCACAAGTTTTAGGGGTAATCAGAGATAATCTTGAAATCTCTAAGAACTGGGTAGAAACAGAGATAAATAGTGTAAATGATAATCCACTAATAGATGGTGAAAATAAAGTAATCTATACATCAGGAAACTTTTATGGTGGATATGTAGCTCATGCTATGGATACTCTTAAAATCTGTGCTGCAAATTTAGCTGATCTTTTAGATAAAGAGTTTGCTCTTTTAGTTGACCATAAATTTAACCGTGGATTAGGGGAAAATTTAAAACTTTCAAAAGAGCCATTTTTTCATGGATTTAAAGCTATGCAAATAAGTCTTAGTTCATTAAGTGCTGATGTTATCAAAAATACAACAGCAGCTTCTATTCACTCAAGACCAACAGAATCATTGAATCAAGATAAAGTATCTATGGGGACAACTGCTGCAAATGATTTTGCTAAAATGATACCAGAGTTGCATAATATGCTCTCAATTGCATTTATAGGTATGGCTCAAGCTGTTGATATAAGAGGAGAGAGTGAAGTATCTCCACATCTAGCAAATATCTATAAAGAGATAAGAAAAATAGTAAAACCACTCTATGAAGATAGAAGAATGGATATTGATATAAAAAATATTAATATAATTTTACAAGAAGCAAAATTTATATAAAAGAAGTTGATGATGAAATCAAAAAAAGTATTAGTAACGGGAGCCACTGGAAGTATCGGAGAGGCGATAGTAAAAGAGTTTGCTAAAAATGGTTATTTTGTTTATATACATTATAACTCAAACAAAGCAAAAGCTTTACAAATCCTTGAAGATATAGAAAATTCTGGAGAATTAATCACTTTTAATATCAAAAACAAAAATAGTATACGAGAAAATTTAGGAAATATTAGTGTAGATGTACTTATAAATAATGCAGGGATTATCAAAGATAATCTTTTTTTCTTTATGGAGGATGAAGAGTTTGAAGATGTGATTGATACAAATCTCAAAGGTTTGTATTATGTAACAAAAATTATCTCAAAAGATATGATGATGAATAAAAATGGAAGTATTGTAAATATGGCTTCAATCTCTGGACTTATAGGAAATAGTGGACAAGCTAACTATTCTGCTTCAAAAGGTGGAATTATTGCACTTACTAAAACTTTAGCAATTGAGTTAGGAAGATATAAAATTAGAGTCAATACAATAGCTCCTGGTATTATAGAATCAGAGATGATAGAAAATATTCCAAATATCAAAGAGATGAAAAAAGCAATACCTCTTAATAGATTTGGGAAACCTGAAGAAGTTGCAGTTGCTACTTATTTTATGGCAATAAACGCTACATTTATCACAGGAGAAACACTCAATATTAGTGGTGGCATGGTTCGATAAAGATGCATATATTATTTTCGCTTCTTTATGCACCCTTTGTTTTTATATCATTACAATATTTTGATTTAAAAATTGTATCAGGTGTTATTTTTGTTATCTCGATAATTTGGTTTCTAGTAGCATTTAAAAATAGTTTGAAAAAAGTATTATTCCCTACATTTTATGTGATAGTTTCTTTGTGTGCATTTTTACTAGATGATTTTATGTTATTGAAAAGTTTACCACTTTTAATCTCTATCCTTGTAAGTTTATATTTTTTTTATAGTTATTTTACAAAAACCTCTTTTATTTTACTAATTTTAGAGAAGTTTAAAAAAACTGTTGATACAAAGGAGAAAGTATATATACAAAACTCAACATTCTTTTGGGCGATTGTATCGCTTGTAAATATCTCGTTACATTTGTTTGTTTTATATAATGATAATATAACTTATTGGATAATATATACTTCTGTTGGATGGTATTTTGTATTTTTAGGTGCATTTATAATACAAATGCTTCACAGACAGTTTTATTTTAAGGGTGTAAAAAATGTTTAGATTACTATTTATAGGTATTTTTTTATTACAATTTTTATATGCTCAAGATATTACTTTTAGTGAAAAGAAATATATTTATGCTTTTGATAATGAATTTAAGAAAATTGGAAAACTTTCTATAGATACTCAAAAAGTAGTATTAGAATATCCCAAAAGTCAGAAAAAAGTTATCTATACAAAAGATTTAATTCAAATTATAGATAAAGATACAATCCAAAATTTTACCCATAAGGAAAATATACAATATGACTTGTTTTTTAGATTGGTTATCGCTATTTATAACAATGATTTACAACAGCTTCAAGAAAACTTTCTAATCAAACGAGATAGAGATGAAGTGACACTTCTTCCAAAAGAGCAAATAGCTTCAGTCATAGAGAAAATAAGTTTTGAAAAAATAAAAGAAAGATTAAAATATCTTACAATATCTTTTCAAAATCAAGATAGGATAACAATTGAACAAATCAATTAAATATCTTAATTTTATTATTTTTACCATTTTATTGATAGTATTTTTTATTTTTAATACACAAAAAAGTATCTCAACAAATATACTTACTATTTTACCTGATGGCGACAATAAAGAGCTTTTAAAAAAATTTGAAAATCTTCATAATACAAAATTACTTTTTGTTGGATATAAAGATTTTGATAAAAATACTTTAGATAATTTAAAAAAAATAGAAAAACAACTTCTTAAAAATCAAAATATAAAAAAACTTACAAAAAACAAGCTAATAGAAGAATATGAAAAAAGATACTACTATCTTACAAATCAACTTGATACTAAAAAATTAGAGAAATTAAATATACAGAGAGAATTAAGAACACTGTATCAACAAATTGTTGCATCCCCATTTAGTTTTCAAATAGATACAAAAGACCCACTGAATATCTTTAAAAAAAACAGTTCAGTTAAAACACTCTATCTAAATATAAAAGAGTATGGATATATCACAATTTTACAAGTTGATAATAGTATTGATACGATGGAAGAGTATCAAGAACTTTATAACTTTACAAAAAATATTCAAGCTAAAGATAACAATATTGAACTGTTTTCAACTTTGTTTTATTATGTGGAGAGTCAAAATAAAATTAAAAGTGATACAAATACTATTATTTTTATAGCAATTTTTATCTTAGTAATTTTGTATCTTCTTATTTTAAGAAATATAAGACTACTCCTAAATACACTAATTACCTTGGGTTCTTCTATTTTATTTGCACTGATTTTAACTGTATGGATGTTTGGGGAACTTTCTATTTTTAGTGTTATATTTGGAATATCAATCTCTACGATTGCTATTGATTATATGTTTCACAATTATATGCACAACTTTTATGGGGATAAAAAAAGTATAAATAAAAGTGTATTTTATGGTATGATTACAACGGTTGGTGCTTTTTTTATACTTTCATTTTGTGAGTTTAAGTTGATTGAACAGCTTAGTTTTTTTGCTATTTTATCATTGATTTTTTCCTATTTACAGTTTACTTTTATCTATCCATACTTATATTTCGCACCATCAAAAAGTACTTTTAAATATCCTAAAACCATTTTTATAAAACCAATTTATATTACCCTCACTGCTTTTGTTTTTATAACTTTTTCTCTTTTTAATATAGAATTTGATTTGGATATAAAAAATTTAGATGTTCAAAATACAAAGTTGCAACAGCTAGATGAGTTTTTTACTACACAAATAAACAGTGATAAAAAAATAGCAGTTTTAATATCTGGAAATACTCTTAAAGAACTTATTGAAAATACAACTAAACTTACAAAAAAATATCCAGATATTTTCACAAATCTTACAAAAATTCCAGTAGAAGAGGATTATAAAAAACTTGAACAGTATGATTTGTATAAGTTAAATCAAGAACTCAATAAGATAGCATCAAAAGTTGGTTTTAGAAAAAATATGTTTCAAGATAGTTATAAAGTAGATAAAACTTTGCCTCAATATAACTTTGAACAGCTACAAGAGTTTGGTATTTCACACTATAAAACCAAATTTATAAGTTATCTAGTCGTTTCAAGTAAAAATTATAATGAAATAGTTCAAGAAGCCTATGTAAAATCTTTAAGTGTAAAAGAATTGTTCCAAAATGATTTAAAAAATTCTATAAACAATTTACAAATTTTAGCTAGTTTAACTATCTTCTTTATTATGGCTATGCTCTATTTAGCTGTGAAAAATAATTTTTTTAAAGCTTTAAATTATATCTTATTTCCATTGGGTATGATTGGGTTTTTATCTTATTTTATAGAGTTTAATATTTTACATATTTTTATGATTGTAGTGATTGTATCAATTAGTATTGATTATGGGATATATATGAACAATAACAGTATAGATACACAAACACAAAAGGCTATTTTATACTCTTTATTATCAACATTTGCTGGATTTGGTGTATTGATTTTTTCAAGCCTAACTGCACTATTTTCTATAGGAGTTGTAGCAACTATTGGGATAATCGCTATTATGATTTTATTGTTAGTACAAAATAATTTAAAAGAGGAAAATTGATGACCTTAAGTGTTTATGATGATAATAAAGAAGTAAGAAACTATACAATCGAGAAAGATAGTTATAAAAATCATAAAAAAGAAGAGATTGCTTTTATAGACTCTCAAAGTAAAGAATCAAGCTTATTGAAACTTATTGAAGTTATATATGGAGATAACAAAGGGATACTTTTTGATAAAAATAATAGATCTATTGAAGAGAGATTAAAAACTTTAGATTTTAAAAAGTTTGAAAACAAAGATTTTTCATTTATCTATTTTACATCTGGAACTACTGGTAATCCCGTGGGTGCATTGAAAACAAAAGAAAATCTACTCTTAGAGATAGAACAACTAACAATACTTTTAAAAAAATATAATATAAAAAAAGTGATAGTAACAGTACCATTTATTCATGTTTATGGAACACTTCTTGGTGCTTTATATCCTTTAGAAAATGATATAGATATAGTTATAAAAGAGCATTTTCTACCAAATGATTTGTTGGATATGGTTGATGAATATACCATGGTTGTTACAACACCTTTATATATCAAATCATTAAATAAATTAGATACAAAAAAAGATTTAAACACGTCAATATTTATAAGCTCAACTGCTCCATTGTATCCAGAGATTGCACAAGAGTTTAATGAAAATTTTTCCTGCGATGTTATACAAATATTTGGTTCAACAGAGACAGGTGGAATCGCATATAAATACAACGATAGTGAATTTTGGACACCAATTAATAAAGTGAAAATTTCACAAAATGAGCAAGAGGAACTCAAAGTATTTTCCCCTTTTGTTTCAAATATTTTATATGAAGATGATTTTAAAAAGACAGATCATCAAATTCAAACATTTGATTATGTAGAAATTATTGATGATAAGTTTAAACTTATAGGGAGAAGTTCACAGATTATTAAAGTTGCTGGAAAAAGATATTCAACAATTCAAATAGAAAATATACTTGAAAATCAACCAAATATCCAAAAAGCTGTAGTGTATGTAAGTTTAAATAAAGAGGCTTTAAGAGGAGAAGAGTTGAATATTACACTTCAAAGTAATGAAAATATATTGGTTAAAGATATAAAAATGATATTAAAACAAGAGTTATTAAATGTAAGATTTAGTATAAATTTGAAAATTGTTAATGAGATAAAAACAACCGCAGTTGGGAAAAAGATGCTGATACAATAAAAAGCTAATTAAGAAAACTTAATTAGCTTTTAAAATTACATATCTAATGCACTCATTTGAAGGCTGATTGCATTCCTAAGGTTCTGTATCCAACCATTATAATTTTTGTGGATTGTACCTTTTTCCGAATCATAGTCTAAGTTTTTACTATCTTTGTAGTTTATAGAAAAACTTTCACTATTATATGGAATTTCAACCAAAGCCATGTGTGTTCTTAAGAAAAGTTGCGCCTGAGCTAATCCTGGTTTAACTTTAGTTACTTGCCAACCTAAATTTAAACCTGCTATTTTAATAGCTTTAAATAGTTGATCATCAGTTGTTGCAGTTTTTACTGTTACTGGTTTTTGTACAACATTATATACTGTAGCTACACCACATCCTATAAAAATAGTTCCCAGTAAAATTGAAACTATACCTATTTTAAAAATACCTTTCATATACACTCCTAAAATTCTTTGTGAACTAAATTATAAATAGATTAAACTTTAATTATAATTAATATATAAAATATTTAATTAATTCGAATAGTTATTATATGTAGTTTTCATATTAGATTCTACTGTTTTATACTAACCTTCTTCTTCTGTTGTCATTGTTTGTAAACAAATTATTTTTATATTACCTGTAGAGGCTTTTCCTTTTTTTGTATCTAAAATATTACGTGTGTTTGCCAATACAATAGGTTGTACTGTTAAATTGAATTTTTCAGATATATGTTTAGTGCTTTTTTTGAATTTAATTATATTGTTTGTTTCTCCTCTTGTACTCTTTGGAAAATACCTATTTCTCTTTCATTTGATGAGAGAGAAGAAGGAATATACCCCCCCCACAATAAAATCTTTGAAGTTCACAATATATCTTTATTTGTTATTTTATTAAATTATATATAAGCAATCTTAAATTCTTTATAAAAGTTATTTAACCATCTCCTAAAAACTTTTTGGATATAATCCCTAAAAATTATATATTTAAGGTAAAT
>Ga0209345_10003584_pt1 | contig 15817 bp, 11 predicted proteins | sample Cruoilmetagenom7_FD_187294 | JGI IMG/M metagenome (GOLD analysis project Ga0209345, IMG submission 187294) | Oil polluted marine microbial communities from Coal Oil Point, Santa Barbara, California, USA - Sample 7 (SPAdes) (version 2) | ecosystem: Environmental > Aquatic > Marine > Oil seeps ... | reverse complement strand
GATGGCTTCCCTGGGTGAACCAAAATTGGCTGGTTTACCATGCACTATTATAGATCCAGCTTCAGCTTTATATAAACCAGCCAGCACATTCATCAGGGTGCTTTTTCCAGCTCCATTTTCACCCAAAAGGGCATGCACTTCTCCCTTTCGCAGCTCAAAATCAACCTGATCATTAGCAATCACGCCTGGAAATTTCTTGGTAATGGACTGCATCTGAACAACAAGTTCATCCGTGCTTTTTTCATTATCCATAATCCACCATCTATCTATGTGATTAGTATGTAATAAAAAAAATAATTGCTATAAAAGTTTGGGTGACCAGAATAATCTGGTCACCCAATACATTAGTGTCTAGAGGTCAGGCAGGTCAGCTGCGATATTCTGGTTCCACCAGTACATACCGTAGGTGGCCTCAAAGCCAGGTGCGCCGGGCGCAAACTGGTCAATATCTGCCTGGGTCATGAACTCGCCATCAGGAACAACGACATTGCCGTCGATATCAACGATCGGGCCGGCAAAAACGTCAAAGCGGTCAAATTCACCAGCAGCAACTGAATCCATTACTGCCTGGATTGCAGCCAGGTCATCTGCGGGCAAGCTGGCAACACCAGGTTGCAGTTCCTGTCCATCCATGAATCCGTAAAGGGCAACGCCACCACCGGTAGCGCCAAAGTAATCAGCCATATAGGGGTAGGTTCCAGCCTGGACTTCTTCCGCAATACGGACAAATTCAGGTCCCCAGACCCAGTAAGGAGCGGTCAGGCACTCATCAATGGTGCAGGAGCCAATCCAGTCGTAGGTGATGCCGTAGACGCCTTCACGGTCAGCCGCTGCAAGAGCGGAAGCCGGGGTGTCTGCACCGGTCATAACAACATGGGAGCCAGCATCAAAGAGGGAATCAGCGCCTTCTCGTTCTACAATGGGATCGTGCCAGGTGAAGATCCAGCGGATGTCCACATCACAATCGGGGCAAGTTTCTGCTACACCCAATGCATAAGCATTGAACAGGCGGAGTTCTTCGGGGATTGGGAAGGTGGCCATGCCGCCAACGCGGGTAGCGCCATCTGCCTTGGCCCTGGAGCCTGCGATCATTCCAGCAACATACTTCATGACTTCCATCTCGCCAAACAGGTTGCCGAAATTGACGCCATCGAACTTGTATCCGGAAATGTGAACAAAACCAACGTTGGGGAATTCCTCAGCCACAACTTGCATGGGGTCCATATAACCAAAGGATCCACCAAAGATCAGGTCAAAACCCTTGCGGGCCAGAGCGCGGAAAACTTGCTCGGAGTCAGCGCCTTCGGCGACCAGCTCAACATAGGCAGTATGAACGCCATCCATATTATCCTGGACGTAGTTGATACCTTCCCACTGAGCCTGTGACCAACCACCATCATCATGGTTGCTGAGCATTACGACGGCAACGTTGAACATGCCCTCTTCTGCTTCAGGAATCTGCAAGCCGCCTTCAGCAGCAGCTTCTTCTTCCTCTGCTTCAGCTTCCTCTTCTTCAACAACTGCTTCTGCTTCTTCAGCTTCTTCAGCTGCGGGAGCTTCTTCTGCCGGAGCAGGTTGGCAGGCTGTGAAAACGAATGCTGAAATCAGCACCAGGCTAATCACTAACCATAAACTTTTCTTTCTCATTTTATCTCCTCTACATAGAAATAGATTTACAAAATACTACGCTACATGTGAGTTGTCCACCTCCTTATACTATGTTCTGAATTAATAGTCTTAGTATACTTGAATATTGTCTTTCGTCTTATGAACAATATCCTGTTAAGGGTCAGGGAATGATCCTTGTACCCGTTTCACCTTTCAAAGCCCGGCCAATATTCTCCGGGTTTGTTACGATGGCTTCTGCCCCGCCCTGTTCCAAGAACTTGACAATAGCCCGGATTTTCGGCTCCATGGAGCCTTTTGCAAAATGTGTGCCTTCGTCGAGATATTTCTTTGCCTCTGCCACTGTGATCTGATCCAGGTCTACCTGGTCAGGTTTTCCAAAATTCAAGGAAACTTTTTCCACAGCAGTGGAGATCAATAATAAATCGGCATTGATCTCGTTGGCCAGAAATGCTGACGCGAAATCTTTGTCGATCACAGCTGCTGTGCCGATCACGCCCCCTTCCGATTCGATTACTGGAATACCACCGCCACCGACGGTGATAGTGACGGTTCCTGAATCGATCAAAGCCTTAATGGCTTCCAACTCCATGATTTCCACCGGAATGGGAGAAGCAACAACTCGCCGCCATCCCCGTCCAGCATCTTCCACCACATTCCAACCCAGCTCATCTTTTTTCTTCATGGCTTCGTCTTCTTCCATGAAGGTGCCGATCGGTTTAGCTGCCGCCTGGAACGCCGGGTCATTGGCATCTACCCGGACCTGGGTGATCACGGTTGCGGCAGTTTTATTGATACCGCGTTTCCTCAGTTCATTGTGTATGGTCTGCTGCAGGGAATATCCGATCGCTCCCTGGCTGTCCGCTCCACAAACATCCAGCGGAACTTCATGCATACCTTCTACTTTATGGGCAATTTCTGAGCGACGCAGAATAAAACCAACTTGGGGACCATTGCCATGCCCGACAGCAATATCCCATCCGGCTTCGATCATATCCACCAGGTGAGTTGAGGTTTCCTGGGCAGCTTTATACTGATCCTGCACAGTTTGATGTTGTTTTGATTTAATTAATGAGTTGCCGCCAATGGCCACAACTGCTACTTTTTTCTTTTCTGCCATAATCATCTCCTAGCACATGGTCAAGGCCATCACGGCCTTCTGGGCATGCATCCGGTTTTCAGCCTGGTCAAAGACTACAGATTGAGGACCATCCATAACTTCACTGGTCACCTCTACATCGCGGTCAGCTGGCAGCGGGTGCATATAAATCGCATCCTTATCTGCCAGGGCCATTTTCTTTGCGTCTGTGATCCAATCCGAGTATTTATCCTGAATCTTCTTACCTTCCTCAGGATCGTGAGTGGTCATAAGCGGACCCCAGGACTTAGCGTAAACAATATCAGCGTCTTTGAAGCCTTCTTCCATATCATCAACAACTTCAAATTTCCCACCAAAGATCTTGGCCTGTTCCTTGGCCTGTTTCATGATCTCCGGCATCAGTTTGAATTCTGGCGGGTGCGCCAGGGTAACATCCAGACCAAAACGGGGCATTTGCAGGATCAGAGACTGGGGAACGGACATCGGTTTAAGATAGGATGATGCGTAAGCCCAGGAAACGACAATCTTCTTTCCTTTCAAATTCGGACCTTTTTTCTCAAAAATGGTCATAATGTCTGCCAGGCACTGATGCGGGTGATAGACTTCGCACTGCATGTTCAAAACTGGAGATCTGGATGCAGAAGCGACATTATTAATGTATTTGTTACCTACACCCCAATCAACGTGGCGGATGGCAATTCCATCAAAGTATCGGCCAAGAATCTCACCCAGCTCTTTTTCGGTATCACCATGGGAAACCTGGGTTGTGCGGCTTTCCATGAAAGCTGCATGCCCACCTAATTGGGCCATACCAGACTCAAAGGAAGCTCGGGTGCGTGTGCTGGAGAAGAAGAACAACATCGACAGGGTTTTATCCAGCAGCAAAGCATGGCGTTCACCCAAAGCGCGTTTTTTCTTCAGATCCCAGGCAACACTCAAGACGGTTTCGACTTCTTCTTTAGTAAAATCCAGGTCGCCGATCAAATCACGACCTCTTAGATCAGATATCATTATTTTCTCCTTTTCGCAAAACAAATAATCAATAAAAACTAACTGGTAGATCAACCTGCGGTCAATCTACCAGTTTATCGACTTCGATCTACTCCTCTGCGCCCAGAACGAGGGCCAGCAGAGCCATACGCATCACTACGCCATTGAAACCTTCCTTCCAGTAGCGGGCCCAGCGAGTCTGGTCCACATCAGGAGGAATCTCATCCATGCGGGGCAGCGAATGCAGCAAAACCGCATCAGATTTGGCTTTGGTTTCCAGAAGTTCTTTGGTGATCTGGAACTGGGGAGGAGTCATGGCTACGTCGCCATCCCTTTCGTCACGGGATTTGGTGTAGTCAGGCTGAACAACCGGTTCAACCAGGATAATATCCGCATCAGCGATCACTTTACGAACATCATCACCTTCGGTGAAATTCAGGCTGTTGCGTTTGAAATCGTCCCGGTACTCATCAGGCAAATTCATGTCTTTGGGAGAAATGAAAGTGATCGGGCAATCAAACTGGGTTAAAGCATGTCCCAGAGAATGCATTGTGCGCATGCGCATATCACCAACAGCAACCCACTTCAAACCATCGATATGTCCTTTTTCAGTCATAATGGTGTAAAGGTCGGTCAGAATCTGGGTAGGATGTTCACCCCATCCATCACCACCATTTATGATCGGAACACTGGTCCATTTGGCTGCTTCCTGGGGTGCACCTTTCATGAAATGGCGCATGACAATCACGTCGCCGTAGTTCTCGAGCATTTTGAAGGTATCTTTGATGGACTCCATATAGAAGTCACCTGCGCGGGTCATCTTGGCATCAGAAAAACCGGTTACTTTTCCGCCCAGGCGGAGCATGGCTGATTCATGGGCCAGCCGAGTTCGGGTGGAAGGCTGATAAAAAGCCGTCACCATGGTTTTTTCTTTCAGCAGATCAACGTTCTTGCGGTTGTGAGCAATCGGTGCCAATTTTGCGGCAACTTCAAAAACTCGCTCAAACTCATGTCGTTCAAAATCCTTCAATGAAATAATGTTACGTCCTGCAAAACTTCTCATGGTAAATCTCCTTTTAAATGAAATCTAAACTTTATCCTAAAGGTTTATATTAAGAATCTGATAATTACTTTCCTCCTATTTGCATTGGTGTAATTTGATCACCTACTCGCCGAACAATGTGGAAATGAAAATAACCAGGTAAGAAATAACTGAAGGATGAGTCTATAATCCTCCCCCGGGTTGAATACAACAGGGATGAGAAAACCAGCAGTGGATCATGTCGCTGAAGTTCCAGAGCGATGGCAATATCATGTGTCGCGCCAATCGCGCTTATCTCGCATTTCGAACTCGCCAGGGGGATGTCATCCCGCCTGATCAACATATCCAATACAGATCCAGTGAATTCCTTCCTTACTTCTTCCTCACTGATAATATCGATCGGCAGATTATCTTCCAGGTATGCCACCGGGCGATTTTCTGCCAAGATCACACGGGAGACCTGGAGAATCTCATCATTCTCCGGTAATTCCAGGGTTATTGACATATCATGATCAATGATCCTGCGGCTGACATGCAAATCTCCCATCGAGACATCCAGGCCCAGTTGATCAGCGATTGTCTCAAGGCTGTTCAAGTTTTCCAGACTTGTATCGAAAACCCTTGTGGGATGGATGACAAATGTGCCGACTCCCTGTTTCTTTTGAAGCAAACCACGGGTTTCGAAAGTCCGCATGGCTTCCCGGAGTGAAGCTCGGGAAACTCCCAGCTCAACAGCCAGTTTGGGCTCTGAGGGCAGCTGACCACCAGACTCAGTCTCCTCAATCAACAAGCTGAGCTGTTCATGAAGCGATCTTGAGACATCATTATCTTTGATCAAGATCCAGCCCCTTCAACAACAGGAACAAATTCAAATTTTTCAACATCCACCAGTCCCAGATCAGAGATGCGCAGGGCTGGTATTACAACCAGGGCCAACAAACTCATTTGCATATTGGGATTGATAATCGAACAACCGCAAGACTGGAAACCCTCCAATACGGTGGCGGCTTCCTCTGCAACCAGGTCAGCCCGTTTATTTGACATCAACCCGGCGATTGGCAGCGCTACCTGTCCGATGACCTCTCCATCTTTTACAACTACCTGTCCACCTTTGATCTCAGCTAATTGATTAGCAGCTAGCGCCATTTGCTCCTCATCGGTACCAACAACGATCATGTGGTGGGAGTCATGGGCAACTGTCGAGCCGATTGCACATTTTCCCTTCAATCCAAACCCAGAAACCAGTCCTACAACTACGCCACCTGTAGCTTGATGCCTTTCTACAAGGGCAATTTTGAGTAAATCTTTCTTAAGGTCGACCTTGACTTCACCATCCTGCACGTCAACTTGCATCTTCAAGTGCTGGGTGGGAGCCTGGCCTTCAACAACACCGATCACATGGGCAGTTGCTGGAGAAGAGATCTCGTTATCCACAACAAGTTTAAAATCATCTGCCACCAGGGAGCGCTTCATGTTCACAGAGCGGGTTGCCCAATCTGGATACTCGTGGGCGCGAAGATCAAATTGCCATTCCCCGGATTCTGCCAAAAGTTTTCCTTTGGCAAATACCATTTCCGGGCGAAAATCTTTCAAATCTGAGACCAGCAGTAAATCCGCGTATCTTCCAGGAGCGATCTGGCCCATATCCTTGTCAACACCGAAGTGTTCCGCTGTATTGATAGTTGCCATCTGAAGAGCCACTATGGGATCAACACCCAGCCCGATAGTATGCCGCAGCACCCTATCCATATGACCGTCATTTACAAGGGTTTCTGAATGAGAATCGTCCGTGCAGAGAATAAAATGCCGGGGATCAAGTTTGTCCTCTGTGATTGCTTTCACCTGGGCCTCAACATCCAGCCAGCCAGAGCCATACCGCAGCATGGCTTTCATACCTTGTCTGATCCTCGCAACAGCATCTTCCTTACGGGTTCCCTCATGATCATCCTCGGGGCCACCGGCCACATAACCATGGAAGGGAATACCAAGATCGGGTGCGGCATAATGGCCTCCGATCACCCTGCCAGCCGCCCTGGTTGCGGCCATCTCATCATGCATTTTCTCGTCGCTGAAATAAACACCGGGGAAATTCATCATTTCACCCAAACCGATGATCCGATCCCATTTCATAGCTTCAGCCACATCGTCAGGGCCGATAGAAGCTCCTGGCGTTTCTAAGCCAGGAGCTGAAGGCACACAAGATGGAATCTGAACCCAAACATGAATGGGTTGGTCTTCCGCCTCATCAGCCATCAAACGAACGCCCTCTAATCCAAAAACATTTGCAATCTCGTGAGGATCAATGAACATCCCGGTGGTACCGCGGGGTGCAACCGCCCGAACAAATTCTGTGATGGTCACCATACCTGATTCAACATGCATATGAGCATCCAATAATCCGGGAACCAGAAACTTACCTTCTGCGTCAACTACTTTCGTATTACCGCCGATGGTATGGGAAGCATCTTCCCCAACAAAAGCAATCCTGTCTCCCACAACAGCAATATCAGTTCCAGGCAGGATCTCTCCGGATTGAACACAGACCCATTGACCATTTTTGATCACCAGGTCAGCTTTCTTCCGTCCCATCGCTACATCCACAAGGGATCTGGTTCGACTGCTGATTTCTTTTCGATCCATCTTTCTCTCCTAGGAAAACCTAGCTTCTATCCTTTTAATAACCGCGCTGCAGCCCGATTATGCTCTTCAACGAGTGCTGGCAGCTCAACGGTGGTCAATTGTCCTTCCTTGACCACAAATTTTCCACCTACCACGTTGTAATCTACCTTGACTGGCGCGCAGAAGGTCATAGCGGCAACCGGATCGTGCAATGCACCTGCGTAATCGATTCTTTCCAGGTCCAGGGCGATAAAGTCGGCCGCTTTGCCGGGTTCCAGTGATCCGATATCATTCCGACCAAGTACTGCTGCCCCACCGCGGGTTGCCAGTTCCAGGGCCTGCCGGGCAGACATGATCGCCTGATCATTTCCACCTGAGCGCGAGGCCCCGTTCATCCCAGCTCTGACCCGAGCAAGCAGCATTGCCTGACGGGTTTCATCTAGTAAATGCGATCCGTCATTGCTGGCTGAGCCATCTACAGCTATACCAACGTCAACACCTGCGGAAATCAGATCCAGGATAGGGGCCGCTCCAGATGCCAGACGCATATTGGAACTTGGACAATGGGCAACACCACAACCATTATCGGCATAAACGGCAATCTCACTTTCATCGAGGTAGACAGAATGGGCGAACCAGACATCGGAACCAATCCAATCGACCTCTTCCATATAGGCAACCGGTCGCTTTCCAAATTTCTGGATCGTGAAGTCCACTTCATCTTCTGTTTCAGCCAGGTGGGTATGCAATTGAACACCATACTCACGGGCCAGGGCTGCACTCTCGCGCATAAGATCCCCAGTCACACTGAATGGAGAACAAGGTGCCAGTACGATCTGAGTATAGGAACCGGGGTTGGTATCATGGTAGGTTTCAATCAAACGCTGGGAATCTTTCAGGATCTGTCCTTCATCTTCCACAACACTATCAGGCGGAAGGCCTCCCTTGCTCTCACCCAGGCTCATCGATCCCCGGGAAGCATGTAACCTCAGACCTATTTCCAGTGCGGCTTCGATTTCATCATCAAGTCGGGATCCATTCGGGTACAAGTAAAGGTGGTCAGCTGCGGTTGTGCATCCTGACAGAGCTAGCTCAGCCAATGCCGTCCGTGTGGAAGTCCTGATATCTTCAGGTTTCATTCTGGCCCAAATTGGGTAAAGAGTCTTCAACCAATGGAACAGGTTGGCATCCTGTGCTTCAGGTACTACCCTGGTCAAGGTTTGATAAAAATGATGGTGGGTATTGATCAAGCCAGGTAGAACGATATGGCCCTTTAAATCAAGAATCTGATCTGCTTTTGAGGGCAATTGATCAGATTTTCCAACTTTTTCAATGAAGCCATCCTTAATAAATAAACCGCCATCTTGAATTTCTTTGCGATGGTGGTCCATAGTGACTAATACCTGGGCATTCTTTACTAGTAGTGTGGGCATAATGGCTCCTTCTTTTTCACTTGTCTGACAACCACAAGTTTAGCAAATTCTTGCTCCCCTGTCAATTGTCAGACAAGTTATCTGGCAAAAGTTATGATTTTAATCATATATGTGAAATTAAGGGCTATTCTGCCCTTTAATTTGTTGGAGTACCAGATTTTTATTTTCAGGTGGGATTAGAACCAGAGATTTAATAAATTCCGTGTGAAAACAGGATTCAGGAGCGCAAAAACAGCGCCGGCAAGAATCAGAATGAAAGTCAAAAGAGCAATAAATGCCAAACATCCGCCTCGATCGATCTTTATGTGCTGTCTGGGCGTTCTTTTCTTTTCTGCGGAAGCGTCCGCGTCCCGGGGGATCCCTTTTTTTGTGATCTCTTTGGTTTCCACCCCGCGTACTATCACACCGGGAGGTTTTTTGGGATCTGGCTTTTTTGATACAGCAACCGATGTTGGATCAAATCCAAAATTGAAATTGAATCTGCCGCTCTGCGCTTTTAAGAGCTCATTCTTAAATTCCGCGGACATCTGCCAACGGTTATTGGGATGGACCTGAAGAGCTTTTTCAACTGCTTCTGCAACTCGCTTGGAGACCTTGGGATTTCTCTCCCGCACAGGGGTGAGTTCTTCCTGGTCCATGGTTTGAGCCAGACTGTCCTCGGGTGTTAATCCGGTTAAGGCAGTATACAAGGTTGCGCCCAGAGAGTATATATCAGTTCTGGCATCGGTTCTAGCAGCCCCGTATTGTTCCGGAGGTGAAAAACCCATTGTCATAGCCCGGGCACCGGTCGTTGTGGTTTGATCTCCTTGCATCACTTTCGCAAGGCCAAAATCCACCAGAAACACTCCCCCACCAGGAGTGATGCGCACATTGGCTGGTTTTATATCCCGATGGAGAACTACAGAATCTCTGGAATGCATATAAGACAGAGCATCGCAGATGGCCGCCCCGATGAATACAACCTCTTCTTCTTCAAAAGGACCAATTCTCTCCAATCTTTCCTGGAGATCTTCCCCCTCGATATAGTCCATGATCAGGTATTGGCCCTGGTCTTCGATGGTGAAATGGTCAGAAACCCGCGGCAAATGGGGATGGCGCAAACTGGCCAGGATGGTCGCTTCCCGGCGAAACTGGCGGGCATAATCATCAATCGTAAACAGGTTCTCCTTAACTGCAACTTCAAGACCTAGGTTCTCGTCTACGGCCCGGAATATTGAACCCATCCCACCGTGTCCCAGGACCTCGATGATTCTGTAGCGTTCGCGAAGGAGTTGACCTTGATTAAGCGTCATCTGTTTATCTTGACTAAATATCCAAATTCCTTACTTCATTGGCATGCGTGATAATAAATCTCTTTCTAGGTGGAACAGATGATCCCATCAGCATATCGAAAGTTCTATCTGCCGCAGCGGCGTCTTCAATAGTAACCTGCAAAAGAGTGCGCGTTTCAGGATCCATGGTTGTATCCCAGAGCTGAATGGGGTTCATTTCACCCAAACCCTTATAACGCTGCAATTGCGCTTTCTCGGGGGTGAGACCCAGTTCCTTGAACAAATCCAGTTTCTCTTTCTCAGAGTAAACGTAGATCTTTTTATTCTTATGACTCAGCCGGTACAGCGGGGGTTGGGCAATATACAAATGGCCAGTTTCAATCAACGGCTGCATATAACGGAAGAAGAAAGTCAGCAAGAGGGTGCGGATATGGGCGCCATCAACATCAGCATCTGTCATAATGATCACCCGCCAGTAACGCAACCCTTCGATATCAAATCCTTCTCCAATACCCACACCAAGAGCGGATATGAGGGATTTAACCTCATTATTGGCCAAGATCTGATTCAACCTGGCTCGTTCTGTATTCAGGATTTTGCCCCTCAATGGCAGAATGGCCTGGAAATGCCGGTCTCTACCTTGCTTGGCAGACCCTCCAGCGGAATCACCCTCGACAATATAGATCTCGGATTCCTCGGGATTGCGAGAAGAGCAGTCAGCCAGCTTTCCTGGCAGGGTCATGCTTTCAAGGGCAGATTTTCTGATAACCAGGTCCCTGGCTTTGCTGGCGGCTTGCCTTGCTCTCGCAGATGTCAGGCATTTATTAATAATGGCTTTTGCCGCGGTGGGATTTTCTTCCAGAAAAGCCTCTACGCCTTCTGCAACAACCTGCTGAGTATGGGTCTTGACCTCAGCATTCATCAATTTCACTTTGGTCTGACTCTCAAACTGGGGGGAAGGATGTTTCACGCTGATGATCGCGGTCAAACCTTCCCGGGTATCATCTCCCGATAGGTTGGGATCAGAATCCTTGAAAATCTTTTTCGCCCGGGCATAGTTATTGATCGTGCGAGTGATCGCAGATCTCAAACCAGTCAGATGTGTGCCGCCATCATGCGTATTAATTGTATTCGCAAAGGCATAGATGGATTCTGCAAAAGCATCTGTATACTGGAAGGCTGCATCGATCACGATATTTTCAACTTCCTTTTCAACGTGAATGACCGGATGCAGTTTTTCTCGGTTGCGATTCAAGTAGCGGACGAAGGATGTGATACCGCCGTCAAAATAGAAACTCATCTCACGATCAATTCTTTCATCGGAGAATATAATGGTAACACCCCGGGTGACAAAAGCCATCTCCCGGAAACGCTGCACCAGGGTTTCAAATTGAAAAGACATTTCTTGATCAAAAATTGTTTTATCATATAAAAAGGTCTGGGTTGTACCGGTTTTTCCCTTGGGAGCGTCTCCCACAACCTCCAACTTGGTAACAGGCACACCTTTTTCATATCGCTGGAAATATTCTTTCCGATCGCGCCAGACCCGAACTTCGAACCATTCGGACAGAGCGTTAACAGCAGAAAGTCCCACTCCGTGCAAACCGCCTGAGACTTTATAGCCGCCGCCGCCAAATTTGCCGCCGGCATGCAGCATGGTCATTACCAGTTCAAGGGCAGGAACTTTTTTCTCCGGGTGGATATCCACCGGGATACCTCGACCGTTATCAGTTACAGTGACGCTTTCATCCTTATGAATAATGATCTCAATCTCATCACAATACTCTGCCAACGCCTCATCAATTGAATTGTCCACTACCTCATAAACAAGATGGTGCAGAGCTTTAATGTCAGTTCCACCTACATACATACCAGGCCGAAGGCGTACCGCTTCAAGACCCTCCAGGACCTGGATATCTTTAGCATCATAGGACATCTTTTGTTTCTTATCAGCCACAAAAACCTCCAGTAAGGTTCACGCAAACCCGCATCATACCATGATTATAATTTTTTCTCTATTGTTGGTCGTTCTTCGATAATTGGTTTAGGAAGACTTAGGGCCTGAATTTCCTCAGACCAGCGGTTCATATCCTGGTAATACACAAAACTGGCAGACAGCATTCCTGTTGTCACGAAAGCGTGACCGATAACGCTGATCAACATCAACCAGGAGTTTTCCGGAGGAACCTGCCAGAGCATATTCAATCCCTGATTAAGGAGTAGGACCAGTAAAATAAATATGCTGGTCTTCATAAAGGTCAAGTTCGTTAATCGGATGCTGGATATGATTGATTTCCAGGCTTTTTGTCCCTTGGAGTAGATTCCGTGAGGGGAGAATATGAGTGGAAAGATCAGCCAGAATGAAATAATTCCAAACAGAATAATGACCATCTGCCCCAGCGATACGCTGAATAACGTCATTCCAGTTGCCGCGCAGCTGCCCACAACAATGATGGCCATGAAAAATATTACCCAAATCAGACTTAGTATGCCGGATTGCAGACATACTCTGGGCCAATCCTTAAAAATACTGCGCCAATTCAAGTCATCAAATAATGCTGCCTGGCGGACTGCAGAAAAAAATAGCCCACCCAGCAAGAGGCCGAGTAAAAATGCTATCAACACGATCAGGACTGCAGTGCCCAGATTGGAAATATCCCAGAAGATCGGGGAGCCAAGCGGATTATCTACCGGCAGGATACCGGTAAATAAACTGAATATCCCTACAGGGAGGGACCGAAACCCTATCAATAGATTGATCCGTTCAGCAGCTGCTGTCCAGATCTCTTGCCCAGCTTCCATCATCTCTCCAAAATCTGGTGGCATGAGCTCTGGCACATCATTCATACCTCTAATTAATCCCTCTATGAGGGATTTGATTCGGAGGTGAGGGCCAAACCATAAAAAGAGATCCAGCCCTACTGGAAAGAGCAATAAAATCAAATGTTTTGTAATGGCATCAAACCCATTTCGGATGGATTTTAGAACATTTGGAGGCTCTGGAAGGGTAATTTTGTTGATGTTCATCAATGCTCTATTTTACCATACAACGCCCTTCCAAACCTCTTCCCGGGAGCCATCCAAAGAGCCTAAAAACCCCCTAAAATCCTCTAAAAAATCATCCAAAATTACCTATAGGATTAGAGATCACCACGATTAAAAACTAATTCAGGTGATACAATCTTTTCTAATAATTTTATGCTATGTAGCTGGGCATCGATCTCCAATCGACCCGGTTCGAGAGAGCAAGGGACGCATTGAACGTTACGGCTGCAATATTGTTCTTAATATTGTCATCAAAATGTTAAAATTTATCCTGACAGGAATAAAAATCCAGGTCTTTCTTTCAAGTTGGAACCAGGGTTTATAGAAGGATATTATCCAATATGTAGGTTATAGTTTGTTCGTGGGACAGAAACACTGAAGTCCCGGAAAATAAGTGAGGTAGATATGGTTCACAAAGCTGATAAATTATTCATAAACGCCCATGTACTGTGCATGGATGATGATTTCAACCGATATGAAAAAGGGGCGGTTGCTATAACTGGAGATCAGATCCAGGCCGTAGGGGAAATGGATCAACTTCAGAAGGATTATCAAGCTCCGGAAGTGATTGATTGTAATGGAAAGATCCTTATGCCCGGTTTGGTGGATGCGCATACTCATGTCCCAATGAACTTGCTTCGCGGATTGGGCGATGACCTCAGGCTTGATGTCTGGCTGCTGGGCTATATCATGCCTGTCGAGAGAGAATTTGTCAGCCCCGAATTTGTACACCTGGGCACTTCTCTGGCCTGTGCAGAATTGATCCGGTCAGGGGTGACATCCTTTGCGGATATGTATTATTTTGAAGATCAGGTGGCTGAAGCTACTGCAGCAGCTGGTTTACGGGCAATCTGCTGCCAGACCATTCTCAAATTTCCGTCTCCTGATGCCGATTCCTATGAGGAAGCTCTGGCTGCCTCAGAAACGATGATCAAAAAATGGAAAGGCCACCCGCGAATCACTCCTGCGGTTGCGCCACATGCTGCTTATACATCAACGGTGGATATCCTGGATTCTGCCACGGCTTTGGCTCTGAAATACGATGTTCCGCTTCACATTCATATCGCTGAAACTTCCCAGGAAGTAGAAGATTGCCTGGATGAATTTGATATGCCTGTGGTCCCTTATATCGAACAATTCGATGTTTTCAGTGCCAAGGTCATCGCCGCTCATTGTGTTCATATTGACGAAAGGGAAATGAATAAAATGGGGCGATATGGAGTTGGTGTAGCCCACAATCCCACATCCAATTTGAAATTATCATCCGGAATCGCAAAGATCCCCCGGATGTTAGAGCTGGGGTTGAACGTCGGAATAGGCACAGACGGCGTCTCATCAAATAATGACCTGGATATGTTCGAGGAAATCCGCCTGGCAGCGCTGCTTGCCAAAGGAAGCAGCGGAGATCCAACAGTCGTCCCAGCCCGGACGGCGGTAGCCATGGCAACCAGCATGGGAGCCAAAAGCATTCACCTTGGTGACCAAACTGGATCTTTGGAGGTTGGGAAAAAAGCAGATTTAATATTGGTGAATATTGACACCCTTCACAATTCTCCCCATTTCCGCAACGATCCGAACAGTGTTTATGCCCAGCTGGTATATGCTGCAAAATCCACGGATGTAACAGATGTGATGGTTGATGGCAAATGGCTGATGCGGGAACAGGAGCTATTGACTGTAGATATTGATGAATTACTGCCGCAAGCTCAGTCATTGGCATTGGAAATTGACCGTTTCCTGGTGGAAAGATTCCAGTCCGTATATTCCAAACTGATTGCAATCGGCGGCGCGGAAGAACAAGAAAGTTATGAGGTCCAGATCAAAGTTAAGGTTGATGATCCCGAAAAAGTGATCACCAAATTGAAAGAATCCGAATTGGAGATCCTGTACTACCGCCATTACCATGAATTTGACACCTACTTCAAATTTACGGATCCGGAAGAGGGTTGGCTCCGCTATCGGGAAGACGAATTCATTGACTCCAAGGGAGAGGTCGAGAATGTCCGATATCGGCTGACATTGATCGGACCACAGAGAGAAAAACACTTCCCCAAGGATGTCCTTCTATCCCGCAGTCGTTTTATCGCTCCAGCGCCCCACAGTCTCCGATTCTATAAAGAGTACTTTAAACCAAGCGATGAAACATACATCGAGAAGGATCGGCAGCGCTGGAAAGTATCCTTCCACAATTTTGAGTTCTTCATCAATGTCGATCGCCTGGATGATCCCGACCTTGGGACTTTCCTTGAAGTCAAAAGCCGAACTTGGAGTTTGGAGGATGCAGAGAAAAAAGCCCAGGTTGCTGATAACCTTCTCAAGCTTTTGGGAATCCAGTCCAAAGCGAGTGAAACGCTGGATTATGTGCAGATTATCGAAACGCAACCCTGAGTTATGAAGATAGCTGCTCTGGGAGATATCCATGGTAATTACCAGGCCCTGATTTCCGTACTCGATCACATTGATCGCTGGCATCCTGACCTGGTGTTTGTTCTGGGGGATATCATCAACCGCGGACCACGCTCTCGAGATTGCCTGCATTTGATCCAGGAGAAAGGAAAATCCCCAACCTGGCACATCATCAAAGGCAATCATGAGGGTTATGTTCTTAATATCGAAGATCCCGCCCTACCCCATTCCGGTCTGGAATATGAACTCAGGAGAGTGATCCATTTTACTTATGAAACCCTCTCCA
>Ga0209345_10003583_pt1 | contig 15826 bp, 18 predicted proteins | sample Cruoilmetagenom7_FD_187294 | JGI IMG/M metagenome (GOLD analysis project Ga0209345, IMG submission 187294) | Oil polluted marine microbial communities from Coal Oil Point, Santa Barbara, California, USA - Sample 7 (SPAdes) (version 2) | ecosystem: Environmental > Aquatic > Marine > Oil seeps ... | reverse complement strand
GCCGACAATAACGAAAACCCAACAACCAATAAAACTTGGTTTACTTTAGCAAAATTATTTTGTTTCTTACGAAAAGACTCCTCAGGTTTCGTATATAACTTTGGAAATTCACTGGCTGGATATTTTTCTAGGACTGTTTGCATTCTTCTAACAATAAGCTGCGGAAAATACCACGATATTAAAAATATTTGAACGATAAATATTAAGTAAAAGTAGATGTTGTGAGGATCAATCATATTTCTCTCCAGAGTTAATTCTATTTTGAATACATAGGTTTGCGGCGAAACTCATTTTTGATTGCATAGGTTGCCATGTAATTATGGGTTTATTATTAGATTTATTTGATTTTTTCATATTATATCTCTAGTTGTTTTGTTTAAGTACATTAGCAAAGGCGATACGAATTTCCGAATCGGTTACACCTGCTTTTTTGAACTCGGCAATAGTTTTAATTAAGGTTTTTTCTACCCAATGATTTAAATCTACCGTACTGTTTGCTACGGCATCTGGATGAACAAAACTACCACGATAGCCTTTAGATTGAATGACTGAATCCCTTTCTAATAACTGATAAGCTTTTGCTACTGTTTTGTTATTTATTACTAAGTCATTAGCCAATTGACGAATCGATGGCAAAGCATCCCCTGGCGCAATGTCTCCATTAACCACAGCTTGTTTTATTTGTGTCATTAATTGAGTAAACAGCGGTGTCGCTGATTCTATATCTATTATTATTTGCATATTAACCTGTTCCAGTTGTACCTTGTGTACCAATGGTACATGTAGAATAAGATAATTACAAGAGTTCATTTAAGAAAAATTAAAATACAGATGAACAAATATCAAAAATCACTAAATAACTAAATAACTAAATAACTAAATAACTAGTAATAAAAAGAATAGGACAGTTTGTGCTATTTAAGAGTAAGTAAAAACAAATTAAATTGAAATAATCCAGATCTTCTGCAGAACAAATATCATCTATAGTTTTATAGGAAATTTTTCAAAAAACTTAAGTTGGTTTTTTGATTTAATTTCAGATATTTTATTTGACCACAGTAATTCACCCGTTCCTTTATGGATTAAATAAGCATAACTTGTTGGTTTGTAGGTAACGTTGTCTGTACTTGCGAATACAGCACTAGATGACGAAGACACACCAAAACCCACATCAAAGGAGCTAAAAATTGTGTTCTTTGGTTTAAAACTTTGAATCAATAATATTGCTACATTATCGTCAATATTAATCGATTGCATTTGTGGTTTGAAATTATTATTGATAAACGATTTATAATCAGACATAACATGACTAACAGGCTTGTTTATTTCCGCTAGTAGTACTTCCAAACCTTGGATGGTAGCTTCATCAATATCAATACTGCGTATTATAAATGGTGGAGATATGGGCAATTCTTGTAATTTTTCATTGTAATAGTGCTTGGCCAATATATTTCTATTAAGAATCAACCCACTGGTTTTTAATGACTGATTAGCTATTGTATAGCCTTTATTTTCCAACATTTCAACAACAATACCATATATCCTATCCTGATTAGATAAGTTTGTATTTTCATTGAAAATCCATGAGCCTGTAAGTGTTTCTTTCAAGTTCAAATATTCCACCGCAACCAAAACTTCTGATATTTTGTAATTACCTAGGTCATAATTTTTCTTTATATAGGTATAGTTTGTAGGAGCGCAGGCAGATAGGATAAATGCAATAGCTAAATATAATATAAAGTGTTGTTTCAAATGTGTTCTCAATTTATAACTATTCAGATTATAATAGATGACATGAGATTACACAGAATTTATTTCCCTTTTAATGCAGAACTTGGTGATAACATCTTTATTGAAGATGACAGAGCGCATTACATACGTAATGTATTACGTCTTAAAATAGGTAGAAACTTAAGAATATTCAATCACTTACAACAAGAATTCCTTGCTGAAATTATTAGTGTTAATAAAAAAACTGTCGAAATCCATCTATCCGAAAACATTAATACCATTAAACCATCAAAGCTTAATATCACATTAATACAAGGATTAAGCAAAGGTGAACGCATGGATTACACTGTGCAAAAAGCAACGGAATTAGGCATAACAACAATCATTCCAATAATTAGTGAATATTGTGAAGTTAAATTGACTGGTAAACGCCTAGAAAAGAAACTGTCACATTGGCAAAATATTGCTATTAGTGCTTGTGAACAGAGTTTTCGCGCTGATATTCCAACAATTAACACCCCGATTTCAATAACCGAATATTCACAATCACAACATCAAGGTTTATTACTTGAACCCGGTGAATCTCAAACGATTGGACAAGTGGCTAAAGATAATTGGCAACAATTTGACATTGTTGTAGGTCCTGAAGGTGGTTGGTCTGAAAAAGACTTAACCTTACTTAAATCTACAGGCCTTACTGGCATTCAATTTGGACAAAGAATACTGCGTACCGAAACTGTGGCTCCAGCAATTCTGGCTGCTATTCATAGTCTTTGGGGTGATTTTGTTTAATTTTATGTATAAGGCTCAATGTCATCGCATATCTCTGCATGAATTTTCCCATCCCATGGATGCATCATCATACAATCTAATAACTTATCAAATTGCGATGGGAATTCGGCTATAACATTTTCAGGATCAGAGATTAAATTTTTATCAACAATCAATCCAAATTCAACTTTCCCATTGTAGGACAGGATACTTATCCCCATACCAATTGAGCCGTTTTGCGGCACCCAAAACATCATTTTACGTACTTCTGCTCCTGTTACATAAAGCGGAACTTGTGGGCCAGGAACATTGGTCAATACAGTTGTGGCTTTTTGAGAAAACTGGTCGAGCAACATAGTTTGCACTGCAGCAGGGGCCATGCCAATGGCACTTAACAAACCAAATGAAACAATGGCTTGTTTTGACTTTTTAAGTTCATTCATTTCTGCATTAACATAGGCCAATCTTTTGAGTGGATTACTTTCAAAAATGGGCAGCTTTAAAAACACTAATCCAAAATGATTTCCCAAGTTTTTAGCGTGTTCTAATGGGCGCAGATTAACTGGAACAGTTGCATTGATAACTACATCAGTTGGATCTTCTCCAATTTTGAGCATGTATTTACGCAAAGCACCTGCTAAATTTGATATAAGTACGTCATTAACTGTTGTTCCAGTTGCATAGGCGATTGCTTTTACTTTACCTAGCTCAATTGAATCTGCCCAAGCTGCATTTTTTCTCACGCTTAATTTTGATTTAAAAACTGTCGGAGGATCATCAGGTAAGGTCAGTGCATGAAACAATTCTCCTGCAATATCAGCTACTTCTGAAACACCCTTCTCAATCAGAGAAGGATTCATCAAAGCTTCAATACCAATATCTTTGATTTGATTTGCTATCTTCAAAGAGTTATTGAACTGTTTCTTGGCTGGATTAATTACCTTATTTAACATCCCTAATTTTCTGTGATATTCTTTACTGTTACTTTGCGGAGTGAGATTTAAACTCTTTTCTCTATCAGCACTGGTCATTGACAATAAAACTTGAATAAGTGCAATACCATCAGCATAACAATGATGTATTCTGGTGACTAAAACAGGTCCTTTTTCATAGTTTTCAACAATATGAAATTGCCATAATGGTTTTGCCTTATCTAAAGGAGTTGATGCCAAATCACTAATAAAATCTTGTAATTCTGCATAGTCAGCCTTACCTGGCAAGGCTGCTTTTCTAATATGACCACCTATGTCAAAAAACTCATCATCTTTCCAGTAGGTACCAGTTGAATTTTCTACTGCCTTTTGCTTAAATCGGCGAAATTTAAGAAAGTTTGTTTCAATCATTTTAGTAAAAACATCATAATCAGGCAAACGATCTAGAAACATCATACCTGTAATCATCATTAAGTTTGATGGTGATTCCATTCGTAGCCATGCTGTATCGACTTTTCTCATGGATTCTTTGTTATTATCAAAGTAATTGAACATACGAATTAAATTTTTATTGGCTATAATTCATTGATTCTATCATGCTGTAGTTTGAAAAGAGGGAATTTTTCTAACGCAGACAGCATATTTTAAATATTATTTTATTAAAGTTAACAAAATTGATTTAATTATGATTTATTCAGGTTAAGATATCTTCTAATTTCATTTTGAGTTTATTTTGTGTCCGAAGAATTTTTAGATATACCAAATTTTAAAATAATTAAAGAAATTGGCCAAGGTGGAATGGCCAAGGTTTATTTAGGTGAGCAATTAGAACCTAAAAGAAAGGTTGCTATAAAAATTGTTTCTCCTAGCAGCAATGATCCTAAAATTCTCGATGATTTAAAGCAAGAAGGCGATACAGTTGCTCAGTTCAACCACCCTAATATTGTTACCGTATTTGCTTGTGGAGTAGTTGAAAAACACTATTTTCTTGCCATGGAAATTTTACCCGGCGGTGATTTAAAACAAAAATTAGATGAAAACACTTTAGAAGATGCTGAAGTATTAAAGATTATGAAGGAAATAAGTAGTGCTCTTGCTCATTCTCACCACAGAAAAACATTACACAGAGATATTAAACCTGAAAACATCATGTTTAATGAAGAAGGTCAAGCAGTATTACTTGATTTTGGTATTGCAAAAGCACAAGGTAAGGTTTCTGAGTTTACCCGTATTGGCGCTGTCGTCGGTACGCCTCATTATATGAGTCCAGAACGCGCATTGGGTAAAGATATTGATGAAAGGTCTGACCTCTATGCATTAGGCGTAGTTATGTATGAAATGCTTATCGGAAAAAAACTTTTCGAAGGAGATGATACCTTCGCGATTAGTTATGCACATGTTCACGAACCTCCTCCGAACTTACCTGAAGAAAAATCAGCATTACAACCTATTTTAGATAAGTTATTGGCGAAATCAGCAGATGATAGATATCAATCCGCCGATCAACTAACCAGCATTTTAGATAAATGGATTAGACGTTTAGAAAGTAGTCAATCAAGTGCTACTCAAGGCTTTATGCCAATTGCAGAACAATCTAAATCAAGTAAAATGATTATTATGGCTTTAACTGTGGTTATTGCGTTAGGTGTTATTGGTGCTGGCACCTGGTATTCTATGCAAAAAGTAGAAATTAAAAATCAAAATCTTACAGCTGGACAGAAATTAGAACTCAATACAAAAAGAAAAGCCGCTCAAACATTTTTAAGAATGGAAAACTTTGCTGGCGCAGAATTAAATTTCAAAGCCATATTGACTGACTATGATTGTAATGATGTGGATGCAAGAAATTTTATGAAAGATTTTAATCCAGAATTTCTACAAAAAATTGTTAAATCTTGCCCAGAACCTGAATAGCTTTAACTATTTTTAATTCTAATTATTTCAGCGGCAATGCTTATGGCAATTTCTTCTGTGGTTTCGCTTTTAATAGACAATCCAATCGGTGCAAAGACTTTATCTAATTGTTCCTGAGAAAAACCTTCTGTTAACAAGGCTTTAAACATTATGCTGATTTTGTTTTCACTGCCTAACACGCCTAAATAAGCGACATTAATATTTAACAGTTGAGACAATAGCAATTTATCTTCTGTAAATTTATGCGTCATCAATAAAACATAATCATTGCTCCCAAATGCTATACTGTTTGCAATATCTGCATAGTTTATATTTTTCTTAATTGATGCATACTCATTATCATTAAATGTATTGATGTCTTCTCGATTATCATACAGTCTCACTTCAAATCCTAGCTTTGACAATAGTTCCGAAGTAGGAACACTCACATGCCCTGCCCCAAATATATGCGCAATTATGTTATCTCTGTTATTAATAAATTCTGTGTAAGACCATACATTAGAAAATTTCATAATGAAACACTCATCAGTTTCATCACAAGATTTTAATCCATTTTCACTAAATTCAAGCATTACAGATGTTTGTGTACAAGCATCAACTAACATCAAATCATCTCTACCAAGATAATTAAACGCAATAACTTGAGAACCAGAACATATCATTCCAGAGCTTGTGTTCGATGTTCCTCGATGATCTTGTCGAATGACTTGATGTTGAATTGTCTTATCTACTAACAAGGCTTTAGCTTTTTCAACCATGTTAAACTCCATAATCCCACCACCAATGGAACCATAGAGATAATCTGTTTCAGATACTAACATTTTGAATCCACGCCTTCCTGGCGCACTGCCTTCGGATTCAACAACTGTTAATAAGTAGAGAGAACATCCTTGTTCTATAATATTTTTAATTTCATGCCAAATGGCCATGATATTTAATAAGGTTTATGGAATGTGATCTAGATTAACGCCTTCTTTCTCAACCGGCATCAAATCTTCTCGAGAAATACCCAGTGTCAAAGTTGCTGTTGATGCCACAAAAATTGAAGAGTATGTACCAATAACAACGCCAACGATTAACGCAAATGCAAATCCATGAATCATTGCACCACCAAAGATAAACAAAGCTGTTAACACTAAAAGAGTCGTTAATGATGTGATAACCGTACGAGAAAGTGTTTGAGCAATTGAGATATTAAATACTTCACTTGGTGATTTTTTCCTCAAAGTTTTAAAGTTTTCTCTGACCCTATCAAAGACCACGATTGTATCATTCAATGAATAACCGATTACTGCCAGCAAAGCTGCCAATATAGTTAAATCAAACTCCATCTGAACAATGGAAAACACACCAACTGTTAAGATCACATCATGAACTAAAGCTACAACTGAACCAATTGAAAAGCGCCACTCAAATCGCATCGTTACGTATAATAGAATACCTATGATAGCGTACAATATTGCCAACGAGCCTTGGTCGACTAATTCTTCACCCACTTGAGAACCAATAAAATCACCCTTACCTACCTCAACATCGGTATCCAATGGTGTAATTATCTCTTTAAGTTGATCTCTTAATTGTGATGATTCTGCATCGTTTTTTGATTGAAATCGAATTTGAATCGATTTTGAAGAACCAAAATTCTGAACAGAAGCATCAACAAAATCACTGCTTTTCAAAGAAGCACGAACATCATCTAATGAAATGTCTTTTTTAAATTCAACAACAACAGCTGTACCACCTGTAAAATCAAGACCAAAGTTTAAGCCTCTTGTTATCAAAGAGCCAATCGATATAGTAATTAATACTAAAGAGAAAATCATCGCAATTTTGCGTTTTCCCATGAAATCAAATTTTATTTTTCCTAATAAATTCATGTTCTTCTCCTTATATTGAAAGTGTTTTAAGTTTAGGCTTATTGCCATACATCTTATTGACAATAGCACGTGTAACCATGATTGCTGTAAACATAGAAGTTAGGATTCCTATGCTTAATGTTACAGCAAACCCTTTAATCGGGCCGGTTCCAAAGGCAAACAGGACTATCGCAGCAATGAAAGTTGTAATATTGGCATCAGCAATTGTTGATAATGCTTTGCCATAACCTGCTTTAATACTTCCCTGCGGTGTATTACCAAGTGCCAACTCTTCTTTTATCCGTTCAAAAATAAGCACATTAGCATCCACCGCCATACCAACGGTTAATACAATTCCTGCTATACCAGGTAAAGTTAATGTAGCTCCAACCAATGACAATACTGCCACAATTAATACCACATTAAACAACAGCGCTACATTAGCAACCACACCAAACATACGGTAATAAATCAACATAAAGATAAGAACCAAAACAAAACCAATAACAACCGAATTGAAACCTTTGTCAATATTGTCCTTACCTAGAGAAGGCCCTATTGTTTTTTCACGAACAATTTCTACCGGTGCTGCTAATGAACCAGAGCGTAATTGTAAAGCTAATTTCGTTGCGAATTTTGGGCTTTCCAGACCTGTTGTTCTAAATTGATTACTAAATACACCGTTAATAACAGCATTATTGATAACTGTTTGTTCTTCTTTATAGACATTTTTACCGGTTGTTTCATCTTTATGAGAGAGCACACGTTCTTTAAAGACTACCGCCATATTATTACCTACATTATTTCTGGTAAAATCTAACATGCGTTTTGCACCAACGCTATTCAATTTAACTGAAACCATTGGTCCACCACTTTCTGTGTCAGTACCTGCATTCGCATCAATCAGTTGGTCACCTGTTGCTATAATTCTCTTACTTAATAACACAGGACGCCCATCAGAATCTTTATAGAGTTTATAACCCAAAGGTGCTGGTTTACCAGATTGCATTATAGCTAGAGCATTGTGATTTTGGTTCATATCAACAGCACGGTATTCTAGAGTTGCTACAGCATCCAAAGTACCTTTAATTTCAGAAGAATCTTGTACACCCGGTAATTGAACAATAATTCTTTCAGCGCCTTGTTTCTGAACTATAGGCTCTGCTACACCGTATTCATTAACACGTGAACGAATTGTCGTGATATTTTTTTCTATCGCTTTATTCTTAATGTCAGAAATAGCTTTATCGCGAATCGTACCAACAACAGCATCAACACCATCTATTGTTCTTTGTTTAAAGCTAACCTCATTCAGCTGCTTTCTTAACTTATCAAAAGCTTTTTCTGCTAATTCTGAAGATTTAAATTTAATCACTAATTTATTATCATCCCACTTCAAACTCTTCTTTGAAATTTTTGCTTTGGATAAAATCTGAATCGAATCACCACGAATTTGGTTAAACTTATCCTCCAAGGCTTGTTCCATATCAACTTCCATTAGAAAATAAACACCCCCTTTAAGGTCAAGGCCAAGATTCATGGCATTACCACCAGCACTTTCTAACCATTCAGGAACATTAGGCTTTAAATTCAATGCAGATTTATAGCCTGATAAAGTATCAAGAATCTCTTTGCCTTTAAATTGATCTTCAATATTATTGAATTTAGTGATGATTGTATCTTCTTCTATTGAAATTTCAAAATCTGAAATATTCCCATCTTTTAATTTATCAGTCATTTCTGCAATTAACGTGTCGTCTACAACTTGAGATTTGATTGCACTAGTTTGTACAACCTCGCTTCTCCCATATATATTGGGCAAGGCATAAAAAACACCTAATGCTAAAACAAAAATGATTAGCAAATTTTTCCATAATGGATAATGATTCATGATTAATCCTGTTTTATATTTTTATTGTTTTACTTAATTGCTTTAATAGTGCCTTTTGGCAAAACTGCTGCTATGGCACCGCGTTGTATATTTATAGTGACATTTTGCGCAATTTCAACACCTGCAAACGAATCATCTAAAGAAACTATCTTTCCTAAGATCCCACCATTGGTTGTGACTTCATCACCTTTACCTAATGCTTCAACCATTGCTTGATGGGCTTTCATTTTCTTTTGTTGTGGTCTAATCAATAAAAAATACATGACGACAAAAATTAAAATCAAAGGAATTAAAGAAGCTAAACCTCCACCCTGTGGTGCTGCGCCTGCTGTTTGAGCTACTGCATCTGAAATTAAAAAATTCATATTTGTTCTCCAAATTATTTGTGTGTTTTTAAGCCGCGGAATTATCGCATATTTTGCTTATAATTGATAATATAAGATTGAACAATTGAACAAAACCCGTATGATTTAAACGATGAATAACTATGAATACCAAGGTGGCTGTCATTGTCAGGACACCCGATATACAATTAGCTTAGATTCAACTATAGAATCAAGTTCAATTACGGCATGTAATTGCAGCATGTGTGAAAAAACTGGCTATCTGCATTTAATCATTCCAAAAAATCAATTTCAGCTCAACACAGAATGGGGGCAATTGACCAATTATCAATTCAATAAAAAAATAGCCCAACATTATTTTTGCAAAACATGTGGGATAAAATCATTTTATCAACCGCGTTCACATCCTGATTGTTGGAGTATTAACGTCAGGTGCCTTGATGGTTTTGCCAATATAAACCTGAAAATCGATAATTTTGATGGTAAAAACTGGGAAAATAACATTGAGCAGATTACATGAACAGAATCATATTAAATCCTCATAAAAACAAAGAAGATAGCCTTTGGATTAAAGATATTTTAGATGGTAAGAAACTGGGAAAACTTACATTTAAAAATAACGAAATAAAGATTAAGCTTAAAGCTCAATTCAAAAGCTACAATCTTAAACAAGAAGCATTAATGACATATCAAGGTACTTGGGGAAATTATTACCAAGAATTCATCAAAGATTATAACCAAGAGTTTTGTGATACCTATATATATGATTTTCCATTATTTATTGAATCTGCTCGCCTAAAGCCTTGTGAAAAAGACATGTTTGACAGACCCACCCTACTTCACCCAGCTGCAAAAAAAGCTTGGCGTAAAATGAAGAAAGCTGCAAAAAAAGAATCAATTGATTTGCAAATAATTTCAGCCTTTCGAAGCTTAGAATATCAAAAACATTTAATAAACAACAAGTTAGCTAAAGGAATTAACATGGAAGATATTTTAAAAGTCAATGTTTTACCAGGTTATAGCGAACACCATACTGGCTGTGCTATTGATATAGGCTGTAAAGGTGAAGCTATCTTAGAAGAAGATTTCGATCAATCTGAAGCATTTGGATGGCTAACTGAAAATGCCAACAATTTTGGCTTTTACATGACCTATCCGAAAGATAACACCACAGGGATTTGTTATGAACCATGGCACTGGTGTTTTAAGTCAAATTAAATTTACCACGAAAAAATGTAAGGTGGGCTTACCCACCCTATTTGATACTGAATAATTATCGAGGCAATTTAAACACTGCTGGTGGGCAAGTCCACCTTACATTTATGAGCCAGCCTTAGCACTGGTATTATATAAGCCTGCAATTTGATATTGGAATTAGAGTTTTGGCTACTATTGCGATAAATTTATTTATTTCTACCTAAAGGATGACCAAAGAGTCTATTCGCTCGCAATGGTCCATAATGGTTTTTTTCACGTTCAATATCAACAATAAACCACAACCCTGGTTGCTTCCTTTTTTTCTCGGCAATACTTGCAATTAAATCTGCAACTGGGTTAGTCACCTGAAAAATTAAATAATTTGCCACCAAAACAATAATAAAAAGAACAATTGTTGCATCAAATATTAATGCAACAATTAATGAAACAGTAAAAGCCACAAGCCAAACAACTATTTTTAATGTCAAACTGGATTTTAACAATCTTATATGGAGTGCTTTTGAATTTGGTTCATTTTGATTTTCAAACATATCGCGCCTTATTGTTAATAGTCTTCGATTATTTAGTTATGAAAAACTTATTCAAAATAACAGACCGGATAAAGCCCCGATTCCATTCTTTCTATTTCAATACTTCTAACCCACCAAAATACGGTTGTAAAACTTTAGGTATACGGATACTTCCATCTTCGTTTTGATAATTTTCCATAACGGCAATTAAACATCTACCTACAGCCAATCCAGAACCATTTAAGGTATGGCACAGTTGTGGTTTTTTCTGACCTTCTGTGCGGAATCGTGTTTGCATTCTACGTGCTTGAAAATCTCCACAGTTACTGCATGATGATATTTCACGGTATTGGTTTTCACCAGGTAACCAAACCTCAATGTCATACGTCTTAGATGCACCAAAGCCCATATCACCTGTACACAGTACTATGGTTCTATATGGAATTTCCAAAGCTTTAAGTATGCCTTCAGCACAAGCGGTCATTTCTTCTAAAGCTTGATTAGAATCATCTGGATGAACAATTTGTACCATTTCGACTTTTTCAAATTGATGTTGGCGAATCATACCGCGTGTATCTTTACCATAACTACCCGCTTCTTTTCGAAAACATGGTGTATGGGCTGTCATTTTAATAGGCAAATCACTGTCTTTTAGAATTGAATCAGCGTATAAGTTTGTTAAAGGTACTTCAGCTGTCGGAATTAAATATTTTTCATCAGTCGTAATAAAAGCATCATCAGCAAATTTTGGTAGCTGTCCACTACCGGTCATAGCGACATCATTGACTAAAAATGGTACATAATGTTCATTATAACCATTTTCTTCAGTATGTGTATTTAACATAAATTGCGCTAAAACCCGTTGTAACTTAGCAATAGAACCACCTAATACTGTGAAGCGTGAACCTGATAATTTAGCCGCACTTTCCGCATTAAGCCAATTGTTTTTAACACCTAAATCAACATGGTCTTTAGCTTTGAAACTAAACTCAGTGGGTGTACCCCACTTTCTAACTTCTACATTATCATCTTCATCCTTACCAATGGGCACATCAGATTGTGGTAAATTGGGTGTGTATAATGTGATTTTTGCCACTTCTTTTTGAATAGCGTCAAATTGTTTTTTTGCTTCTTCAAGTTCAGCACCAATACTTTTGACTTGATCAAAGAATGGCTGAGCATCTTCTCCTTTAGCTTTCGCTTGGCCAATTGATTTCGAAACTACCGTTCTTTGGTTTTGTAATTTTTCTTGTAACACTTGGAAATGTTTGCGGTTTTTTTCTAGTTCGTTCCAAGCATCAACATCCAGTTGATAACCACGGGTTGCTAAAGCTTCTGCTGTTTTTTCTATATCGTTTCTAAGTAATTGGGGATCTAACATTTTTTATTCTTTTAAGTAAATTATTGTAAACGCGTATTGTAGCGTTTCGCGAATGGTTTGTTGAGTGATGAAGATTAATTTAGAGCAATTTATTCATCTAATTGATAGATAAATCCGTTTTCTGATTTCTCTGATAACTTCTCTAGCCAATCTTGATGTGCTTGTTCTTCTTCTGCTGTTGCCTTAATAACAGTTAATGGCGGTATATTTTTCAAATCAAATTTTAATCCACTTGCTGAATTACCAGAATTGCCAGCATCTAGATTTAATTTAGTTTGGCCACCCGTCATCATTAAGTAAACTTCGGCTAAAATTTCTGAATCTAATAACGCTCCATGCAACGTACGGTGTTCATTTATAACACCGTATCTTTTACACAGTGCATCTAATGAATTCCTAGCTCCAGGGTGTTTATTTCGCGCATAATCTAATGAATCAGTAATTGTACAAATGTCTTCGATTTTAAAGTCTTTTCCACATAAACTAAATTCATGATTAATAAATCCAACATCAAACGGTGCATTATGAATGACCAGTTCAGCCCCTTTAACATATTCAATAAAATCATCTACGACCCTTGTAAAAATAGGTTTATCTCTTAAGAAATCTGTTGTGATGCCATGAACCTCTAACGCTCCAGGTTCACTATCGCGTTCTGGATTAATATAGACTTGATAAGTAGACCCGGTTACCTCTCTATTAATGACCTCAACTGCACCAATTTCCAATATTCGATTGCCTTGTTGAATAGAAATTCCCGTTGTTTCCGTATCCAACATTACCTGTCTAGTTGTATTTTTTAGAGAAGGCTTCATAATTGATTTCTTCGGTTTAAGTCTTGAATTTTTTCAGCTTCAAGTCTTGCCAGTTGGTCAACTCTTTCATTTTCATCGTGTCCGCTGTGTCCTTTGACCCAATGCCAATCAATAGTATGAGATTGTGCACTTTCATCTAATGCTACCCACAATTCTTTATTTAAAACAGGCTTTTTATCTGACTTTTTCCATCCTCTTTTTTTCCAACCGTCCATCCACTTGGTATAACCATCTAGCACATATTTAGAATCAGTATATAATTCAATATCACAAGGTTTAGTTAAGGCATTTAAACCTTGAATAACGGCCATGAGTTCCATTTGGTTATTGGTTGACTCTAATTGACTACCGCTAAACATTTTTTCAGTTGACTTATATCGAAGTAAGGCAGCCCAGCCACCTGGACCTGGGTTCCCAAGGCATGAACCGTCAGTATATAAATGTATTTTTGCTTTTGGCATTTTGGTAGTTTCAATAAAAAACTCATTATAGATTAATAAACGTAAAAGTATTAATGATTAATTTAATATTGTAGTAATCACACTTAAGTAATGATTAACTAAATTTTAGAATATAGAATTTCCCATTGTATTTTTATATTACTTTTGTGTTATGCTCTCTAAAATATCTAATAATGAGTTGTTTTATGAAATTTTTTAAAATTTCCTGTGTATTAATAATTTTATATTTTTTTTCTATAAACAGTTCAACTATGGCATATGGAGGCGGTTCTGGTACATGCGATATTACTGGCGTACCAACTCCTTCGATGCCACAGCGAACAATTCATGAAGGTGGCGCTAGTCGATTTTCTATTTCTTTCAACCCTTCAAAAATAGTACCTGGACAAAGTCATCAAGTAACGCTCTCTCGCATCGCCGGCTCTGGAGGTTTTCGTGGTTTATTAATGTATGCTGAAAATGAAGGTGGAGACCGTGTTGGAACATTTGATGTGGCAAACACTCCATCTGTTCAACAATTAGATTGTTCGGCTATTCCAAATTCAACAATAACACATAACAATTCATCGAATTTTACATCAACTTTTACCATTAATTGGCAAGCTCCTACAAATGTTTTTGGAAATATAACTTTTTCTTCAATAGTCTATGAAACATCACCAACTCTTACATTTAATATACCAACACCAATCGTTGTTGAACCTGAGGATATTCTATTTACAAATGGATTCGAAAACCTATAATTAATTTTTTGAATGCACATAAATCTTTTTGAAAGTTATTTGATATTAAAATCATAGTGGTGTTTTTGCTTTCACAACATTTAATAGATGAATTTTCAGAATAACTATCGTATCATAACGTCCTTTATTAATTCTTAGGGGACAACTATGGGTTTACTTAAAGGCAAAAAAGCCTTAATTGTTGGTGTTGCCAGCAACCGTTCAATTGCTTGGTCAATAGCTGAAGCTTTCCACCGTGAAGGCGCTGAAATTGCTTACACTTATCAAAATGACAAATTATTAACACGTGTTGAAAAAATTGCTAAGATTACAGGTTCAAATATTATGTTGCCATGTGATGTACAAAGTGATGACGAAATAGATAATGTGTTTTCAGAATTAGGCAAGCATTGGGATGGAGTTGATATCATCATTCATTCTGTTGGTTTTGCTCCAAGGGAATTATTACAAGGTGATTATCTACAAAACTTGACACGTGAAGGTTATCAAACGGCGATGGACATTAGCTCATATTCATATGCAGCTCTGGCAAAAGCTGGAAGAGATATGATGAAAGGTCGCAATGGCTCCATGTTAACATTGAGCTATCTTGGTGCCGTAAAAGCCATGAGCAATTATAATGTCATGGGTGTTGCAAAAGCAGCACTTGAAGCTAATGTTAGATATATGGCTTACTCTTTAGGTGCTGATGGAACACGCGTTAATGCCATTTCAGCTGGTCCAATTAAGACATTAGCTGCTTCAGGTATTGGTAATTTCAAGAAAATGCTAGATCACGTTGCTGAAAAATCTCCTTTGCGTAGAACTGTCTCACAAGAAGACGTAGCAAATGCCGCTACATTTATGTGCTCTGATTGGGCAAGAGGCATCACTGGTGAAATTACTTATGTTGATGCAGGATATAATATCATGGGCATGACTGGCCTTGATGCTGATTAATATTATTTAATTAACTGATAATAGAAAGCGGAATCAATATTCCGCTTTTTTATTGTCTACAATTTAATAAAAACCAGCCATATTTAAAGAACGACCACCTGCTCTTCTTTTATCACCAATATTTTGCAGAGCATATTCAATTTCATACTCACCTGGCATAGGTATCAAAGTTAACTTAACTTCCCACCTGTGATTTTTATGTAAATATATAGCTCCAGAAACATTTAACACATTTGAACGGCTATTGACTTGTCCAACAATTATTGAAGGGTTGTCAGATTCGAAAACTACTTCAATTTCACCTAGTTCTTTCTTTATAGG
>Ga0209345_10003582_pt1 | contig 15835 bp, 16 predicted proteins | sample Cruoilmetagenom7_FD_187294 | JGI IMG/M metagenome (GOLD analysis project Ga0209345, IMG submission 187294) | Oil polluted marine microbial communities from Coal Oil Point, Santa Barbara, California, USA - Sample 7 (SPAdes) (version 2) | ecosystem: Environmental > Aquatic > Marine > Oil seeps ... | reverse complement strand
CTCATTCTGGCAACTCATTTCGCAGCCCTTCGAAGACTGCCAAACACATGTTTCGCATGTGGCCAACACTGCCTCTCATGCGGCCAACACTGCCTCTCATGTGGCCAAATACTGCCTCTCATGTGGCCAAATACTGCCTCTCATGTGGCCAAATACTGCCTCTCATGTGGGAAGAGGTCTTGCTGCATACAATGCTAAAGGATTTCAGGCGCGATCCAGAAGCTTGAGCAAAAATCTAATCAGTGGCATGGCGCCCTGCGCTGGGGTGCCAGTGTTCTCGATTACCAAATCAGCTTGCGCCCGCACCAAATCATCAAGCCCCTGTCGTGAAATTCGGCTGCCATCCGCCGGTTCCCGTCCGCGCGCCAAAATCCGCGTTTTGAGTGTTTCCCCCGATGCCGTAATCAACACAACCTTGCTATCTGATACCAGCCGCCGACCTTCCATGATCACCGTGCGCGAGACGTTGGCCATCACCACGTCGCGCGATGCATCCCGGACTCCATCATTGCCGCAAGCAAATTCATCATGCCTGATGCCATAGCCAAGGCCATGCGCGCGCCACGAAAGCGCAAACGCCCGCTCCCGCTCAAGCGCAACAAATGTTTCTTCAGAAACGCTGTCATGATCCTCATGGCCGCTCATCGGGCGGGTCACGACCCGCCTGGCCAACCGCAGTCGCGGCTCTTCAGCAAATGCAGTTAGGGCGAGCGCGATCAAAGTGTCCTTGCCGGCACCCGACGGCCCGGCAATCATCACCAGGCATCCAGCTTGCGCGTTTTTTGAATGAGCATTAGGCAACGCGACGTCCCTCCCGCCAAACAGTGCGCACAACCGGCACGTCATCGGCGTGAATGCGAACCAGATCCGCGCGATGCCCTTCCGCAATCACACCGCGGTCTCTCATGCCGACGGCTTCGGCCGGGGTGCGGGTCACCATGGCAATGGCCTCAGGCAGGCTGCTGCCAGGGATGATATTGGGTAGCTGAAAAGCCGCAATCACCAAACTTGAGGGCACATAGTCAGAAGAAAAAATATCAAGCGTGCCGGAGCGCGCAAGTTCTTCCGCCGCCACATTGCCAGCATGAGAGCCACCGCGAACCAGGTTGGGTGCCCCCATCATCACCGCAATTCCCCCCTCATGTGAAGCTTGCGCAGCTTCTTGCGTAGTCGGGAATTCCGCAATAGCTACACCATCTCCCAGGCTTTCTGACACATGCTCAGGTGTCGTATCATCGTGGCTGGCAAGCGTAATGCCATGCTCCTTGGATAGCGCCACCAGTAGCCGCCGATGCGGGACGGCAAACTCGGCGGCCATCTCGTGCCGCTCCGCGAAGAAGTGCTCTATTTCCTGCTCACTCATCTGCGTCTTGCCGCGATAATAAATCCGCAGCGCCTCCAGATCGCGGTATTGGCGCTGCCCAGGCGTATGATCCATCAGTGACATCAGATCGACGGGCAGTTTTGAGATGAAATCTTTGGCCGCATCAATCACGTCAGGCGAACAGACTTCGCATCTGAGGTGGGTGTGATGTTCTGATCTGAGGTAGCCTGAGGCCGCCGCCGAGCCCAGTGTCGCTGCGACCGCCTGCACGGCCTTGCTGCCAGGGTCTTGATTGTCGCGCCCAACGCCAACGCGCAGACAATCATAAACCGTGGTAATTCCCGACGCTGCGATTTGCGCATCATATGAAAGGACCGCCGCCAGCGTATTCCATGCAACCTTCGGGCGCGGCTGGATGTGGCATTCAAGGTGGTCTGTGTGCAGCTCAACCAATCCGGGGATCAGCGTATCGCCCGCTATTGAGATTGCTCGCTCTGGCGGCGCTCCCTCGCCAACCTCGACGATCTGCCCGTCAGAGACACCAACCCATCCCTCATCCACAATCTGATCAGCAAGCACCAACCGCGCGTTCGCCAGAACAAAATTATCCATGCTCATCATTCAAATCCCGCGCTTAGCCACACACTTGGAAAACTCATGCCGGCACCGCCTGCGCACCCGCAAATGCCGTGACATCGATCACCTCATCCGCCAGTTGATCCCGTAACCCCGGGTCGTGGAAGATCGCCAGCATCGCCACGCCCAGGCTCTTTTTATCCTGGATCAACTCCATGACGGCATCCCGGTTGCGCGCGTCAAGCGAAGCCGTCGGCTCATCAAGTAGTAAAATCGGCCGGTTGGCAATGAAGCCACGCGCAATGTTAACCCGCTGCTGCTCCCCCCCGGAAAACGTCGCAGGCGGCAGCCGCCAGAGCCGCTCGGGCACAGCCAGGTGAGACAGCAATTGACGTGCAGCCGCGTTGGGGTCAGGCACCATCCCCGCGCCCGCATTCGCAACAATATCAAACGCTGATACGCGCGGGATGACGCGGAGGAACTGGCTCACATAGCCAATTGTCCGCGCGCGCAACGCCAAAATCCGACGCGGTGATGCTCGAGTAATATCCACCCATTGTTTGTCGTCTGATTCATCCGCTACCTGCATGGCACTACTCGCAGCGTTATCTATACCGCCCGCATCGCGCACAAATATTGAGCCTTCGTCAGTGCGGTAATTGCCATAAATCATTTTCAGAAGCGATGACTTTCCCGCTCCTGAAGGACCACCAAGCACATGGCAGCATCCGGCCTTCGCCGAAAACGTCACACCCGACACGACCGGCAAACGGGCGCCATCCATCAGGTGCAGAATGAAGGTTTTCGAGACATCCTCAAGGCGCAGCATCGCAGTCATCAAACCGTCCTCCCCTAAACTTGCAGCACTGATGACACGAGAAGCTGCGTGTAAGGCTCAGATGGATCATCAAGAACCTGATCGGTCAGCCCGGTCTCCACCACCCGACCACCTCGCATCACCATGATCCTGTGAGATAACAATCGTGCGACAGCCAGGTCATGCGTGACAATGATCACAGATAATCCAAGCTCGCTGACCAGCCCGCGCACAAGATCGAGCAGCCGCGCCTGCACCGAAACATCAAGCCCACCCGTCGGTTCATCCATGAAAACAAGGCGTGGATTGGAAACCAGGTTGCGCGCAATCTGCAACCGTTGCCGCATCCCGCCCGAAAATGCGCGCGGTTTGTCATCAATACGATCATCATCAATCTCGACCCGGCCCAGCCATTCGCTCGCAGCCCCTCGAATGCGACCATAGTTGCGCGCGCCAATCGCCATCAGCCGTTCGCCAACGTTCGCCCCCGCCGAAACATTCATCCGCAGGCCCTCCCGCGGGTCCTGATGCACAAACCCCCACTCAGTCCGCATCAAAATTCGGCGCTCGGCTTCGTTCAGCTCAAAAACATCTCTCATTTCGCCGCAGCCCATCCGGTAGCGAATAACACCGGATGTCGGCGTAAGCTGGGTTGAGAGCACGTTCAGCAACGTTGTTTTGCCGCTACCAGACTCACCCACAATGGCAAGAACTTCACCTGGCCACACATCAAATGACACATCCACACAGCCAACCCGATCGCCATAGGACTTGGTAATGGCCTCACCACTGAGAAGCGGCAGATCCGTTGTGAGGTGAGCCAAGGCCGAACGGCCGCTATCTCTCCTGCGCGCATGGGAACCATCGAACAAAGCAACGCCATCAACTCTCGTCATTGCTTCTCCCCCTCAATGTAGCTGGGCGCATCACCCAACATCGCACCCCGGTGCCCTTCGGCCCTTCGCCGCTCGCAATGATCGCTATCGGAGCACGCAAACAACCGATGCCCCTCGTTGTCCAAAACCACCTCATCCAGGTAGACATCCTCGGCCGCACATAACCCGCACGGTTGATCGAATTGCGTGCGTTCAAAAGGATGGTCCTCGAAATCAAGAGACACCACCTTAGTATATGGCGGAATGGCATAGATGCGCTTCTCCCGGCCGGCGCCAAAGAGTTGCAGCGCAGGCGAGTTATCCATCTTCGGGTTATCGAATTTCGGCGTTGGCGAAGGGTCCATGATATAACGATCATCAACCCGCACCGGATAAGCATAAGTCGTTGCGATATGCCCATGCCGCGCGATGTCTTCGTAAAGCTTCACATGCATCAGCCCATATTCTTCAAGCGCATGCAGTTTGCGTGTTTCCGTCTCACGCGGTTCCAAAAACCGCAGGGGCTCTGGAATCGGCACCTGATAGACGAGAACCTGGTCTTTGCTCAGCGGCATCTCCGGGATGCGGTGCCGGGTTTGAATAATCGTTGCATCCTCGGTTGCCGTCGTCGTTGCGACATCCGCGGTCTTTTCAAAAAACTTGCGGATCGAGACGGCATTGGTCGTATCGTCGGCCCCTTGGTCGATGACCTTGAGCGTGTCATCCGAGCCAATAATCGAAGCTGTCACTTGTACCCCGCCAGTGCCCCAACCATAGGGCATTGGCATCTCACGGCTTGCGAACGGCACTTGATATCCAGGAGTAGCAATCGCCTTCAGGATCGCCCGCCGCACCATGCGTTTGGTCTGCTCATCAAGATAGGCAAAGTTGTAGCCGGTTGAGATTGTCATACCATTTTCCTCGCGACTTGCGTGTAACGCTCAAGTCGCTCTGAGAGGGTTCCGGTGTGCAACTCGAATAGGTGGTTATCGTTGTCATAAAAGTAGATCGACCGCCCCTCCCCTGCGACACGCGCCCGTGGGGGGCGCATCTCAAGGCCAAGCGCCTTAATGCGTGTAATGTAGAGATCAAAATCGTTCTCTGAGATCTTGAATGCCACATGATTGTATGACCGCGTCGGCAACGGATCACCCTCCATGACAGCGATCCATAGTCCAGAAAGGTCAAAGAATTTTTCACGACTGACTGAGAATGTTTCCACTCCGCTCGTATAAATTTCGCGAGCCTCAAACACACCCGTCATGATTGCGCTCATGCGTTCAAGATCGCGAACAACGAACGTCATATGACTTAGCCCTTCGATCATTCGCGGCCCTCCGGCATGTCCTTGGCTACCGCATGCTCTTTGCGCAGTTGCCGGAGCAGCCTCAGCTCGGCCTGGAAGTCCACGTAATGCGGCAGCTTTAGGTGCTCAACAAAGCCGGTAGCCTGCACATTGTCGGAATGCGAAAGCACAAATTCTTCATCCTGGGCAGGGGCATTGCGCTCTTCGCCAAACTCGTCAGCCCTGAGCGCGCGATCGACTAACGCCATCGACATTGCCTTGCGTTCCGATTGTCCGAACACCAGCCCGTAACCGCGCGTGAATTGCGGCGGCACCTCGTCTGAGCCATGGAACTTGTTGACCATCTCGCATTCGGTGATGTCGATGGTACCCAACGGCACGGCAAAACCAAGCTCTTCCGCAAAAAGCTCCACCTCCACTTCGCCATATCGCACCTCGCCAACAAATGGATGCGTGCGGCCAAATCCACGCTGTGTCGAATACCCCAATGCCAGCAGAAAACCCTCATCCCCGCGCGCCAGGTTTTGCAGTCGCGCATCGCGGTCCACCGGAAATTCAAGACTTTCTCGCGTGATGTCACCTACCGGAGTCTCGCCTTCTCCGCTCAACTTGAGGCAAGGCTCAACCAAATCATCCTGATCGAGAAGCGCCATGACGTGCGGAGCATCGATCTTTTCCGGCGCGCCCGAGCGCAGTGGCGGCGGCGGCTCATCATCCTCGAAATCAATCAGCCGGTGCGTATAGTCGAACGTCGGCCCGAGCACCTGACCGCCGGGCAGATCTTTAAACGTTGCCGAAACCCGCCGCTGGATTTCCATGTTTTCCGTCTCGATTGGCTCGCAGTAGCCAAACCGGGGCAATGTCGTGCGGTAGGCGCGGACCAGAAATATCGCCTCGATCATGTCGCCACGTGCCTGCCGCATGGCCCGGGCTGCAAGTGCCGGATCATAGAGCGAGCCCTCAGCCATCACCCGCGCAACACCAACCGAGAGCTGCTCTGCCACCTGCGCGTCGCTGATCTGCGGCAGATCCTTATTACCTCGTCGCCGGTCGGCAAGCAGCTTGTGCGCATTGTCGATCGCCTTCTCGCCACCCTTCACTGAGACATACATTCAGCGCCCCAATCCGTTCGTTGTGGTGTCGTCGGAAGTTGCCCCTTCAGGCCCGTCCGGCACTTCGGAATCACTCATTTGCACGCGCACCGAGCGCGGCAGCGCCGCCATCTCATTAGCCGTTGCAAAAATCAAATCGACCCCACAGGGAAAACGCCCGCGGTTCTCTCTCAGCTGGTTTGCCAAGTTTCGTGGTGTTGGCGTTGGCGCCAATTGCGACGTGCCATCAACCCCGGGCCCGGTCAGTCTCATCATCGCCCCCCCGGTCAACGACGAAACAGCAATGATCAGAGTTGTCGATCGGTCTGGATAAGCGAGTGTGCCTTGCGCGAAGGTTTCGAGAGGCGGCGTCGCACAGCCGTCAGCAATCAAGGCAAACGTCGCGTCAATTGGGTCTTCAACCAGCGGAGCACCACAATAAAACCGAAGATAGTCGACAATCTGGGTGTCTTGTCTGAGTTGAGGAGCCAGCCATAAAGGCGTCTCGAAATCGGCCAACGCCAGTGCAATGGCCGCCAATGAGCCCGGCAAATTAGCCGGTGGATTCAGCCCGGCCCCCTTGTCACCAGGGGTTGTCGTGCTGGGTAACGGCACGCGAGAACCCGGCCGAGCCATGGCATTCATCACCGCGCGGAACACTGCTTGCGATTGCGCAACGGGATCGGCTAATCCGGTAACAATGGAACCAGCACGACTGCGATCAGCGATGCTGGTCGTTGTTTGCTGTTTAGTCATCGCCACGCACCATCGTAAAGAAATCAACCGTTGTCGCATTTACCTCAGTGCGGCGTATTGTTTGTTCGTTCTCAATCCGTGCGCGAACTGGAGACAATATGTGCTCCTTGATGCTGTCGCGAAACTCATCTTGTTGCCAAAGCGCATCGGCCAGAGCTGCCAGTCGGGCCTTTTCAGGTGCGCGCCCTAGAATATAGGAGAAGCCTGTGCCGGAGTTTTTCCCCGTAGAAGTAGGGGGCTTGGGATTGCCCACCCCAGCACTAGGCACCCCGCTACTACCTACCTGCACTGCTGCACGGGTTACGGTGGCCTCACCAAGATTGAAGGGCTGCCCCGTGCCCCCCATGCGACCGCGCAACATAACAAGTCCAACATCTGCTGGTCGAATGTCTGTCACTTGAAAGTTGAGCAACCCGGCTGTCTCAAGCCCGTGTGACAGCTCCGCCAATGTGGCCTTACTATATATCGCCATTGCCGCACGTCGGGCCGCGATCGATGTGTTCTGCGCGGCACCTGGATTGGTCGATTGCGATTGCGCATCAGTCGTATGTACCGTCATATAAACGATATCCTGTTACGATTGGACCGTTGTCACTAGCCAGTTATTTTTAGACTGCGTGCCGGGCTATTACGGCGGATATTGAGGGTTCGCCAGTTGCATCCGGGCACGGTATTTTTTGTGGTTAGCAGGTGACTAAATTATTGTCTACTTAAATAGACAATAATTTAGTCACAACAGTAAAAACTATTGAAACCTCCTCCTCCAAGTTGAAGTGGCGCCGGCACTCAGACCAAATGAACGGCAGAAGTGAAGAGAGCAGAAAAATGTCAAACCAGCGGAGGCCATCGAAGTCAGGCTCATCCAAAGCCCCTAAAACCAAACGTGAAACCGGTCCTCAAGCCGCACGCGGGAACGCCCGCGAAATAGCGGTCGCACGCGGCTCAGGCATCGCGTTGTGGCGGCAGATTGCCGAGGAGCTTGAAAACGAAATCGTGACGGGAAGGTTGCTGCCTGGAACGCGTTTACCGACAGAAGCCGAATTGGCCGAGCGCTACAGCGTTAACCGCCACACCCTGCGACGCGCATTGGCTGCATTGACCGAGAAGGGCTTGGTCGAGGCCGCACCACGTCGCGGCACGTTTGTAGCCCCCTCGCGCATCCCCTATCCGATTGGTCGGCAGACACGATTTTCCGAAAATATCACCAAGGCCGGCCAAGACCCAGGTGGCCGGTTGCTGGCTGAGGCGTTGACATTGGCTCCCAAAGAAATGGCTGATTGGCTGGGCATCGAGCATGATGCTGAGGTTATCGAAATGCGACACGTGCGCGAAGCCGACAGCGTGCCGCTGTGCCTGGCAACGGTTTGGTTCCCAGCCAAGCGCTTCAGTGACATCGGTCTTCACTATCAACAGACCGGCTCGATAACACGAGCATTCGCCGAATTTGGCGTCACCAAATACCACCGCCTTAAGACGCGTATATCCAGCCGGGCAGCCACCAACGAAGAACGCGAAGTGTTAAATCTCGAACGCGGGATGTCTGTTCTGGTTGTTGATTCAGTTGATGCTGACCGTGACGGTAAACCGATATCGGCCAGTCACGCTCGTTTTGCCGCTAGCCGTGTCGAGCTGCTGGTTTGATCATATGTCTCTTCAGTTACATCTCTAATACGTCCCGAACGCTCCCTGGGATTTAAAACTCCGTCACCCAGCTATTCTCACGCGATGCGGTGCCGTGCGACGGCCGCCCGCGTAAGCGCTGCTATCGTGAGTTGATCGAGCTTCAAGCGTTGGGCCAGCAGTTGCAGGAAGCGTCGTTCTTCAGGCGACGACTTGAGATCGGCAACCGCAACTTCCGCGGCCAGGATATAGGCTGTTTCCCGAAGATCGTTCGGCAGGCTGCTCGCGATCAGATCAAGCACTGCATTGAGCCCGTCTGGCCCGGCCGCCACCTGGGCACACGCTTGCGCCTCTTTAATCAAATTCGTCTCGTCGAAGTCGCGGAATGCAGGTAGCTCCTTCACCACCCAGCCAATACGGCGCATTTCCGTGTCGCTCATCGCGTTGTCAACCGCCGAAGTCGTAATCATCGCATAGATCAAAGCTTGCTGGTGTGTGAGCATTTCCGACATTTTGCACCTCTGAACCGGACCTGATTTTAATTGAAACGAGCTATCACATGCTTCGTGCCTGATCCGCAAGCTTGTCCATTACCTGGATGATACAAGAAGCCATCTAATCTGAGGGCACCATATATCTTCTCTCAGATCAGGTGCGGAGCGGTAACGCCAGCCCTTTCCATATCTCCAATACTCGGCCGTGATCAGAAATTCTATGAGCGGAATAATATTCTAATATATTGCCTAATCACGCGATGCCATGCCAAGCCCCGAGCAATCAAGAAAACCTAGTATTTTTCTATATTTTTGGTGTGCAATTGCAATTGACGACATGGACATTCGCTCATATCTCGAAGGTTGAATATGGAAAAATTTTCTCAAGGCAGTGGTTATGATCGATTTTACGCCGCTTACCGATGTTGTTGGAGATGCTGGTGCTGCAGCCGTCATTGGCGCTCTGCTTGGCTTGGGCTTCGGTGTCCTCGCCCAACGCAGTCAGTTTTGCGTCCGCTCGGCCGTCCTTGAAGCTAATACAGGTGCGCCAGGCAAGGCCTTGTCTGTTTGGTTTGCAGCCCTCGGCAGTGCAATTGCAGCAGTTACCTTCCTGGTGCTGTGGGATGGAATTGCGGTTGAAGCCGTGAAGCTGCGAACTGATCCGGTTGGTCTTTCAGGTGCCGCTATTGGTGGCTTGTTGTTTGGAGCGGGTATGATTTTGGCGCGCGGCTGCGCCAGTCGTCATCTGGTGCTTGCAGCCACCGGCAATCTGCGCTCTTGGGTAACTTTTGGCGTTTTCGCTCTGACGGTGGCAGCCACGATCTGGGGACCGCTTTCACCATTCCAGTCTGCGATTTCTGGGCTTTGGGTGCTTAGCCCCAACTATAGTGACGGACTTGCGGCTCTTGGCCTGGGCGGCGAAGTCGCCATCGCGGCCGGCATCGCGATTGTGCTCGCCGCGATCGTACTGGCGGTTCGCCAGCGTCATGTGCTGGCGGCAGCAGGTGGCATTGGCATTGGGCTCTTAGTCGCGGCTGGCTGGGCACTGACGACAGGGCTTGCGGGTCACACGTTCGAGCCAACCCAGATCGAAAGCTTGGCATTCACGGCTCCCGCCGGAAACGTAATTATGGCGCTACGGGCTCCGTTCGAAGCAATAGCGATGTTTGATACTGGCTTCATCCCTGGTGTTTTCGCAGGCGCCGTTGTGGCGGCTATCCTGTTTCGCGCAATCAAGCTTCAGTGGTTCGCCAGTGTCGGCGATGCGGTCCGCTATGCTGTGGGCGCGGTGCTGATGGGTTTTGGTGGTGTTATGGCGCTGGGTTGTTCAGTCGGCTCAATGAGCAATGCCGCACTGATGGTCACTTCATCTTGGGTGGCACTGGTCATGATATGGGTTGGCGCCAGCCTCGCTTATCAGTTGATAGATGCCCCCGCAACCACAAGCGGCCAGCTTCCTGTTGCATCGGACGTTGCCCCAGCCCGGTAGCGGCGTCGAGCCTGCTCAGTCACTGAAGCGCGAACGCTGGCCAGCCCCTCATCAGGGCCTGACTACCCATCGGCGCAATCAACTAGGACCAGTCGCCCAGGCGACTGGTCCGTCCTCCTCAAATGTCCATCCCCCTCAAATATATGAGCTGATACATCGGAAGACATTCCGCATTGGTGCGAAATGGTCTAAGGCATCGTGAACTATTGAAGTTCACCCCGACAAAGCCTGGCCGCCAATGCCTGGTCGCCAAAGGATGCCGCCGCTATGACCACCGTCGACGCAACTGAATTGGCCCAACGAGCTGCTGCCGCCAGAGCGTGGCCCTTTGAAGAGGCCAAACGGCTCATTAAGCGGTTGGATAAACTGCCGGGCGGGGCTGACAAGACGGTCATCTTTGAGACCGGCTATGGCCCCTCCGGCCTGCCACACATTGGTACATTCGCTGAGGTTGCGCGCACCACCATGGTTCGCCAGGCCTTTGAAGTGCTTACCGAAGGCAAACGCAAAACGCGGCTCATTTGCTTCTCCGATGATATGGACGGCTTTCGCAAGGTGCCCGGCAACGTGCCTAATCAGGAGATGCTGGAGAAGTATCTCGACATGCCTCTCACCAACGTGCCGGACCCCTTCTCATCGGACCGGTCCGCGACTGAATACGAGAGTTTTGCTCATCACAACAACGCCCGCCTTCGCCGTTTTCTGGACCGCTTCGATTTCGACTACGAGTTTTATTCAGCAACCGAATGTTATCGCTCGGGCATGATGGATGAGACTTTGCTGAAAATGTTGAAGGTCTACGACAAGGTAATGAACATCATCCTGCCAACCATCGGGCCGGAGCGGCAGAAGACCTATTCACCATTCCTCCCCCTCTGCCCGCGCACCGGCAAGGTGCTGCAGGTGCCAATGGTAGCCCGTAATGTCGAGGCTGGAACTGTTACCTATATCGATCCCGAAACAGGCTTGTCTGTCGAAACACCCGTCACTGGTGGTCGGGTTAAGTGCCAGTGGAAGGCTGATTGGGCCATGCGTTGGGCAGCACTTGGCGTCGACTACGAGATGGCTGGCAAGGATCTGATTGATTCGGTTAACCTCTCGTCGAAAATCTGTCGTGCGCTCGGTGGTGCACCACCAGAAGGTTTTAATTACGAGCTATTCCTGGATGAAAAGAGCGAAAAAATCTCCAAGTCGAAGGGCAATGGCATAACCATTGACGAATGGTTGACCTATGCGAGCCCGCAAAGCCTCGCACTCTTTATGTTTCAGAAGCCGAAATCGGCCAAGAAGCTCTATTTCGATGTGATTCCAAAGGCGGTTGATGAATATCTGACATTCTTGGCAAAGTTTCCCAAGGAAGAATCTGCCAAGCAGCTCGACAATCCCGTCTGGCACATCCATGCAACTAAACCACCCAAGGCTGAGCTGCCTGTGAGTTTTGCGCTGCTGCTCAACTTAGTGTCGGCATCAAACGCGCACGATAAGGATGTGCTGTGGGGCTTCATCCGCCGCATGGCGCCCGAAGCAAGCTCCACAACTCACCCACTTCTGGATGAGCTGGTTGGCTACGCAATTGCCTATTTCGATACGTTCGTGAAACCAACCAAAATTTTCCGCAAAGCAACCGATGCCGAGCGGGTGGCGCTTGAGGCGCTCAGCGCGGCTCTTGATGATGTGCCCACAGATGCCAATGCGGAAACACTGCAGACAATCGTTTATGAGATTGGTAAATCGAACGGCTATAGCGATAGCCTGCGCGATTGGTTTCGGGCCATCTATGAGGTCTTGCTGGGGCAGTCGCAAGGTCCGCGTTTTGGCTCATTCATCGCACTCTATGGCGTTGCTGAAACCCGTGCGCTGATTGAGAAGGCGCTGGCTGGGGAGTTATTTGCCGACAACGCGTAACGCAGCCGACAACACTCGCCACAAACGAGGACCAGCCGCAAGCGACAAAATCTAGGGTGTTTCGGTTCTCATTCAGAAACACACTAGGATGCGAGTGCGATTGTGGAAACTATGCCGCCAACCGATATAATCCAAAAACCGACAGCAATGACAAGCCACACGTTGCCCAACCGAATGCGCTTGTTTTTCTGATTTTCCGTTTCGTGGACGTACATTCAAGCATCCCTATAAAACTGAGTTTTCGGCACTGCGCCCATACACAGCGTGGATAGTCCATCCTAAAATGCGTGCTGCGTGCTGCCTTGGCAAGGCCATAAATTCGACAGAGCCAAAATTCTATAGCCAGAACTTATACAGAATATCTCTAGCGAGACTTGACCTTAAAGTCGGGCCATCCGCCAAAACACTAGGCCTTCGCGCCTTTTCCAGCCTGGGAGTGCTTGCAATCTATTGCCTGCGAATAATAAGGAATTTGTTCCTTTGAGCCTGACTGTTTGATGCGGATGGTTTTCTGCCGCAGCTTCATTCCGGTTAGGGCGCGCTCACGCTCCGGTAGAATGTCATGGCTTGGCCAAATCCCTGTGATGAGAGCGCGGGCGTATCCATTCGCGTGCCCTGAACGGCGCATGGCAGCCGCAGCCGTCACATGATCGTAAACAAGCCGCCTCAATGATATGCGCAAGAAGCCCAGCTCAGGTTCCACAAGCGCATACCACCCATTGGGCGTGCCATCGTTTGCGGGAACGCCGATTACGCCAGCATTGACCCATGTCGTCGTGCTGGTTCGTTGCCCAGCCAGAGCCGCCCAGTGAGTATCTACCGAAGAGAGCCCCGGTAGGGGTGGAGTGGTGCGTAGGGGCGCGAACGGAGATTTGATCTGAGATATAAACGGAATGCCCGCATGCCCGGCAAGCACCACATCCGCACCAACCATTGCGGCCTCATCACGAAGGCTTGCGCTGTCGGAAGCAAACAAAAACTTATTGTTTTACTGGGCGCCCCCATGTAGCGCGCAGAACTTAAGCCCATGGTAGGTGAAGTGCAGAGACGGCGTCAGCGATGCCATCCAAGTCTGGGTGTTTTCGGAGATGCGCGCCAGCGCATAAGGATACCATCCACGCGATAGTAGATCACACGCAGAACCCTCATCAAAACCGCAACCGCAGTCCGCAGCCCCCTCGGCCAGTTGCGCTTCGCAGTTCCCCGCTACAACATGAATGCCCCAGGCGCGAATGATCTGCACAGTTTCTTCAGGATCGGCTGCATAGGCCACAACATCACCCGTGCAAATAACGTTTGAAGCGGGTAAGTCCAAATATGCGGCCACTTCACGCATCGCGATGGTCGCCTGCACGTTGGAATAAGGACCACCAAACACAAGAAGCGGACTGTCAGGATCAATCATTTGCGCGGATCATGCCTACCTGAACCAGATATATTTGCTCAAACATACTCAGAACGGCATCGCTTCGAAGGCTTGCCGTCTGCCTGTTTGAGAGGCCCATCCCAAGAAATCATGCCGAGGAATACCGCCCGGTACGATTTTGCACAAGAGCGCAAAACGGCAGTTAACGCGGAGTTGATCTGTCTTGATCCTGAATGTTAGGTCTCAAACCGCAAGCTTCGACTGATAACACAATGCAAGGAAGTTACGATTTTCCGAACGGCAACCTCCAAGCATCAAACAGCAATCGTGTCATCGCCTCCGAACGCTCCTCAATGGCACTGGGTGTCCAATCCGCAACCTTTGCTGCCACCTGAGAGATTGCAAGGTCGGAATCCTTCATGATTAGCCGCTTATCAGTGTAGGGATGAACAGCGGCTCGCTGATTTTCCGAGAATGTCAGAAGCGTCAGGTTGCCCAACCGGTTCACGTTTTTTTTAATTGAAGCCTCGCTTTTAAAATGCCTCCGCCACCCGGAGTCCTTCTCTGGGTTGCGCGGCAGAACGTGCTCCACGGTCACATTGTTGCCATCCACCGGGCCAGGGTCGCGACCATGTTCAGAGCAAATCCGACGCAGAACAACTTTGCAGTACCGCTTATCATAGAGTGTCCGGCTGAGCAGATTACTTCGCGTGGCCTGGCTTAGTACCGGTTCGATTTGAAGAGCTTTTATCTTATCGAGTGACAGTCCCTCGGCGATCTCGCTCGACACCTTGTTGAAGCGACGCTCATGATGGACCGGGTCGTTGCCGGAAATTCGCAGCATCCAGGCAAGGCGCTCAAGCTGCTCAAAGAACGCAACCGTGTCGTCATGCTCATCGCCATGAATGCTGAGCCAACTGAGTACGGGAACAACCCAAAAATCCTTTTCCAGCCAAACCATGTGGTCAATTGCATTACTGATTTTCCGGCGCTGTTCGCTAGATCCCAAACGGCGTTCCAAAATTGCAGAATATCGCTCGGCATGCGGCGCAACTATATCGTTGATAAACGCAATTCCACCCTTGTCGAGCTTCAACCGGCGGGCAAGTTCATGTTCGACCGGCTGGGTTGTACGGTGTCCAATAATTATAGAGCGGATATGGTAGATCAGCCGCGACATCGCTTCTTTGCCAAGCTTCGCCTGCCACATATCCCAAAGGCGCCCAACCTCTTCCTGCTCAGCGCGCGGCATCACCGCGATCAGCGAGTACTTCAAACGCTCGCTGGAGTGAAATGGCAATCCCGTAGCTTCCTCTACCGCCAGCATGTTCCAAGCTTCGGTTTCATTCTCGACCCGCTCAACAATTATATAACATTGCTTAAGCAAGAAGTCCGTCAGGTCGCGCCATTTCCCCCCGCGCGCCTCGAACTCGTCGAGCATTGCTGCCAGTCTGTTCCGGTTCTCGATGATGTTAAGCTCGAGATCCATTTGAGATTGTTGGGCCCCTTCATCTTCCGGGTTCCTCGCAGTCGCTCCGGGCTTTTGTACATAATAGGCAAGGAAATCAGCGATCCCCTTCTGGGGGCTTAGATGGAAGGGGGCCTTGGTCAGTTTGCCAGAATTGTCCGTGGTAGTGTTATCGTCCGTGGTAGTATTCGTGATCAGTTTTTCCATGCGCTCGCGGTCCTCAGCCGTTGAGGCTCGATCGCGTAAAAGTGCAAAAATCAGCGTCAGTGTAACCGAGCGTTGATGCCCATCGATGAGAGCGGTACGAACCTCACCCCTTGGTGCCGCAAGCAGGATATGTCCGAGGAAGTAGTGCGCTCGCTTATTCTCCATTGCCTCGATGATATCGCCAAGCAGGCGTAACGCATGTTCTTCATTCCACGCATAAGCACGTTGAAACCACGGTAGATGGAACACGTGGGCAGAGCCAAACACCTGTTCAATATTTGCAATGGATACCGTCAGCGGCACTTCGGCATCGATGTCACGAAAAGGGCTTCTGAGTGCATTCTCAGCCATTTGAAATCTTTTTGTAGAAGTGCGGGGTCAAAACCTCGGCAAGCCGGTGGATTGCATGCCGGCCGGTGTGCGCAAGAAGCGCAAGTTCAACAACAATAACGGTACTATGATAGCGCATGAAATGCTCAGGCCAAGTTTTGGATCAACATAATCACCTAGGGTTTCGGCACAAGACCCTGGCACAAGAATA
>Ga0209345_10003579_pt1 | contig 15843 bp, 12 predicted proteins | sample Cruoilmetagenom7_FD_187294 | JGI IMG/M metagenome (GOLD analysis project Ga0209345, IMG submission 187294) | Oil polluted marine microbial communities from Coal Oil Point, Santa Barbara, California, USA - Sample 7 (SPAdes) (version 2) | ecosystem: Environmental > Aquatic > Marine > Oil seeps ... | reverse complement strand
CGGCAGTGGCGGCACTTTTAAAGCTGTGAAACGCGCGGCGGATGTGGCTGGTCATAATCGCGCGGGCCCAATTTTCGTCTTTGGCGGCAAAGGCGGCTATCAGTTCTTCATGATCCGAGCTGGACTGCATAAGGTCAACTTGTGAAAATTGATTGGCGGTTCGGCGCAGCACGGGTTGCTCTATCAGTGCCGGCAAAAGTTTGCTGAGTCGCACCGATTGTGCGCGCGCCAGGATCAGGTCATGGAACTGCCGGTTGGTATCCAGAAAGGTCGCAATATCAGGTGTTTCCCGGCTGACGGCCCGGGTGAGCCGATCGTTAATGTCCCGCAACTGCCCAAGGCTCTCGGCGTCCATTCGCTGTGCGGCCCGCTCTGCAGCGTGGGACTCCAGCATCGCCCGCAACGTGAACATTTCGTCGATTTCGTCATCTGACCAGTCGGCAACGGAGAGTCGTTTGGAGGCGCTTCGTACCAACAGCAGTTCATTTTCCAGCCGCTGGACTGCATCGCGCACCGGTGTGCGCGACACTCCGCATATCTCGGAGAGCTTTTCTTCGGTCAACTGCATACCCGGGCTAACTTCACCGGACAAAATGAAGCTGCGGATTTTCCTATAGGCGATGTCAGAAGCACGGCTCATCCTTGGGCTATTGGCGCAATAAAAGACGTTGGGCAAGTGCTGAGGCGAGTCATCAGTTTCTGCTTGACGGATCACAATTGTATACAATACAACATGGTCAGGGAGATTTTCTATGACTATGCCCGAATTCGAATCGCCATGAAGGGGATAAAGGTCATTGTTCCGATTCCTATGGACGAGGCAGGCGTTGCTGCCCGTGCCGGACAACTTCCTGCCGACTTTGTGCGCGCCGGCTTCCAGCCGGAATTTGTAGCGGTCCCGTGGGGCGCTGCCTTGGGAGACAGTTATCACGACACATTATTGATGGACTGGACCGTCTTTCAGGCTGGCATCAACGCTGAAAAAGAAGGTTATTCCGGCGTTCTGATCGACACGGTCAGCGACAGCGGCCTGCGCGCGCTGCGTTCGCGGCTCGACATTCCAGTCATCGGTCCCGGCGAAGCGGCCTTTGCCGCGGCGATGATGCTGGGCAAGAAATTCACGGTGCTGACCATGTGGCCGGAATGGTTCCCGCTCTATGAAAAGACACTGACCGAATATGGCTGGTGGGACCGGGTCGCCTCGCTGCGTTCAATCGATACCCGTCCCGATGTCACCGAATTGCTGGCGGGCAAGGAGGAGGTGATTTTCGACAAGCTCAAGGCAGAGGCGACGCTGGCGATGGATGAGGACGGCGCCGACGTGATCGTCCTTGGTTCGACAACCATGCATCAGTCAGCCCGATTTCTTGATGACAATCTGCCGATCCCGGTGCTCAACCCGGGCCAGATTGCCTATAAATTTCTGGAAACCCTTATCGAACTGGGACTTTCGCACAGCAAGAAAGCATTTCCTGCCCCCGAAGTGCCCAAGGATGAAGATATCAGAAAGGGATGGTATTGATGACTGACTGGACCCCCAGCATGGCAGGCCAAGTGCCACTGCCCTACCCATTTTATATCGACATCGTGACCAAGCGCTATTTCGACGGCGTCGATAACAAGAATATGACGCAAGTCCTCAACTGTTTCGCTCCTGATGCGATCCTGCACGAAGCCACGTCCGACACGACCCATGATGGTCGTGATGCGATCCGCGCGATGTTTGAAAAGCTGTTCGCCGATTTCGAGCAAATCTGGCACGGCAATTTTGTGCATAGTGCCGACCCGCAAACAAATGCGGTCTGTTCGCAGTTCACTGTGCTGATCACGCCCAATGGCGGCGAGCAGTTGCGTTACGAAAATTGCAACCGCTTCTACTGCAAGGACCGGCTGTTTCAGCATGTCACGGTCTATATGAGCGGTGACAATCTGCTGAAAGAGGGAGACGCTTGATGCAATATGAGCCCGGCCTTTCCCGTTCGGAACTGATCGAACTGGCGACCCAAACCTATTTCGCCAATGTCGACGCCAAAAATATGGAGGCGGCTCTGGCCTGCTTCCACGACGAAGCCCTGTTCTGCGTCCAGACCAGTTTTACACGGCATAGCGGCAAAGCGGAAATCCGTCGGATGTTTGAGGATTTCTTCGGTGCATATGAAACCATCGTTCACCGCGATTTCACCTGCACGGTGGACGAGGCCAACGGCCGCATCGCCGCCTCCTTTGTCGCCGAACTGACCGATGCTGATGGCGGGGTCACTTTACTGAACAACACCAATTTCTGGAGGATTCGGGACGGGAAGTTTCAGGAAGTCTACGTCTATATGAGCGGAGCCAATGTGCTCATCTAAATTTGTTCGACGGGTCGAAAAGGCCTGCGAACCATACCATTCAGGGAAGGTATAAAATGCAGAATATCAAAACGGCACTTTCACTTTCAGCCGGTTTCGCCGCGCTGGTCAGTTTCAATCCGGCGCTGGCCCAGGCCGGGAGCGAACAGGAAGCGGGCGAAGGCAGGGACAGCAATGTCATCATCGTGACCGCACGGCGACAGGACGAATTGCTCGCCGAGGTTCCCGCATCGGTCACCGTGTTTACCGAAGACATGCTCGATCGTACCGGTGTCCAGCAGGCCGATGAATTCGTCCAGCTAACCGCGGGCGTTACGATTGTCAGTGGTACCGCAGAAGCAGGTGATACCCAGATCAACATTCGCGGTATCAATGGCGCGCGCGACGCGGAAAGCTCGGTTGCACTGGTGGTGGATGGCATTCTCAAGACCAACACTGCCCAGCTCAACCAGGACCAGGGTACATTGCGCCAGATCGAAATATTGAAAGGTCCGCAAGGTGCTCTTTACGGTCGCAACGCTGCGGCAGGCGCAATCGTCATCCAGACACTGAAGCCCGGCGACATTCTGGAAGGCGGGATCAAGCTCAGCGCTGCAGAGGACAATACATACAAGGCATCCGCTTATATTTCGACGCCGGTTGGTGAAAGCGCCGGACTGGTGCTGTCGGCCTCCTACAACACCACCGACGGTTTTTACCGCAACAGCTTCCTGAACAATGCAAAGGTTGTTGATGATCAGGAAACCTGGTCGGTCGATGGCCGCTTTATTGCCGAATTGGGCGATTCGACCGAGGTCGACGTGAAAGCACGTTATGCCGATCTGACGGGTGCCTCGATCAATTTTAACACAGCGTTTCATCTGCCCAATTTTGCCGGCGTCGATCCGGCCTTTTTTGAAGATGTGAATGATCATCAGTTCGGCTATTATTCCAATATCCGTCCGACCAATGCCCAGACCACGTTCGAGACATCGGTCAAGTTGAATCATGAATTTGATGCCATGACACTGACCGCCTGGGCCCTGTACAGCGATGTTGATCAGTCGTTGACTGCGGACGGCACCTCGGCAGATTTTGCGCGCTACACTTTCCCCGGTGCCACACCGGCATCCGTAGCAGCATCCAACAGCTGTTTTGCTTCCACCGCACAGCTGACCGGATATCCGCTCAATGCGCCGACATTTGTCGGCAATAATCCGATCCCGTTCATTTTTGATCCGGTCAACGGGTCTACTCTCGGGGGCTATAGCCCTACGACCTGTGACGGCACGCAGTATCAGATCCGCGAACAGACCGATATCAGTGCGGAAATTCGGTTGGCATCCAATGGTGACGGACCGCTGGCCTGGCAGATTGGCGCCTATTATCTGAACATTGACCGCGATGTCGGCGTCAGTCTCGGTGCTGATCTCGGGCAGGGGGTCATCCGGCAATTGTACAATGATGCGAACAGCAGCAACCCGACCTCGCAGCTATTTTCCGATAATTTCAACACCAATGTCTACGCGGCTTTTGGTTCGCTTGATTATGAAGTCGCCGACAATTTCAATGTCAGTCTGGCTTTGCGCTATGATGTCGAGCAGCGGGAGGTCTCCAGCCGGGTGCCAGTGGTGACCGATCCGATCACCGGCGGTCCGATCAACCCGGGGCAGGCTTTTGGCGCGATTCCCGACCAGAAGGAGACGTTCAAGGAGCTGCAGCCGAAACTTTCGCTGCGCTATGGTCTGACCGACGATCTGAACTTCTATGCCAACTGGGGCATCGGCTTCAAATCGGGTGGTTTCAATAACCAGGGTTCCGCCGCGATTGTCGACCAGAATTTCAACCAGTTTCTTGGCACCAACGTGCTGATTAACGATATTTTCCGCAAGGAAACATCGAGCGCGTTCGAGGCCGGATTCAAAGGATCAGCGGCCAATGGCGCAATCACTTTCGATCTGGCGGGCTATTATACCAAAGTCGATGATATGCAGTTCTTCGAATTTTTCGTTGGTGCCTTTGGTTTGCTCAGGGTCGTTTCCAATATCGACAAGGTCGACATTTACGGGCTCGAATTCAACGCCAATGCAGAGATTGTCGAGGGATGGGATATTTTCGGTTCGGTGAATGTCACCGAAAGCGAAATCAAGGCCAACGCTTCCCGTCCCTATACGGTCGGCAACAAGTCGCCGCACACGGCAGACTATACAATCAATCTGGGCACCCAGATGGTTGCCCCCGTTGCGAGCAGTTTTGATCTGGTAATGCGCGCTGATTATCGGATCACCGGTCCGACGTGGTTCCATACGGTTCAGGAAGATGTCGGGCCGACACTGTTCAGCGGTCTGTTACCCGGTTCGGCGCTGGCGCTGCCGGCCTTTGTCGGGGATGGCGATATGTCGATCACCCGGCGCAAGGCCTTTGGCGTTCTGGATCTCCGTTTCGGACTGGAAGGGGATAATTGGAACATCACTGCCTTTGCCGACAATCTTCTTGACGAGCATTATCTCAACGACGTGATTACCGCGGTCGAATTTGGCGGATCCTTCATTTCACCCGGTGGCTTGCGACGCTTCGGTGTCGAGGTCGGATATAAGTTCTGATGATTGCGCCGTCTTGCGACGGCGTATATCGTGCCTGCCATGACCGATGATGCAGAAGATAATTATGCCGGCGTTTTTGACGGCGGTCTGGGTTTCGGCCGCAATCCGGCGCTAATTCTGGTTGATTTTGTCGAAGCCTATTTTGACAAAAGTTGCGCGCTATATGCGGGAGTGGAGGAGACGCTGGAGCATGCGATCGTGTTGCGCGATGCGGCGCGCCGGGCGGGGATTCTGGTAGTCTACACCAATGTGGCATATGCGCCGTCGCTGATTGACGGGGGCCGGTTTACGCAAAAAGTGGCGCCGCTCGCCAATTTTGTTACCGGTCATCCGATGGGAGCCTGGCCGGAGGGGCTGGCCCCGGCCGAGAATGAGCTGGTCATCTCCAAACAATATCCGAGTGCCTTTTTCGGTACGTCGCTGGCATCGACCCTGACCGCCAATGGCAATGACAGTTTGATCATCTCCGGCCTGACAACCAGTGGCTGCGTGCGCGCGACCTGTGTCGACTGCTGTTCTCATGGTTTCATTCCGATCATAGCCCGCCAATCCGTCGGGGACCGTCTTGAAGGTCCCCACGAGGCGAATCTTTTCGATATGCAGGCCAAATATGCTGATGTGGTTCCTGACGCGCAGATCATCGACTATCTGGGAATTTACGAAGGCCGCGTGTAAGCGGCCAGGTTCCCGTTCATTCATATTGTCCGGACGCTGCTGAGCGCGCCGACCGGCTCTTCTATATCCGTGTGGGCTCGGCACTGGAAACGGGAAGGGCCGGGTCATCTATGAATAATTTTTCATAGATGTGTATCGTCTGCTCCGCGACTTTTTCCCATTGCGGAAAACGATTGCCATTCACCCGAAAAACATCCGGATTGGCGTGGGCCCGGTTGAGTGCACTGACCATGCTGTGCATGTCATCAGGACTAAAATAATGTTTCGCGTTGAGCCGCAAATCGCGATTTTCCGGAAGATCGCTCAACAGGACTGGACAGCCAAAGCTAATCGCTTCGAGTAGGGTATTGGAATGGCCTTCGCGGATCGACGGATTCACGAAAAACCGCGCCCCTCGATAGAGCGGAGCGAGACTGGATCGCGGCAGACTGCCCAGCATCACGATCCGGTCGTCGCCCAGAGCCTCGATTTGTTTGCGCCGTGCACATTTGTCCCACTGGCCAACGATTACCAACTGCATTTTGGGGTGGCTTTTGACAAAGACGCGAAAGGCAGAAATCAGGCTGTGAATATTCTTCTGATGGGGTATCTGGCCGACGAACAGGATATAATCCCCGCTGATCTGCGTGTTTGCACGTTCCGGGGGACTTTCGGGCCGGTCGAGCGCGTTGCCGACGATATGAATATCTTGCCGGATGCCCGAAGTACGCAATTTTTTTGCCAAGGCGGGCGTAACAGCAATGATACTGTCCGCCCAGCGCAATTGATATCTGGCGCATCGCATGAGCAGCTTTCCGACCCGGCTCCACGGGCGTTGGTGACAGTCCGTGCCCAAGCGCACCACAATTTTGCAACCGATCAGCTTGTAGGCCCACAGCAATAATGCCGGCTCCAGTCCTGCGAGATGGACAATATCCGGACGCATGCGGACCGCTTTGAACCAGGTGAAGAGTGCGGAGACCAGTTCATCGATTTTACCGAAACCTGGCGTTGGTGCCGTCCACAGCGAAACGCCGCGATAGTGGCTGGCTTGCATATATGGTTTCCAGCCTGCAACGCACACTTGCCAGCCCCGTTCGGCGACGAGCGGGAAGAGGCTTTCCGCATTTTTTTCGACGCCGCCTTCGACATCGGGGATTCCGCGCGCACCAACGACCAATATCGATTTCATCATTCCTCCTTCTCGCTGGTGCTATAATTTCAGGCTATATCACGCCAAGCAGGTTAACAAATTCAACCATGCCATGACCGGTTGGCCGGTTTAGACAAATATTAGCCTTTAACATCGGGAAGTTGACCCTTGCGGATCGATCAAGATATTTTTGCGGGAAGTCTCTGATTAGGCTATGGAAAGCCGAACAAGACGCGATATAGGTGGGACAACGAACAATGAGCGGAATGCGCCATATGGAAATGTCGGGGGATAATGACGATCAGCTGAAGCCATTGCCGACTTTTCTCCGCAAAATTCTGGCACTTGACCCTAGTCGCGTGGAATTTCGCGTCCGCGGGTTTGATCTTGCGGAAAAAAGCCACGAGGAACGGCTGGAGGCCATCGGCAAGGCGTTCTTGCGCGGATATAATCTGACGTTGTCGGTCCGTTCTTTTGCTGCGTTCAGACAGGCACTGGAGCAGGAAGCACCGTTTTTCCGCGGTTTTTTCATCGAAGGAGGTGCGATGGGAAGCGCCCTTGTCGATAGTCTTCCGTTCCGCAGGCCGATGCTGCCGCGTTATCTCGCCGAATTCGGAGCGCAATATCCGATGTTGGTGCACGCCGGTGTCGGTTTGACAATGTCGAAATTGCCATGGCGCGAAAAAGGAATATTGGCCGCACTGGACCCGCTATATCGCTGGTTCGCTTATGATGGCTGCGGTTATCACAAGATGTATTTTGCACCGGACAAAAGCCTGGCCAGTCCGACGTCGGGACGTAAAGGCTATGCATCCCGGGCTTATGATCAGGGTGCAGGGCGCGGTATCTGGTTTATCAGCGGTGCGTCTGTCGACAAGGCTGCCCAAATAATCGCGTCGATGGCGAGCGAACGCCAGGCGGATTTCTGGTCCGGTGTCGGATTTGCCATCTGCTATGCCGGGCCCGCTGGTTCAAAGGAGTTTATGGCCGCAGAAGCGCTGGCGGGCGACAATGGTGCCGCTTTGGCAACCGGTGTGGCGCTGGCCTGTGCGGCCCGTATGCAGGATCACTCGATCTTGCCTGAAACGGAAGCGGCTGTCACCGATTTGTGGGGTGTTTCCCCGAAAGCGCTGGCGGAGCAGGTCGATGCGGCGCGCATATCGCTTCCCTCGCTCACGGCCGACAATGGTTATGCGCTATGGCGTGATATAATCGCCAAGGATTTTGGTCGACGGTAAAGCCTTGTGCAGCCAGCATCACTGGCCATAATCTCGGTGTCGCGCGCTCTTTTCTGCAGCAACAAGCCATTCTGTTTGCATCGGACGATTTTATGTCCTGACAATGTGCCAGATACCGCATGATCCCGTCGGGCCTCAGGTGGTATAGGCACTGCCGGTAAAAAACCTACCCGGCGACCGCAGGTTGTGTCTGACCGGCGGTTTTCCAGAATGATCTTGGAATTGATCAAGCCATCTTCGTCATTGCTCCCCGCCGAAACGGAGCCTGATGCCTCCATTGAGCGTAAACCCGTCGAGCGGTGCCCAGGCATCAACCGTCCATTGTCCGCTTGTATCGCGTTGCGGCAATAATAGGGGATCATAGTCTGTTTGCCGCACATTGAGCAGATTTTCGGCATTCGCAAACAGGCTGATCCGGCCGTGGACGATCTCACCCAGAATGCCCAGATGCACATAGGGGCGACTGCGGGTGCGAAAGGGATTGCCTTCGAGCGACTGCGCGCCGGTGTAATAGGCCTCGACCCCGATGCGTCCCTTGCCATGTTCTTCCCACATCCCGACCAGCCCTGCGGTATGCCGGGGTGTCAGCGGAACTTCACGCCGTCCGAAGCCGGCAGCGTCGGGTTCACTGGCGTCGACATAGGCATAGCTGCCCGTCACGGTAAAACCGTTTTGCTTATAGCGGACAAGCAGTTCCGATCCGCGAACCTTGGTCGTTCCGTCGATATTGACAAGGCTTACCTGGTCTGGCGCAATTTCCTGCAACCGCGTTGCATTTTTGATATCGGCACCGAACAATGTCACGCTGGCTTCAAATGGCCCGCTAGCATAACCAATATCGAGCGATGCCGTTGTAGCGGTTTCAGCCTCCAGGTCGCCGAGGGGTTCGAGCCGTGAAAGCCCTGCGGCCTCGATTTCATCTACAAACGGATTGGGCGCAAAGAAGCCGCCCCCGAGCGATCCCCGGATCGTCCAGTTACCGGGCCGGTAAAGCGCCGACAGGCGCGGGCTGAACTGGGTGCCGAATTCATCGTGGAAATCCACTCGTCCGCTACCGGCCAGCGTGAGGTCAGCCGTTGCCTCGTGTTCTACCTGTGCGAAAAAGCCCGGCACGTCGTAACTGTAATCAAATGCTGGAAAGGTTTCCGAACGGAAAGTATCGGACTGGAAGGCGACGCCGCCAACCCAGGTGGTTGCTCCGCTGTCGCCCGAGACAGATGCTTCGGCGAACAGGCTTTGATGCCGATCATCTTCTGCAACGGTGCCGAAACGGTGCAGATGGTCTTGCCGCATCGCGGACGCGCGGAGGTGCAACGTCATATTATCGTCTATTGGCGTTTCGCCGACCAGTCCTGCATCGAAGCGCTCCGTGTCCTGAGTTTGCGGGAAGGATGTGCCGTCGGGCACAGTCTGGTCCGGCAACGTTCCGCCAACCCGCTCTTCCGTCATGGCACCAAGGGTAAGATAGAGGGAGCTGCCGCCGCCATCGTCCCACTGCAAACGGGGCCGGGCGGTCAGGCGATCGTAGGAGGATATGTCATACCACCCGTCGCCGTCGATATCCTGCCCGGTTTGGCGATGCGCGCCAGCGGTTAGCGAAACGCCCAGATTGTCGCTTAAAGGGGTCGAAATATATCCGGTCAGATCCTGCCCGTCACGCGTGGTTGCGTTGGCCAGAAGTTCGGCTTCGAACGCATCGCCGGGCCGTTTGGAGATCAGGTTGATGACGCCTCCCAGAGCGGATGGACCATATAAAGCGGAAGCCGCTCCCTTGATAATTTCGACCTGACCGAGGTCAGTGGGTGGTATCTGCAGCAAGCCAAGCGACGAGGCTTGTCCGCCGTAGAGCGGGAGACCATCGGCCAGTAGCTGAGTGTATCGCCCCTCCAGCCCCTGAATCCGGATATTTGCGGCGCCCAATGCTGGCGAAGTGGTTTGCACACGGACGCCGCCGGTTTCCGCAACCAGCATGGCAATATTACCGGGACGCATTATCGCTTTTTCTTCGATTTCCTCTCCCACGATCACTTCGACGCGGATCGGTTCGTCCTGGACGCGGCGACGGTTGCGGGTTCCCTGCACAATGATCGCCTGTTCGGCTTCCTCTCCGTGCTGATCATCCGCATGCTCGGCATCGAGATGATCGGCAGCGGGAGTCTCCTGTGCAAATGCCGGAGCAGCAACAAAGATCGGGACGGCAGTGGCGATCAGCCGCCAATGCGTTGGAAAATAGTTCATTAAATGCGTCTCTTGTCGTTTCGATTCGCAGATCCATATGCACCCTGTAGCTACTACAGGGTCAAGATATGCTTATGGGGGAATTGGCGAAGGCTATGAAAACGAAGGCGGAAACCAGCCGCTATTACGAACGTGAAGGCATCTTGCCCGTCGCGGACCGGACCAATGCCATCTGGCCATCATTGGTTTGACGGCCAAGCACTCCCAGCCCTGCTCCGCCTCGGTAGCTTTCTGAACGCCGCCGATGCTCGTCATAGGGATGGCCTCGCAATGGCAGGCCGTCGGCTCTGCGTTTATAGTCCGGATAGCCCGGCCTGTTCATGTTGCTTATCCGATCAGTCAGAGACCATAATATGACCTGCCTCACATTGGGAAAGTCCAGCGTCAGATCAAGATAGCCTTTCGCCTCAGCTATACCGGTTTTGGTGCCGACCCCGTAAGAGGCGTTCAGACGGTTCACTGGATAATTCGAGTGCCTTCGGCGCCGCGATTATTGTTCGTATGAAATATTGTAGCTTGAATTATTTACCTGCTGGGCGGGCGAACAATGCTTCCCGGACCAGATCCTTTGATAATGCGGGAAGCAGTGACGCCTAGGCTGGTTAATAATTATTTATGGGCATCGTGGTAAATACCGGACCTAAACAAATCTAGAGGTGCGGATGACACGTTTGAAATTCTATTTGGTGATGAGCGCTGCCGTTGGTCTTGCTTTCACAACACCAGCCCGGGCCCAGTCGACCGTGGAGAATGAGAGCGGTTCGCGCTTCACCCTGTCCGCCAATGCCGCGATCGTTTCCGATTACCGTTTTCGGGGCATAAGCCTTTCTGATCGCGATCCGGCCATTCAGGGCGGCGTGGATCTAGGCATGGACAATGGTCTGTTTCTGGGAAGCTGGGCATCCAGCGTCGCGGATACCGGCGGTTCCAATGTCGAGGTTGATCTCTACGGTGGTTATGCCGGATCGGCGGCTGGGTTCGATTATACGGTAACGGCGCTGGGATATTTCTATCCGGGCGGCAGCGGCGTAAATTATTATGAAGTCAGCGCGGGTGTGGAAAAGGGTCTGGGTTTGGCGACGCTGGGCGTCGAGATTGCATATGTTCCTGACCAGAAGAACTATCCCGGCGATAATGTCTATGTTTCCGGTACAGCGGCAGTAGCCATCCCGGAGACGCCACTTTCCGCAACCGCCCGTGTTGGTCGTGAAACCAGTGATTTCATCAAGAAATGGGACTGGGAAGCCGGCATTGCCTATACTTTAGGAAAATTCACGACGTCGCTATCCTATGTCGATAGTGACTATGGCGGTGTGGGTGAGGCTGGCAGACTCGGCCGCAGCGGTCTGGTAGCGTCTGTTGCAGTGGATTTCTGAAGGTCAGACTGAACATGCTACGTCTCTTCCTTTCCGTCGACATGGTTGGCTCAACCCAGTTCAAGGCAAAATTCAGTGGCCGCGCCAGCGATGGCTGGCTCGATACGTTCCATACTTTTTTCACCCATTTTCCGCTGATGCTTGCCGGGCAGCTCGGTTTTGAATTTCTCGACAAGGAGGAGACCCCCGCGGTTGATGTCTGGAAAATGATGGGCGATGAAGTGATCTTCATGGCCGAACCCTCCAGTGCCGAGGAACTGGCGTCGATCCTGCGGACCTTGTTGCGGACCATGAAACTGTATGAACAGCAGCATTATGCAAAATTGCCGCTGCGATTGAAGGGCACGGCGTGGCTTGCCGAATTTGGCGAACATAATATCGAGCTCGATATTCCCGAGCTTTCGTTCAGTGAAGGGGCGCCCCATGTCGACTTTATCGGTCCCGACCTTGATCTCGGCTTCAGGCTTTCCAAATTTGCGCGGCCGGCCAGCCTGGTTCTCTCTCTTGATCTTGTCGAACTGCTGCTGGAGGCAGAAAACCTGTCATCCATCGCGCTCTATCTCGTAGGAAGCGAGGAGTTGAAAGGGGTTCTGTTCGGCAGGCCCTATCCGATCATCTGGATGGCGGATGCGGAGACCGGATTCGATTTTCTCCCGTGGGAAATTGAAACCTGTTCGATGACCGCGTCCGTAACCGATGCTTCGCCTACCGACAATGAAACGCTGCGCCGTGCCATTGGCGATATGCGGTTATATCTGAGCAAGATGCACGGGATCGAACGGGGACCGTTCCGGATCGGTCATTAAGCGTCCCGGTCAGCTGTCTGCTGCCGATGTTCCTTCGTAACAGACGACGAGGATCGCAATGTCATCCGATTGAGGCACCGCACCGACAAATCCGCGAACATTCTCAGCCAGATTTTCAGCGATAAATCGTGCCGAGAATTCGGATCGCGCAGTTGCGAGCGCCGTTTCGATACGGCTGGTGGTGAACAACATGTCGTCAGCATCGGTTGCTTCGGAGACGCCATCCGTGAACAGGACCAGCGCATCTCCCGGACGAAGCGGGAACCGGTCGGTCTTGAACGCAGCATCGTCAAATACACCCAGGGCAATCCCCTGATGCTTGGCCAGGCGCTCGACCGACCCGTCGGCTCGGACGATAAACGGCGCCTCGTGGCCACCATCGCTATATTCCACCGTTCCATCGCGCAGGTCGAGGATGCAGGCGAAAACGGTTACGAACATTTCCGCCGCATTCTCTCGCGAAAGTTCGGTATTGACCTTCTCCATGATTTCGCCGGTCGAACGAGACGACATCGCGTGCGCTTTGAACAGGCTGGTTGTCATCGCCATAAACAACGCAGCGGGAACGCCTTTGCCCGACACATCGCCGACCACGAAAAACAAACGATGATCGTCGATCAGGAAATAGTCGTAGAGATCGCCGCCAACTTCCTTGGCGGATTCGAGCATCGCGAAAACGTCCAGCTCGCCATGTTCCGGGAAGGGTGGAAACTTGCGCGGCAACATGCCGACCTGGATGTCGCGTGCGGCGGACAGTTCGCCTTCCACCCTTTGCCGGGCGGCGGTGGCAACCTCCATTTCAACCAGATATCGTTGCAGTCGTGAAATCATGGCCGCCATGGCTTCCGCCAGGCTGCCGACTTCGTCACCCCGGCTCTGGCTGATCTGCTGCATCGCAGCCATTTCCTTCTCGTCGGGCTCAAAGCTGCGCTGCTCGATATTCCGCGTATAGGCTGTCAGGCGCACGAGCGGACCGACGATGCGCGCGATCAGCAACCACCCCACTGCCATGGCCAGCGCGAACATCATGATGCCGATAAGGATCGATTGCACCAGGGCCTCGCTCAGCCGTTTGTCGAGAGTCGCCAGATCGATATCGGCCCCGATGACGTGAATGCGACCGTCATCGCTGCGGATCGGTTTGTAGATCGACCGGAAGGAGCCAAAAGAGTCGTGATATTCGTCGAACCGGACACGGCCGTCTTCAAAGCTCCGGTAGAGTTTTTTCGGCGCGGTACGGTAAAGTGCGAAATATCCGGTCTGCGTGCCGTCTTTCCGTTCGGATGGTGTGGCGCTGGTAGCGACGGTACGGATCTCGTCGCCAAATTTCATATAGGAATAGACGTAGACGAAGCCGGAATCGTTGGCGAAGCGAGACAGACGGTTTTGCACCTCGTCAAATTCATCCTGTGAAATGGAATCGGGTCCTTCGACCCTGCTGTGATACCCTTCCGGGATAATCTCGCGTGCGGCATTTGCGGCAGCGGACAAACGGCCGTCGATACCGGCAATGATCTCTGATCTGCTGTTGGTATAAAGTGCGGTGGTGTAAGCGAAGGCGGAAATGAGGTTCAGGGAGAGCAGCAACAAAACCAGTTGGGGCTTCAGGCCAAACCTGCGCTTGCGCTGTGCCGTCTCAACCATGTCTGAAATGATACCCCCCGATGCCCCGAACCGACTGAATAGCCCATTCTAAAGGATTTAGTAAAAGGAATTGATTAAGAAAAACGGGTGCCAGCGCCATCGGGGGGATAATTGCAGAAATTTTTTAATCATATCTTCCGTCTGGAGCATGGCGAATGGGTAAAGCTGATTCAGTTCGGACTGTTCGGGTTCCTTCTGCAAATGGGAATGGGCATTGGTTTCAGCGCGGGCGATGCGGCATTTCTCAGCAATGTCGGCGCTGACAGCCTGCCGGTCATCTTCCTGCTCACGCCCATTGTCATGCTGCTCTACACAGCAATCTTCTCCTTTCTTCTCGTCCGTTCTTCAATCGGTCATATGGTGGATTTCACGCTCGGCGCGCTGATCGCGGGTGGTGCCACGCTTTGGGCGCTGCTCGATGCCGGTCTCGATCCCGAATGGCAGACAATTTTATATTATATCCTCAAACTGTATCTGGCGGTCTGGTATATCGCACTGTACACGCTGTTCTGGAACTTTACCGACACCTATTTCGATATTCAGGATGCCAAACGCCTGTTTCCGCTGTTTGCAGCATTTTGCGCACTTGGCACGGCCACGGGGGCGCTGTTTGTCAGCCTTTTTGCATCATCCTTCCCGATGCACTATTTCCTGCTCATATGGGCCGGAATCGCACTGCTCACCGCACCGCTCGCCCGGTTTCTTCGGCGGCGCTGGGGACAGATCGCCGAAAATGATATGGCGGCAACGGAGGATGACGGCAGCACCGTGAACCAGCTGGCCGAGGTCGGCCGGGCATTTCGCAATTCCCGTTATGCAATTGTCCTGACCATGACATTGTTCATTACATTGTTGATGACCAATCTTGCCGAGTTCCAATATTCCAAAGTTTTGCAGGATGGCCGGAGCGAGGCTGAACTGGCATCGCTTCTTGGCGCGCTCTACGCCGCAGCCAACCTCTTCAATCTTGTCGTATGTCTGTTTGTTTTCAACCGGCTGGTCGCCCGGTTCGGAGTCCGCAATGTGGCCTTCATCCAGCCGCTCACCTATTTCGCGGTCTTCGGCTACTTCTTTCTTCAGGGGGGAACCAGTGCCGCCCTCGCAGCATTTTTTGCCTATCACGGCGTTTTGACCTCGATTCAGTACAATAACGAAAACCTGCTTTTCAATGCCGTGCCCTCGCATGTGAAACGGCCTTTGCGAACAGTGATGGAAGGCATGTGCGAACCGGTCGCCAGTCTCGTTGCGGGCGGCTTCCTGCTCTATGCGGCGAACCATCTCGATATGCGGGAGCTGTCCGGTATCGGCGTTATCACCGGCATGGTATTGATTGGCGTGGTTGTGGCGCTTCGCCAGCTCTATCCGGCAGCCATGGCTGCAAATATGCGGTTCGGCTGGCTGAACTTTGGCGATCGCAGCGCCAAATCGCCGCAATATGATTCCGACGCATATGATCTGCTCGAGACGACGGCACGGGTCGATAGCGGGATGGAAGGCGATATTGCCCGCAGTCTGTTGCAGGCGACGGAGCCGCTACCACCGCCATCAAAATCAGCCGCCGATCTCGAACGCCTGGTCCGGCAACTTGATGCAGGTCCAGAGGATCGCGAAGCGGCGCTGAAAACCCTGATTGCTTCCGCCACTTCCGAAGATTTCTATCTGATTCCCGAGCTTGCTGCCCGGTTGCCGGATCTGAACCAGGAGCAAAGGCTAAGGATCATTGATCTATTCGGTCGGATCAGTGACGTCGAAGCCATACCGGAAATCCTTGCCGCAGCCGGCGGGCTTTCTCCCCGCGACC
>Ga0209345_10003578_pt1 | contig 15846 bp, 16 predicted proteins | sample Cruoilmetagenom7_FD_187294 | JGI IMG/M metagenome (GOLD analysis project Ga0209345, IMG submission 187294) | Oil polluted marine microbial communities from Coal Oil Point, Santa Barbara, California, USA - Sample 7 (SPAdes) (version 2) | ecosystem: Environmental > Aquatic > Marine > Oil seeps ... | reverse complement strand
TTGAGAGGAAGTGGGGCGTGAAAGGTTAATCGCCTATTATAGCGTTTTGAGGGCCATCCCAGCAATGCAGTCAGGCTGTTGTGCTTATACCAAATGCTAATGACGTATGCTGGTAGGCTGTTAGTGGGTTATTTTTTTTATTTAAAGGGGGCCTTTTGTCTCAACAGATTATTGTCTACACCGATTACGTTTGCCCCTTCTGCCTGCTGGCCGAAGAGGCCATTGTTCAGGCAACCGAGGGTATGGATGTGGAAATCCGTTGGAGGCCCTTTGAGCTGCGCCCTGCCCCGGTGCCCACGCTGAAGGTGGAAGACCCTTACTTGCCTAAAATATGGCAGGATTCGGTTTATCCCATGGCCAAAAAGCTCGGCGTGCCCATTACGCTGCCCAATATCTCGCCGCAGCCGCGCACCGACAAAGCCTTTGAAGTGTTTGCCATGGCCGAAGAGCAGGGCCTGGGCCACGCCTACTCCATGGCGACTTTAAAAGCGTTCTTCCAGCAGGAGCGCGATATCGGCGACCCGGAAGTGCTGGCGGATATTGGCGAGTCGGTGGGCCTGGAGCGCCAAGCGGTGCTTGATGCGCTGGCCCAAGGCCGCTACCGCGAGCAGCACCAGATGGCTCAGCGCCACGCGGTAGAAGAAGCGCTTATTCAGTCGGTGCCTACCTTGGTCATTGATGGCGAAGTGATTCAGGGCGTGCCTGATCCTGCTGCTCTCAAACGTTTTCTTATTGAGCGCGGTTAGCCATATGGCCTCTCCCCAAACGTTCGTTAGTCAGCCTAGGTAACAGTGCAAAATGCTCTGCGACCTATAGGGCTTCTTGCCAACGTTCGGGGTAGGTCATGAGCGTTTGGATCTCTTCGGGTGCAGGCGCATCACAAATCACTTGATCAAACTCATCAAGATGAGCAACACGCTGGATACCGCGCTGACATAATTTCGCTGACCCCATCAGCAGCACTTTACGGCCAGCGTGGCGCATCATAGTCTGCTTTACTTGTATTTTTTCACTGTCGAAATCGAGCAGATAGCCCTCAGCATCTATGCCCGAAACAGCAATCATCGCCACATCCAGCCGGTAGCTGGTCAATTCTTTGATGGTGCGCGACCCAGTCAACGCGCCATCCCGGCCCGCTACCTTGCCGCCCACCACATGGATATCCAACGACTGATGCTGGGCAGCGAGCGTCAGCGCAGCCGTTAGATTATGGGTGACCACGTGCAGCCTTTTACGGTAGTTCAACAGCTCGCGGGCAACGTGATCGCAGGTTGTGCCCGTATCCAGAAATAGCGCTTCACCTTCCTGCAATTGCGACACCGCTAATGCCGCCATACGCCCCTTCTCTACTTGCTGCACATCCTGCTTGGTGGCGTAGCCGAGCCTCACCTGGGGTTTTTCGATCCGGGCCCCGCCCCGAAAACGCTGCAGCACATTAGCGTCACAGAGTTTACGAATATCGCGCCGCACGGTTTGAGCGGAGCAGTTGAGTCGCTGGGCAAGAAATTCGATCGAGGCATGCCCATGCAATTCAACCAAGGCAATTAGCTCGCGATGGCGTGGGTTCAAATGCGCTAGGTCAGTCATCGGTAACAAACAATCCCCTGATAAAAAAAACCGGCCTTGCGACCGTCCGTCATCAAATTGACACAGCGGGGCGCGACCATAACGATCAAATTCTTACATTTTGATCAAAACATGACTCAAACATTACAAATTTATCTTGATGAATGCCAGCGTATCATGACCCACGCAGGTGAGCCTCTGTTGCCTAAAATGCGTCCGCTTGGTGAGGCCGACTGGCCTGCCGTACTGCAATCCCCGTGCCAGCCCCGCGAAGCGCTGATTGCATTAAAGCGCAGTAACACGCCGATGCAGCGCCCACCGGTAGGCGTTATTGGCCCCCGCGAGGCCACTCAGCAACAGCTTGAAATAGCCTATGCCTTAGGCGCAGGGCTGGCCGAGCTGGGCATTCCACTGTTATGTGGCGGCCGGGGCGGCGTTATGGAAGCGGCCAGCAAAGGGGCCGCGCTCAAGGGAGGTGAGGTCATCGGTCTGCTTCCCGATACTAGCGCAGAAGCCGCCAATCCCTGGGTCACACTGCCTATTGCCAGCGGTTTAGGCGAAGCACGCAATGTGCTTATAGCCCGAGCCAGTGTGGTGCTGGTCGCCGTGGGCGGCAGCTTGGGCACGCACACCGAGGTAGCCTTTGGCCGTCATTTTAATAAGCCTGTACTCACCTTCCCAGATGCCCCTAATGCCGAAGGCACTACGCCTATCTGCAGCGTGGAAGAAGCCTTAGCGCTAACGGCCGCACACCTATGGGGAGTCACACAACCATCATGAACACATCAACAAACGATCAAATTCTTACATTATGGTCATTTATCTCTATTAACAGTTAGGGGCCAGATATGCGACTGATCACTTATTGCTACTTGGTTTACCTGTTGGCCCCTATCGTCCTACTGCTCGTAGGCGCTTTCGGCGACCAGTGGAGCAACACGCTGCTACCTGAGGGGTTAACTTGGCGTTGGTTTATCAGTGTATGGGAAGAAACCACCTATCGAAACGCCATGTTGACGACGCTCAAACTGGCCTTAACCACCTGTCTGATCAATATATTTCTCGTCGTACCGCTGGTATATGGCGTAACGCTTAAATTCCCTGCTGTAGCACAGAGCATCACGCGTCTTTTGGTCATGCTGCCGGTAGCAGTCCCTCAATTGGTCATTGGTTTTGCTTTCATTCTGGCCTTTAGCACGGCCATGCTGCCGTGGCTGGGTAGCCCCTGGCTGTTAGTAGCCGGACATGTGGTGGTGACGTTTCCCTACCTTTTTTACACCGTGTATACCGATATTGAAGCCTCTCCCCTCAAAGCCTATGAACGTATGGCTAAATCCCTTGGGGCGGCTGAATGGCAACGCTTTTTGCATCTCTATTTGCCGTTGGTATACCGCTCGGTATTTACCGGCAGCTTAACGGTTGCGGCACTGTCCATTGGCGAGTTTGAGCTGAGCAACCTGATTTCCGGCTTCATGACCCAGCCCTATCCAGTGGTACTGATTCAAGCATTTTACCGCACCACGGGCTTCGCCTGCGCCGCAACGCTTTTTCTGCTCTCTCTCGCACTGCTGTTTTCACTGTTTTCCACCCTGGTGCAGTGGCGGCTGGGCCGAACCTCCTCCCAGGAGTTACCGCAATGATTGCGCTTGAAAACATTCAGTTCCACTACCCCCACAGCAGCGTGGGTGTTCACAACATCAATCTGCGGGTAGAAACGGGCGAATTTCTGGTGGTGGTGGGTGCCAGCGGCTCGGGAAAAAGTACGCTTTTACAGCTTATCGCGGGCTTTCTCACCCCACTGCAAGGACGCGTTCTGCTTGATCACCAAGATGTTACTCAGCTCACTTGCGGCGAGCGCGCGTTGGGAATTGTGCTTCAGGACTATGTGCTCTTTAACCATATGACGGTACTCGGCAACGTGGCCTACCCGCTTAAGGTCAAAGGCGTTCGCCAGGGAGAGCGCCACCGACGCGCCCGCAAGATCCTCCACGATGTGGGGCTTGAGGCGCTGGAACATTACTACCCTTCCCAGCTTTCCGGTGGTCAGCAGCAGCGAGTGGCCATTGCCCGCGCGTTGGTATTCGAGCCCCGCGCCCTTCTGCTCGACGAACCGTTTTCAGCGCTCGACGCCTCCCGCCGCGAGTCGATGCGCCAGGAGCTTAAGCATTTACAGCGTCAATTCGGCGTCACCACGCTAATGATCACCCATGATCAAGAAGAAGCGCTGATGCTGGGAGATCACGTCGCCATTCTTGAGCAGGGCAAGCTCCTGCAGCACAGTTCGCCGCACCAGCTTTATACGCAACCAGTGAATGAGGCCGTTGCACGTTTCATTGGCCGTACCAACTTTATCGACGCCCATGTGCTCGATTCGCAGCGGATTGAAACCGCCGACCTGGGCATCTTAGAAGTGGCGCCACACGCCTTCACGACGGGGCAAACCGTACGCGCCATGATTCGCCCTGAAGCCATTGTTGCCAACCCGGCTAGCGATGCCGCTAACCAGATCCCTACCACGCTGATAGAGCACCAGTTCCTGGGTGCCCAGCAACGCCTTCACCTTCTCTGCGGCACTACCACGTTGTCGCTTGAGTCGGCCTCACCGCCGGAAATCATCACTCACGTGGCGCTTCCTTCCACACATATTCACCTGTTCAATCGCTGAGGTACTACCATGCAACGCTCTTTTGCTTACTGCCTACTCTCCGCCCTTAGCCTGCTGCCTTTATCGGCGTATGCGGCCAACACGCTTGACGCTGAGCTCTACGACGGCGAACAAGCCCTCTACGATGCCGCCCAGGAAGAGGGGCTGGTTGTATCGTTTGATACCGGCCCCACCTGGGCCAATTGGCAAAGCCAGTTCAACCGCTTCACGGAACGCTACCCTGGTGTTCAAATTGTTTTTAACGACCTGGGCTCGGGTGCCACCGTGGTTGCTTTGGAGCAGGCCCGCAACCGCCCCCAGGCCGATACCGCTTACTACTACGCTTCTTCCGCCATTAATGCACATGAGAAAGAGCTGTTAAGCCCATTTACCCCCATCAATTTCGATAGTATTCCAGATGTCTTCAAAGCAGACGCGGGTGAGTGGTTCACGATCCACTCCTTGAACGTAGCCTTTATCGTTAATACCCAGTTAGTTGATGAAGTGCCGCAAAGCTGGGAAGACCTGCTCGATGAACAGTACCGAAACAGTATCGTCTACCTTGACCCGCGCTCGACCGGGCAAGGCCAAGTCCTCACTCTGGCGGCCAATTATGCGATGGGGGGCGATCTCGATAATTTATCGCCAGGCATCGATTATCTTGCTGAATTGAGCCGCGTCGGCAATGTTGCCCGTGTGGTCGGCACCACGCCCTACGCGCAATTCGTACGTGGAGAGATCCCTATCTGGATTGGCTATGAAAACGACGGCCTAAAAGCCAGCATTACCGACGGCATGGGCGACAACGCTGCAGTGGTGATCCCTGAAGAGGCTTCAGTGGCAGCGCCGTATGCTATTTCGCTTGTTAAGAACGGGCCAAACCCTAATGCCGGGCGCTTGTGGCTGAACTATGTGATGTCGGACGAAGGTCAACGTACCTTTGCGGAAGGATTTGTGCGCCCTGTCAACGGAGATATCGAGCTGCCCGACACGCTGGTAGATGCGCCGCAGATTCGCCCGTTGGATGTACAAAAAGCGTCGAGCATTAGCGCTGACCTAAGCCACCAGTGGACTCAGCACGTTCTTAATCAATAAGGCTACGCCATGCCTCGTCTGCGCTTTTTTACTGTTTTGCCGCTGGTTCTACCCAGCGGCATTATCTATACGCTGTTTTTTATTGTGCCGCTGGCGCTCCTGGTCGTCGCAGCACTTGACTCGCTTATCACCACCGGTGCCCGTCTGCTCAGTGAGGGGCTGGTGCTTAAAAGCCTGATGACGAGCGTCGCCTTATCCGCCAGCACCGCGCTGTTGTCAGTCGTCGTAGGCGTTGTGATTGCCGAGTTTCTTTACCATCAGCCAGAGCGCAGGCGCTTTTTCCTGTTATGGCTGATCTCACTCCCGCTAGTGTTCAGCGGTCTGATTGTGGCGTATGGCTTTATTCTGCTATTGGGTCGAGCGGGCTTTATCACGCTGTCCCTGGCATCGCTGGGAGTCGACCCCGCGTGGTTTGGCCGCTTTGTGTATACCCCTCAGGGGCTGGTATTGGTGTATGCCTACTTCTTAGTGCCCCGCGTGGTTCTAGTGATGCTGCCAGTGGTACAAGGACTCAACCGCCGCCAGTTAGTAATGGCCGAAAGCTTTGGCGCTACTCGTTGGCAGCAGATTCGTGACGTTTACCTACCGCCGTTAATGCCCGCGTTAGTCTCCTCATGGAGCCTATGCGCAGCCGTTGCCTTCGGCGCCTATGGTACCGCTCTGGCGCTTACCGGTTCACAGATCAACCTGCTGCCGCTCCTGCTTTACAGCAATATTTCCGACGCAGGGTCTGATATGGCCTCTGTTGCTCTTCTTGCGCTGCTAATGATGTGTTGCTGCTTGTTGCTAACCCTTCCCGGCGAGTGGATTCGTCGACGTTCTCAGCATCGATAGCGCTTGCGGGGCAACGAATTTGCCCCGCTCTATATTCGATGAGCGCTAGTATTTGATGCTAGGCTACAGTGCCCTGCATTCAGATATCCGCCATGACCCAAACACCCGCCCAAACACCCGCCCAAACACTCTCCGTCAGCCAACTCAACCAGCGCGCCAAGCAGACCCTTGAGCGCGATGTGGGCGAGGTGTGGGTGGAGGGCGAGCTCTCTAACGTTTCCCGCCCGGCGTCGGGGCATGTCTATTTCACCCTGAAGGATGACCGGGCGCAGATCCGCTGTGCGCTGTTTCGTCAGCGGGCGCGGTTTGTCTCGGCGCCGATGCGCGATGGCGATCAGGTCAAGCTGCGTGGGCGGGTGTCGCTGTTCGAGCCGCGGGGCGATTACCAGCTAATTGCTGACGCCGTTCAGGCGGCAGGCCTGGGCGAGCTGTTGGCGGCGTTTGAACGCTTAAAAGCGCAGTTGGAAGGCGAAGGCGTGTTTGCCAACGCCCGGCCGCTGCCCTTCCCGCCCCGCAAGCTGCTGATTTTGAGCTCTGCCACCGGGGCGGCGATTCGCGATGTGCTGGCGGTGCTGGAAGCGCGCTGGCCGCTGGCGGACGTGACACTGATACCGGTGCCCGTGCAAGGCGCCGAGGCGGCACCTGCGATGATATCGGCGCTGGCGCTGCTTAACCGTCAGGCGCGACTAGATCCAGAGCGGGACGTGATTCTGATCACTCGCGGTGGCGGTAGCCTGGAAGACCTCTGGGCGTTTAATAACGAGCATCTGGCGCGGGCGATTTTTCACTCCCGGCTGCCGGTGATGTCGGCGGTGGGCCACGAGGTGGACGTCACCCTGGCGGATTTTGCCGCCGATATGCGCGCCCCTACCCCTTCAGCCGCCGCCGAGCGCCTGGTGCCGGATCAGAACACCCTTAAGCGCCAGCTGGAGCATCAACACAGCCGCTTGCAGCGGGCCATGCAGGCCCGCCTGGAGCGCGACAGCCAGCGGCTGGATACCCTGCGCGCCAAGCTGCGCCACCCCGGCGAACAGCTCAACCGTCAGCGCCAGCACTTAACCGCCCTCAATCAGCGCTTGAATCGCGCCATGCAGTTAACGCTTAGCCAACAAAAAGCCCAGGTGACACAGCTGAGCAGGCGCTTGGCCAGCCAGGATATGGCGCGGTTGCATCGCGCAGAAAGCGAACGGGTGAGCCAGTTACAGCGCCGTTTGGGCAGTGCCATACAGCGCCAGCTCGAAAGCCGACAGGCACGGTTAACCAGCGCCGCCCGTGAGCTAAACGCGGTCAGCCCATTGGCGGTGCTGGGGCGCGGCTATGCGATTGCCCAGGATGAACAGGGCCAGGTCATTCGCCGCGCGGAAGATACCCAGCCCGGCCAGAAGCTGAAACTGAAGCTTGGCGAAGGCAGGCTAAGCGTGGAAGTTAAGCGACGTATAAAGTCCGGGGGTTAAAGGCCGGGGGTTAAAGACCGAAGCTAAATGGTCGATATCTTCTAACAATGAGGAGAGGATACCGCCATGAAGATTGGATTTTCGTCTTTTACACTGATTAATCAGCGCCAGGATAAGCCGCAGTTTTTAACGCCCACCCGCGTCGCTCCCCAAAAGAGCGAGCCAGCTGAAGACGACCCGTTCACAAAGCGTCTTAAAAAGCAGCAGGAAGCGCTGGAGAAATTAGCGTCGCTACCCACGCCAAAGGAAGCCGCCCAGCAGCAGGCCACCGATAAAGTGGGTTTCCTGCGCCAGCGGATTGAAATGCTGAAAGCCATGATGGCCTTCGCCTCTCCTGAACAGCTTAAAAACATGGCCAAGGAGCTCAAGAGCATTGCCCGCGAGCTTGCCGGTGCGGCTAAGCTGTTGAACAATCAAGGTGGCGGTGGTGCAGGCATGACCGCTATCCCGTCCGTGGTTGCAACGCCAGCAGTTCCCACAACAGCCGTTCAAACGACAGCAGCTCAACCAGCCGTCGCTCAAACCAGCGGAGCCGAATCCGCCGGGGCTCAGACGGGTGGCGATGAAAGCACCCAGGCAACGGTTTCCAGTGACGCGCAGCAAGCCGAAGCGAATGCGGAAACAGCCGAAGACGATGCTGAAAAGGCTGCTGAACAAGAGGCCGAAAAAGCAGCGGGCGAGTCTGACGGTGATGGATCCACCGAGCTCGGCGTATTACCTAGTCTGCCCAACCTCATTCAGAATGAAGACAACCGCTCAAAATCCAATGGCCCCAGCGCTAGTGAACACGCACTCCGCGGCGTACTGACTGACGCGCAGAAAGCGTTGCGCGAAGCGGTTAACGAACTCAAGATTCGGCTGAATGAAGAAGATAAAGAAGCTCGTCGTGAGCTAAAGAAAGCTGAAGAAGCCATGGATAAGACGGATCGGGTGGTTGCAGCATCCACTTCTGAAGCCCTCTACTCCTCACTGGGGCAGTTGCTGCCTACCTCCCTAGATGACGTTTCCGTATCAACGACCTCTATCAACATAGAAGTTTAGCGCTAATAGAAAAGGCGCTACCGGAAGTAGCGCCTTTGTTGTTTAGCGTTGGCCTAAACAATGTTGTATAGCTTACTTCTTGGAATCCATACCTGACTTTTTATCGTCATCAGACTCCGGGTTTACATGATGGGTATCCGGCATAGGGTTGGCCTCATCGTGATGGTCATCCTTCTCTTTAGGGGCCTTCTTATCGTTCTCGGGAACTTGAGTCATCGCTTCTTCCTTACCATTATGGGTGAGCGAAAGGGTGGGAGGCATTTGTGCTGCCTCCTATCCTGGCTGACTTAACTGTAGTGTTTACTCTTCAACTTGCAATTCCCCTCCGTGCTGACCCGACAACACTGCCAGCCCCACCATCAATTAAAAAATAATTAAAACAAAAACTTAAAATTAAAAAAGACGTCACACCAAGTATATGAGCAAACTTGATAGCATTAATAACCTGTCGCTATCAGGCCTATGGATGACCAACCGTTTTATTGCTCAGCATTCGCTTCCTGGTTTGCCGATGTTACTACCCTGGTCTACGTTAACAGCGTGAAGGCACTCGAGGATACGAGGGCCAGAGCAGCGGTTAATCCGTGATGTTTTACGATGACTAACCGTATGTGCAAACCAAATTGTGCCAACAATGGAGTGACCGCACATGAGTGATCAACACCAACCTCCCCAGCATCAGGATAAACAGCCGGGTGATGAATACGCCATGCGCCCAGAGCCCGAATACATCCGTGAAAGCTACCGGGGCGCCGATAAGTTACTGGACAAAGTCGCGATTATTACCGGTGGCGACAGCGGCATAGGGCGTTCAGTCGCCGTTCACTATGCCCGCGAAGGTGCCGATAGCGTGATCGTGCACCTTAAAGAAACCAAAGATGCGGAAGAGACCAAGCGGCTGGTGGAAGCCGAAGGTCGTCGCTGCTTGGTTTTGAAAGGCGATGTGGCAGCGCCAGCGTTTTGCCGTGAGATCGTCAAGCGCACCCTCGACCACTTCGGCAAGATCAATATCGTCATCAATAACGCCGCAGAGCAGTACGATTGGGACGACATTACCGAGATCCCTGATGATCAGCTGCTGCGCACCTTCCAGACCAATATCTTCAGCCACTTCTATCTCACCAAATCAGCCCTGCCGCATCTCAGTGAAGGCGACACCATTATTGCCACCTCATCAATCAATGCCTTTAAGGGCAACGATACGCTGATCGATTACACCGCCACCAAGGGCGCCATTCAGGGGCTGGTGCGCTCGCTGGCGATGTCACTGATGGATCGCGGTATCCGCGTGAACGCCGTAGCGCCGGGGCCGGTATGGACGCCGCTGATTCCGGCAAGCTTTGAGGATGAGAAAGTGGCTTCATTCGGTGGCCAGGTACCCATGAAGCGCGCCGGGCAGCCTAGCGAAATGGGGCCTGCGTATGTTTACTTGGCCAGCGAGGAGTCCTCCTACATGAGTGGCCAGACCATGCACCTGAATGGTGGCGTTATCTTAAATACCTAAGCGTTTCTTATATAAGATATAGCGCGCATTTCCAGGGTGGCTTTAAGCCACCCTTTTGTTAGAACACGGTGCATAAAAGCACTGCACTACTACAATATTCCCGCTCGGGAATATTTCCTTCCAGAAAGCCTCTCCAATCACTGAAAATTACCGATCGGGAATAATCATAGCGCTTTGATCACTAATTTGGTCTATCATTACCGTACGGTAATTTTATCGGACAGTCGCTATGACCTCCCAAATAGAGAGTGCAAAACGTATTCGCAGCAGTGAAGAGCTGGGCAAGCTAGTTCAACAAACCCGGCGTGATCAATCACTGCTGCAAAGTGATATTGCCGGGCTTGCGGGTACAGGCAACCGCTTTATCGTCGATCTTGAGCGCGGCAAGCCAACCCTGCAGCTACAAAAAGTACTCGATGTGTTGGATCTAATGGGATTGGAAGTGGTTATACAGCGCAAAGGGAATCACCATGGCCGCCCATAGCGAAGCGCTTGACCTGTTCTGGGGGGAACTGCATGTCGGGCGTTTGTATAACACTCAGCCATTGCGATTTGACTATACCCAGGAGTGGCTAGCCAATAATCAAGCGAATAGCCTTTCGCCCCAGCTACCGCTGACTCAACAACGGCATAGCGGCGATAGTGTGCTGGCATACTTCGAAAACCTACTGCCTGAGGGCGAACTACGTCGCTATATTGAGCTACGCCACCACACCACCACTGTTTTTGGTCTTTTAAAGTCGATTGGCGGTGATACGGCGAGTGGCTACACCCTACTCCCGCAAGGTGAAACGCCTCGACCAGCCAGCTATCGCAAGACGAACTGGGAAGCTATAAACGACTTTCTGCATAATGAAACCCAGGGTGAATTAACCGGGCAGCTTGCTCCCCAAGCGCGAATTTCATTAGCGGGCACTCAAAATAAACTGCTACTAATGGTACTCGATGATGGCAGCCCGGCGCTGCCTGAAGGGGCCGCGCCTTCAAGCCATATTTTGAAACCGGATATCCGGGGTTTGAAAGGCGTTTGGTGTTCTGCGCTAAATGAAACGCTCTGTATGCAACTAGCCGCCGCATTAGCGCTAGGAGTAGCTGAAACGACCTTCCAGCCTCAAACACGCGCCTGTTTAGTTAAGCGCTATGACCGTTTTTACGATGAGCACGGCAACTTACAGCGTTATCACCAGCTAGATATTTGCCAATTAGCAGGGACACCTTCCACCCTCAAATACGAAAGCGACGGAGGGCCTGGTCTCATTGAGTGTCGGCAGTTACTTCAGGCGGCGGGCGTACCCGCAAAAGACCTGCTGCGTTTTTCTCAGTGGTTTTTTTTCAACCTGTTTATTGGTAACAATGACAGCCACGCCAAAAACCTCTCTATATTGCAAACGCCGCAGGGCGTTCAACTAGCCCCGTTTTACGATCTCATGTGCACGACGCTCTATAGCGGTCTCTCGAACCGCTTTGCATTTCGAGTGTCAGGCATTGATCAGCCCGGCAGTATCGAACGCTCACACCTTGCTTCTCTCGCCCAGGCGTTGGGATTTAAACCTGCTTACTTCATGAGTTTAGGCGCACGTCTCGCCGATGAGATACTCAGCGTTTTACCCGCTGTGATAGAGGCCCTGCAGGAGGTCGCAACGCCAGGTACAGAGCATGTATTGTTAGAGCGCCTGTCTCGGCGCATTAAACAAAACTGCCAAAAAATGACAAAACGCTGGTCGGCTTAAGTAATGTTCTATCCGGATCAATATGACTGACTGGCCTCGCGTCTCACCGCCGCCTGGGGATAGCCGCCGAATAGGTATTGAGCTGCAAGAGGTGTTCATCCGCTTGCTGCAAAGCCTCTAGCGTCTTAGGCCGGTCGAATTCCGCTAATAAGCTGCACAGCACTTCTGAGACCGCTAATGCCGGGGTTAGCGTATGGAAAAAGCTATCGCTTTCCGTGGGGCAAAAAACAGCCTGCTCTGACAGCGCTACCAGCGGCGACACCTCGCTATCGGTGATCGAAACAATCCCCACTCCCTGCTCTTTTGCCAGCTGGGCCAGTTCCAGCGTCCCTGTGGCATATGGTTTGATGGAGATAACGAGCATGACATCCTCAGGAGTAGCGCGAATTAACGCGTCTCCGCCGGTTCCTCCAGGCCCATCCAGGTGAACAGAGCGCTCGCCCAGTAGGGTCATCACGTAATGGAAGTGCCAGGCAACGGCATGGCTGGAACGTAATCCCAGCACGTACACCTTTCTCGCTGACCTCAACCTAGCGGCTGTGGCTTCCAGCCGCCGCAGCGAATCGGGCTCACAGAGCTTGGCAAGCTGGGCACTCAGCCCTTCAAGCATACGCGATGCCGTATCGCTGGCTCCCCTTTCACTGCCCTCATCGGCCCGCTGGCGAACCTTCGCCGCAAAGCCATCGCTGCCCTGACGCAGCGCCGCCGCATGCTGCGCCCGGATATCGTCGTACCCTGCTAACCCCAAAAACTTGGCCAACCGGGTCATGGTGGCGGGTTGCACGCAGGCATTGCGCGCTACCTCGCGCATGGACACCAGGGCCACTTCCTCCGGGTGCTCCAACACGTAGCGAGCGGCCTGTTGCAGCTGCGCAGACATGGCATCGTACTGGGCAATAATCTGCTCTCTTAGCGAATCGCTTGGCGGCATAGTGGCTGGCTCGGTGAAGAAATGATCTATGTGTTTCACACTATATTAAAATGATTTATTTGTTGCAAATATCTTTATGAGTGTGCCAATCTTCTTACTGTGTGAATTTCTCACCGTTTAATAATGAGGGTCAGTGGCTATGACGCGTATTCTTCACCGCGGTATCGGCGGGGCACTGCCTCATGCAGCATCGGCACAGGGTGTCTATATCACCGATACCACGGGGCGTCGCTACCTGGATGGGTCGGGAGGCGCTGCGGTCACCAGCGTCGGGCACGCCCACCCGGAAGTACTGGCCGCCATGCGCGCGCAGATCGATAGCCTCTGTTACGCCCACACTTCATTTTTCACTACCGATGCCGCCGAAGCGCTTGCGGAAAAGCTCGTGGATTTAGCTCCCAAAGGGCTGGATTACGTCTATTTGGTGTCGGGCGGTTCAGAAGCCGTTGAAGCGGCGCTGAAAATGGCCCGGCAGTACTTTGTAGAGATTCATCAGCCCCAGCGGCGACATATCATTGCCAGACGCCAGAGCTACCACGGCAATACCATCGGCGCCTTGGCCACCGGTGGCAATGCCATGCGGCGCCAGCAGTTTCAGCCCATTTTGCCAGAAACCCACCATGTATCGCCCTGCTATGCTTATCGTGACAAGGCCATCAATGAGACGCCCGAGGCCTATGCTGCACGGCTTGCCGAGGAGCTTGAGGCGAAGATTCTGGAACTTGGCCCTGAAGAGGTCATGGCCTTCGTTGCCGAACCCGTCGTCGGCGCCACCTTAGGGGCAGTTGCCTCTGAGGCGGATTACTTCAAGCGCGTGCGTGCCATTTGCGATAAGTACGGCGTACTGCTGATTCTCGACGAAGTGATGTGCGGCATGGGAAGAACCGGCACCGTCTTCGCCTGCGAACAAGATGGAGTAACGCCGGATATCGTTACGATCGCCAAAGGTTTGGGCGGCGGCTATCAGCCTATCGGCGCGGTGATGCTATCGGCCAACATCTACGCCAGTTTCGCCAATGGGTCTGGGCTGTTTCAGCATGGCCATACCTATCTTGGTCACCCTGTGGCCGCCGCTGCCGCTAACAAAGTGGTTGAGATCATCGCACGGCCGGAGACGCTGGCTAACGTCAATGCCATGGGCATGAGATTGCAGAGCGGCCTTGAAGCAGCGCTCGGCGAATCGCCTCATGTGGGCGATATTCGCGGCAGGGGCTTGTTTCGCGGTATCGAGCTGGTGGCGGATAGGGAAAGCAAAACGCCTTTCGATCCGACTAGAAAGATATACGCCAAGATCAAGCGGCAGGCCATGGCGCGTGGCCTGATCAGCTACCCGATGGGCGGCACCATTGATGGCATTAACGGTGACCATATCTTGCTGGCTCCGCCCTATATCATCGAGCCTGGCGAAGTAGACCTGATCATTGAGCGTATTGCCGAGGCCATAGACGCTGCTATCGCAGAGTGATGACACACTGAATAACGATTTGAATAACCATTCTGAAAGGAGATCATCCATGCCCTCTTCTCCCTGCCCACCTATTTCCGACGCCGACTGGCCTGAGGAGATCACTGATTTACGCGAGGGCTTTGCTGGCGCACTCAACGTTTATCGCACCATGGCCCATCACCCGGCCTTGCTTGAGGCGTGGGCACCCTTGCGCCAACACGTTGTTAAGGAGAATGCGTTAGGCCCGGAACTGACCGAAGTGGTGATTTTACGTGCGGGTTTGCGTATGGGCTCAGCCTACGAATGGGCCCATCATGTTAGTCGTGCACTCGCGCTGGGATTCTCCGAACAGCGGATCACTGCTATTCGCGGTACTCCCGAAGGCATTGACGGTCTTATCGTCAACGCCGTGGATGCGTTATTCGATGAGCGCATGCTGGCCCAGGAGCAGGAAGCAGAACTTGCTGAGGCGATCGGGCGTAAGGCAGTGATCGACCTGATCGCCATGGTGGGTTTCTATTCGGTGCTGGGCTATCTACTCAAAACCTACAACACTCCGATAGATGACACTATTCAACAAGAAGCACAAAAACAGCCGGCGCTGTTTTCAATAGCACCGGGAGCCACCTCATAAACCAGCGGTGCTAACGGTTGCCTCTTTTAAAGGGCTCTACGTCACTCAGTGTGGAATTAACTCTGCCAGCCTGATGGTTAGCTCCCGTGGGAGGGCGCTTCAGCGCGCGAAGGGTGCCGCACAGGCACCCCCTTGGCTTCATCATGTTAGGAGCTCAAATATTCGTGAACTGAAGTTCCCTCCCACAAAATAGCTAATGCGTAGTAAATACGACGGAGAGCCTTTTAAAAAGCGGGTTAGGTTAGTTGCTTGACCAGCACCTTCGATTTGCGGGCGTGGTTGTAGGTTTCACGCCTTAGCGTAGGTAGGTCTTCCAGGCTGGCGGCGCGGAAGCCGTGCTCCACAAACCAGTGGGCGGTGTGAGTCGTCAGCACGAATATTTCAGTTAAGCCACGCTGGCGGGCGCGGCGCTCCATGGCCTCCACCAGGCGCTCGCCCCGCTCGCCGCCGCGGTAGCTGTCGTGCACTGCCACGCAGGCGAGTTCGGCAATGGTGGTATCCGTAAATACATGCAGCGCGGCGCAGCCAATCACCATACCGTCACGCTCGATCACCATGTAGTCATCAATTTCGTGCTCCAGGCGTTCCCGGGAGCGCGCCACCAGCATGCCCCGCCGCTCTAGCGGTTCCAGCAGCTCCAGCAGACCCGCTACATCGTTGAGCGTGGCTGGGCGCAACTGCTCGTAGCGGTGCTGGGTAATCATGGTGCCCACGCCATCGCGGGTGAACAACTCACCCAGCAGGGCATCGTGGTTGTGCCAGGAGAGCAGGTGGGTGCGCGCCACGCCTTCCCGTGCGGCAGTGCAGGCGGCCTGTAAATGGCGGGCGAGCTCGCTGCCTGGCACTGCGGCACTTAAACGCGGTTCGGCTTCCGCTGGCGAAAGCTGACGCAAAAGCGCGCCCTGTTCATCTTCCAAACCTTCCGACTCACCAAGCAGAATCAGCTTGTCGGCCTTTAGCGCCACG
>Ga0209345_10003577_pt1 | contig 15848 bp, 6 predicted proteins | sample Cruoilmetagenom7_FD_187294 | JGI IMG/M metagenome (GOLD analysis project Ga0209345, IMG submission 187294) | Oil polluted marine microbial communities from Coal Oil Point, Santa Barbara, California, USA - Sample 7 (SPAdes) (version 2) | ecosystem: Environmental > Aquatic > Marine > Oil seeps ... | reverse complement strand
GGAATAAATTTGGATATTATTTTTAATCAGTTGGAAGCAATTAAAGACTCGGTTAAAGTTCCTTTAGTATTGATGGGTTATTTGAATCAAGTACTAAAATATGGTGAAACTAAGTTTTGTCAAAAATGTAAAGATTGCGGAATTGAAACTGTAATTATTCCAGATTTACCAATGATTGAATATGAATCTCATTATAAAGATTTGTTTGCAGGTTATAACATATCAAATGTGTTTTTAATTACACCTCAAACTTCAGAAGAGCGTATTATAAAAATTGATGAATTGAGTGATGCTTTTATATATGTTGTAGCTTCCTCATCAATTACAGGTGCTAAAGGAGAAATTTCAGAAAAACAGATTGCTTATTTTAAGCGAATTAAAAATATGAATTTGAAAAGCACCTTAATTGCTGGTTTTGGAATTTCAGATAAATCTACATTTAATACTGCCTGTAATTATGTAAATGGAGCAATTATTGGCTCAGCATTTATTAATTATTTATCAGACAATGGAAGTAATACAATAGCTAAATTTGTTGGTGGTATTTTAGATTAAAACTAAAAATATTTTTTATACTGTAAAACCCTAAAATCAAGCGTATTGAATTTAGGGTTTTGTTGTTTTAATAGTTTGTATTGTGGATTACTTCCAACAGCTCTATTTGCTGCTCCAGAAGGAGCAGTTAAGGAAATTACTTTTATAATTCTTGTATTTTGAATTGTAAACTCATGAATTTTTGGAGTTTCTAAAGAAACAGGAGCAAGGCTAATATGTTGTTTTTTCAATTGCCTTCTTAAATGATATTCTGGTCCGTTTTTACTATTTCCGCCTGTTAATAGAAGTGTATGTACTGTAGGATGCTTTTGAATAAAATACAGCATATCACGTAAAATAATAGCTGACATTCCTAAATCTGAAGCATCAATTTTTTTACGTTCACAAGATTCAACAATATCACAAATACCAGTGTTATTTTTTAATAGGAAATTCTTTCTTTGTTGAATCGCGAAATCTGTAGTTTCAAATTTTAAGTTAAGGTTAAAAATTGTATCTAAAATTTTCCATAATTGTCCGCCAATACTTCCATAGCAAAAATTCACATCTCCTTTTTTTAAGTTTCCTATTGAAAATCTAGGAGGAGGTAAAGTACCAACAATTAGTTTGTAGCTTTTTTGGGAATAAATGGTTGATATGGGTGTTTATGAAAAATCAAATGAAATTTAAAAATGTAGTTAAATTTTTAAATAATTTATTGTATTAGAATTGCACAGGACATTTTGCATGTGTAACATAATCTCTTAAACTGTAAGAGATAGAAAATTCATATACACCACCAGTATTACCTATTTTACTTATGTTAAGATCATATGAATAACCAAATTTTAAATCCTTCCATTTTAGACCAACAAATGCATTTATTGAAGTTAAAAATTGTTTACTTGAATTATTTTTAAGTGGGTTTGTAACAGCAAGAATACCAAATGAGAATGTATCATCATAAACATATTGAGATCCAATATCAAGTCTACTAAAATCACCTTGCATCATAAAATTAGATAAGAAGTACACACTGTTTTTATCAGAATATTTATAGTTAGAGTAACGGTATAAAGGAAATTCAATTACTGAATGAACTGAAATAAACATATCTAATGGTGTATTACCTTCAGAAGTTAAAGAAATATTAGGTTTATTTAAGTGTCTTATTGTTAAACCAAACCAAGAATTTTCATTATTTAAGAGTAATGATGAACTAAAATCTACAAAACGCTTTTTTTCTAATAGTAACGTTGGATCAATACTTGAACTATTTATGGTTCCTGTTGATATATTTACTTGGTCTTCTAATAAAAGATTTTGAAAAGCATAATCTTTTATTCCAAGACCAACTGAAATACTTGGTCTAAGATACCATTCTCTAGATAATCTTATAGCCAATGCATAGTCTAGGTTTACTTGAGTAAATTTGTATTTGGTATTTGTTTCTGTATGGTTTAAAATACTTACACCAATTCCACTATTTATATTGTCAAACCAACCATCAACATATGCAAATTGCGTATTTATACTAAAATCTAAGTCGGCCCATTGGGTTCTATGAACAACTCCAAATTTTGGAGTTTCTAAAGCTCCTGTAAACCCTGTATTAATTGTCTCAGGTATCATAAAATACTGAGAAAACACAGGGTCTTGAGAGTATCCATTCTTAAATGTTAATAGTGTTATTAATAAAAATAATATTTTTTTTATTGGCATTTTATTTAATTAATGTTACAGCACTATTAGAAGTTATTTCTTTGCCATAGAATACTTTGGCTTTAACTTTTATTACATAGTTACCGTTTTCTGCTAATGTACCATTTATTCTTCCATCCCAGCCTTTAAGTTCAGTTCCTTTTTCAAAATAAATTAATGAGCCCCAGGTATCATATATACTCATTTCTACATCATCCATACCTGTATAACTAGGTCTAATGGTATCATTAATTTGATCATTATTAGGTGTAAATCCATTAGGGATAATTAAGTTATAGCCTTTAATAACAGTTATATCTTGAGCATAAGTGTATGAACAACCATAATCATAATCAACTGTTTGTATAATTGTGTATGTTCCTTCTTCTGTATAAGTGTGAGATGGATTTTCTTCAAAAACAATTGGTGTACCATCACCAAAATCCCAACTTACAGATGTAAAATCACCTGTGGAAGTGTTTGTAAATTGAATTGAATCATCTATTGATAAAATATCATATTTATCAAGTGAGAATGAAGCGTAATCAAACGAAAGTTCACCAAATTGAGAAATATTTATTTCAAACATTACCTGAGCTTCACAACCTACAGCATCAGTTACTGTTGCTGTATAGCTTCCATTTTGGCCATAAGTCATAATTTCATTATTTTTTCCTGAAACTAATCCATCAGACCATGTAAAAGTATATGGTGCTACACCTCCAGAAGCAACCACAGTGTTTATTTGATTTGCTTGCATTGTGGTACAATCTGAATATAAACTTGTTGTTAATGCAATTTCTAGAGCTGGTGGTCTTGTTATTGTAAATACATCACTTATTTGACAACCATTAGCATCAGTTACTTCAATATTATAATCTCCTGGTGGTAGATTTGAAATAGTATCAGTACTAATTCCATTATCCCAAGCGTAACTGTATGGTAATTTACCTCCTGTTATATGCACATTAATTGTTCCACTGTTTGTATTATTACAATTTGTTGCATTATTAATAGTTGCACTTATTGCTAGAGGTGTTGGATCTGAAATTGTAAAGGTTTGTGTTATTGGACAAGATGTAGGTGAACTATCACTTACGGTTACATTATAAGTTCCGGGAGCAAGGTTTGTTACTGTTTCATTTTCTCCATCACCTTCTTTATCCCCATCAACATCTTCATTACCATTTTGGTCAGTCCAAGTAATATTTATAGGCGGCACACCACCTACAACATTTAAGGTAATTGCACCATTACTTTCCCCAACACAAGTTATGTTTGAGACTAAAGGATTGATATTAAATATTGGTGCTTCTATAATTTCAACTGTTATAAATTTTGTACAATTATTTTCATCGGTTACTGATATTAAATAGTTTCCTGGAGTTAGATTATCTTTACTAATCACATTTTCTTTAGCTCCCCAATCAACTATATAAGGTGAAATACCACCAGAAATATCTAATTGAATAGTACCATCGTTAGCATTATAACAAGAAATATCAGTTTTTGTTGCGTTAATTACTAAATCATCTGGTTGTTTAATTTCAAATGTAATAAATTGTTCACAACCTAAATTATCATTTACAGTTAAATTATATTCACCGGCTAGCAAGCTATCTATGTTTTGTGATGTACTACTATAGCCATTTGGTCCAGTCCAGTTATATGTATATTCAAAAACTCCTGAAGATATTTCTTTTGGAGTTCCACCAATTACATCAATATTTATTGATCCATTGGCCTCACCATTACAAAATACATCAACTTTTGAAGTTAAATTTATTTGAAGTAAATCTGGTTGCGTAATTATAAATGTTTCAGTGTTTTTACAACCGTTAGAATCTATAACAATTACTGAATAATTACCAGGTCCGATATTAATTAAATCTTCTTCAATAGAGTATGGGCTTCCATTTTTGGTCCAAATATAATTATATGTACCTGTTCCTCCCGAAGGTGTAATTATAATATTAGCATCAAAATTACCGTAGCATAATACATCTTGTTCAACATCAATATTGATAAGGATTTCATCAGGTTGTTCTATTAAATATTGGTATGTATTTACACATCCAATAGCATCTGTTATTGTTACTTCGTATTGACCAGGTTCTAAATTTGTAATAATTTCTGAAGAACTAGTAAATCCATTTGGTCCAGTCCAATCAATTTGATAGAATGGAGTAGTAGGGAATGGAGTTCCACCGGTAACACTTAATAAAATATTTGCATTATTTGCATTAAAACAACTTACTCCAAATCCATTATAATTTGAAACTCTTGCATTTGGATTTAAACCGGTTAAAGGCTGTGTAATTTCAATATCATTAATTGTTCTTAAACAACCATTAGCATCAGATGCTATAATATTGTAAGTACCAGCTAGTAAATTATCAAATATATATGTTGTGCCAGATTGAGTTTTGGTTGAACTATATAATGTGCCATTATAATCTACTCCTGAAATTTCAAATGTGTAATTTGCAACTGAAGGATCTATAGTCACTTCAATTGATCCAGAAGCTTCACCAAAACAATTAATATTAGTATGTACTTCATTAATTGATAATGCTGCAGGTTCATTTACAATAAATGTTTCACTAATAAAACAACCATTTGCATCAGTTACTATTAAGTCATATGTTCCAGCTGTTAAATCAGACTGATCTTCACTTGTACTTAAAAGACCAGTGCCATCAATAGTAGTCCAATTGTAGCTATATGGCGCTACACCACCTGTTACTGTAACGTTTATACTTGCATCATCTCCATTGTTACATTTTACATTAAATCCATTATAATTTGATAAAACACCACTTAAAGCTAATGAATCAATATCAATAATATTGTATGTTTCTGATAATGAACAAGTACCTGTTGCATCAATAATTGTAACGGTATAATCACCAGGAGTTAAACTAGCAATATCTTTAGTATTTGCTGTAAAACCACTTGGACCAGTCCAAGAATATGTATAGACAGGTGTTCCTCCAGATACATTAATACTTATTGCACCATCATTGTTTGAAGAACATGTTGTATTAATTATTGTTACTGTATCTATTTTAAATAAAGCGGTAGGCTGTGTTATATTTATGTTGTTTATAGTTTTAAAACAGCCGTTAGCATCTGCAACTTCAATAGTATAAATACCAGCTAAAAGATTATTAAATGTATATGAAATTGAAGCTTGTGTACTACTTTGATTGTAAGCATTTCCATTATAATCTGTACCAGTTATTGTAAATGTATAATTAGCTGTAGATTCTTGATTAATGTTTACTAAAATTGAACCTGAAGCATCGCCAAAACAACTAATATTTGTTTGTGTGTTTGTTATTAGTAATTCATTAGGTTCATTTAATGTATAAATTCCATTTATTGAGCATCCTGTGCTATCTGTTATTAATACATTATATGTACCTGCGGTTAAATTATTTTGATCTTCACTAGTTGCATTAAATCCTGAACCATCAACAGTTGTCCAGTTAAAAGTATAAGGAGCTACACCTCCATTTATAATTATATCTATTGAACCATCATTTTCGTTAAAACAACTAATCTCATAACCATTATAATTTGATATGTTGTTGTTTAAAGTTAATAAATCAGGCTCTGAAATTGTATAGGTGTCTGTTAGTGAACAGGTTCCTGTTGCATCAAAAATTACAACAGTATAATCACCAGCTTCTAAAGCCGTAATATCTTGCGTATTTGCAGTAAATCCGTTAGGACCAACCCAATCATATGAATATCCAGGGGTTCCACCAGAAACTTCAATATTAATATCGCCATTATTATCACCATTACAAGTTATGTTTGAAACCGTTGCAGCATCTATTTGGAATGAAGTAGCAGGTTGTGTAATGATAATAGTTGAAATTGTTTTAAAACAACCATTGGCATCAGTTACAGTAACATCATACGTTCCTGCATATAAACTATTAAATGTATAGGATGTTCCAGATTGTGTTTGACTATTATTATATGTATTTCCATTATAATCTATACCCGTAATTGAGTATGTATAATTAGGAATTGATACTTGATCAATATTTACAGTGATAGAACCTGAAGCGTTTCCAAAACAAATAATATTAAAATGAGTTTCACTTATTAATAATTCGGTTGGTTCAGCAAGTGTATAAGTATTATTTGTTGAACATCCATTAGTATCAGTAATTACTAGATTATATGTACCAGCAGTTAAACTTGGTTGGTCTTCATTTCCTGCAATAAGTCCAGAGCCATCAGCTGTAGTCCAATTATAAGTATAAGGAGCTGTACCACCAGTTACGGTTGTGTCTATTGAACCATCATTTTCATTATTACAGCTAATTTGGTAACCATTAAAATTAGATATATTACTGTTTAAAGCTAATACATCTGGCTCTATAATTGTGTAAGTTTTAGTTAATGAACAAGTACCTGTAGTATCAAAAACTTCAACACTATAATCTCCAGCTTCTAATGTTGTAATATCTTGTGTGTTTGCAGTAAATCCGTTTGGTCCAACCCAAGAATATGTATATCCAGGAGTTCCACCAGAAACTTCAATATTAATATCACCATTATTATTTCCATTACAAGTAATGTTTGAAACAGTTGCAGCATCTATTAGAAATGAATCAGCAGGTTGTGCAATAATAATAGTTGAAATTGTTTTAAAACAACCATTAGCATCAGTTACAGTAACATCATAAGTTCCTGCAAATAAATTACTAAATGTAAATGATGTTCCAGATTGTGTTTGACTGTTATTATATGTATTTCCATCATAATCTATTCCAGTAATTGAGTATGTATAATCAGCAACTGATTCTTGATCAATATTTACTGTAATATAACCAGTATCATATCCATAACAAACAACGTTAAAATGAGTTTCACTAATTAGTAATTCTGATGGTTGAGTAAGTATATAAGTCTCATCAGTTGAACATCCTGTACTGTCTGTAATTGTAACTTGGTAAGTACCAGTTGTTAAATTAGTTTGATCTTCATTACTAGCAATTAGCCCAGCACCATTTAATGTAGTCCAGTTATATGTGTAAACTCCAGAACCTCCAGAGACTGTAATATCAATAAACCCATTATTATCTCCGGTACAACTAATTTCAAAACCATTATAATTAGAGATATTACTATTTAAAACTAATAAGTCAGGTTCCGTAATTGTGTAAGATTTAGTAACAGAACACACGCCTGTTGCATCAAAAATTTCAACAGTATAATTACCAGGTTCTAATGAATTAATGTCTTCAGTAGTTGCTGTAAAACTATTTGGTCCAATCCAAGAGTATGTATATGCAGGAGTTCCACCTGAAACAGCTATATCAATAGCTCCATCATCAAATCCGTTACATGTAATATGCGTTAATGTTTCACTGTCAATTTGAAATAACGAGGCAGGTTGTGTAATAATAATAGTTAAAATTGTTTTAAAACAACCATTAGCATCAGTTACTGTAATATCATAAGTTCCTGCCAATAAATTATCAAATGTATATGTTGTAGCAGATCTTGTTTTACTTTTAGTGTATGTGTTACCAGTATAATCTATTCCTGAAATTTGATACTTGTAATTAGGAGTTGATGTTTGGTCAATACTTACTTCAATTGAACCAGTATCATCACCAAAACAACTAATATTTAAGTGAGTTTCACTTATAAGAAGTTCATCAGGTTGTGAAAGTGTATAAGATTCTGTTATAAAACACCCTGTGCTATCAGTAATTGTTATTTCATAAGTGCCTGCTGTTAAATCAGATTGATCTTCATTTGTAGGTATTAATCCAGAACCATCTACAGTAGTCCAATTATAAGTATATATTCCTGATCCTCCGCCAGCTGTAACATTAATGGTTCCATCATTTGTGCCATTACAACTTATTTCATAACCATTATAATCAGATAAATTAGCACTTATTGTTAATAACGGAAGTTCTGTAATAGTATACGTTTCTGTTAGTGTACAAATTCCTGTACTATCAACAATTACTACTGTATAATCTCCAGGTTCTAATCCTGTAATATCTTCAGTATTTGCTGTAAAACCACTTGGGCCTGTCCAAGTATATGTATAACCAGGAGTTCCTCCAGAAACTATAATGTCAATAGCTCCATCGTTATTTGAATTACAAGAAATATGAGTTAATGTTGCAGTGTCTATTTGAAATAAAGCTGCTGGTTGTGTAATAATTATTGGGTTAATTGTTTTAAAACAACCATTAGCATCGGTTACAGTAATATCATAATTACCAGCTAATAAGTTCTCAAATATTATTGAGGTTCCAGTTTGCATTTGGCTGTCGTTAAATGGGTTTCCAATATAGTCAACACCATTTAATGTAAAGGTATAATTAGCTATTGATTCTTGGTCAATATTTACAGTTATAGAGCCAGAATCATCACCAAAACATATTATATTTACATGTGTTTCACTTATTAATAATTCATTAGGAGTTGTAAGCTCAAAATTCATGGCAAAAACACAGCCATTATCATCAGTAATAAATACTGAATATAAGCCAACACCTAGTCCATTAATTTCTGAAGATCCACCAGCATTAATTACTAAAGGACCGCTAAGTATTGATAAACCACTTTCTAATGTGTCTGGGTTTGATGTATCAGAAAAATTACCTTCGTACCAAGTAACAGTATAAGGTGCAGTTGCACCGGTTGGACTTATTGATATAATACCAGTTGTGTCTCCAAAACATAAAGGGTCAGTAACAATTTCATTAAACACTAATTCGTCTGGTTCAAGAAGAGCAATTGGGCCAAAGCTTTTTGAACAAGAATATTCAATTGGAGTTGGGCCATTTGTATTTGTTGCAAATATTTCTGAAACTATTAATTCGTAACTTCCTGCAGGTAAATTGTCATAAAAAGCATTCCATCCATCTTGATCTCCGTTTAAATCATAACTAGGTGTAATTATTGGAAAGCCTGGAGGTGGGTTGTATAAAACACCATCAATAAATAATTGAAACGTATATGGAGGACCCCATGAAGTATTAAAAAGGTTTCCAGGAAATGGTTCAGTCCATCCACCTGCAATTGTAAATGTTAAGGATCCATCACTTCCACCTCTACAAGTAACACTTGAGTTTATAAGATCATCATTTGTTATTGGTAGTGGAACTAATACTTCTATGTCTACAAAATTTCCACAACCATTAGCATCTATAAAATTAAACGTATAAGTACCTGTAGAAATATTAGGAATTGAAATACCTAATCCTGCAGTTTCAAACTGACCAGTATCATCACTAGTAACTACTCCATTATTAGCTGAATCTGTAATCCACCATTCAATAGGTGTTTTACCTCCATCAATTTGAATATCAATAATACCGCTTGCAGAATCTGCACATTCAAAACCTGCAAAAGTTACAAGAGCTTGTGGGTAGTATGGCGGGAATACAGTAAAAGTACCACCTTTACTTTGTCCTAATGCATTGTAAATAATAAATGTGTAATCAGGCCCGGGAGCTGTATCAAGTAAGCCAGCTATACTAATTTCATTAGTGTTAAATGTTTGTGGATATCCAGCTACCATTAAGCCACCAGCATAAACTTCAACAGTATATGGTCTTGAAATTATTACACCCCCATCAGTATGTTCATTCACAGTAATCTCATAAGCCCCTGTACAAGAATTTGTATTTTGTGTAATAATTGTAAAATTTCCAATTATTTTATAATTTAAAGTAACAAATGATAAATTAGGTATATCAATATTTGTACTTGTATCAAAAATTCGAACATATACAGCTAATGAATAATTAGGAGTTATACTAGTATATTGAATTGTTGTAGCATCAACAATACTATAGTTTGAACCAGCCAAAATCTCAAACCCCCAATTAGCAGGAATTGGGCTTGTTTGTTCAAAACCATAATCTAGAGTTCCATCACTAAAATGTGCAATATCTAAAGATATAGGTATTTGCAATCCAGCAGTATACTCATGTATATAATTTATACTTGGGTCTACACTATACACAATATTTTGATCAGCTTTGTAGAAATTTTGCGAATAAGAATTCATCGCAGCGAAAAAAGAAACTATAACAAATACACAATTTGCTATCTTTTTGGATAGGGGTTTCATCTTTTAGGGGTTTTAATGGAAGTAAAATGTTATGTATAAGGGGGCTATAACTTTTTACATCATGCTAATTTAAGAAAAAAAATGAATATTTAACTGCTAAACGTTAGTTATTTTCGATTATACTCAAAATTTAACAATTACATAATGGTTTAAAAAAATAAATATTAATAAATTTAAATGAAAACTTGTTTTAGTTAACTTGCTCGCCGTTTATATATGTTTTTATTACATTTATTTGTGGTATGTTTTGAGTTTCTATTTCCATAATATTTTTATCAAGAATAATAAAATCTGCAAATTTTCCTACTTCAATACTCCCTTTTTCATGTTCTTCAAAATTTGAATATGCAGCCCAAATAGTCATTCCTTTTAGGGTTTCTTCTCTAGTCAATGCATTTTCCATTTGGAAACCATTTTCAGGATAATTATTTAAATCTTTCCGTGCAACAGCTGCATAAAAAGTTAAAAAAGGGCTTACTCTTTCTACAGGAAAATCTGTACCTAAAGCAATTTTCCCATAGTTGGTTAATAAATCTTTGTATGCATAGGAACTTTTAATTCGTTTTGACCCAACTCTGTCTTCGGCCCAATACATATCACTTGTTGCATGAGTTGGCTGTACTGAAGGCAAAATATTATCAAAATATTTAAAATCTTCAGAATCTAAAATTTGTGCGTGCTCAATTCTCCATCGCCTATCTTTTTTCTCAATTAAAACTTCTTTATAAGTTTTAAGTAATAAATAATTAGCAGAATCACCAATGGCATGTGAATTCATTTGATAATCGGATGCTGCGATTTGTTTTGCAATAGTTAAATATTCTTCAGGAGAAGCTAAAAGAGCTCCAAAATGATTGTGTTTGTCTGAATAAGGTTTCTTCAATGCTGCTCCACGAGAGCCTAAAGCACCATCTCCATAGACTTTTATTGAACGTACATTCAATCTGCCTGTTTTAACGATTCCTTTGCTTAAATAATAATCGACATCTTCAGGTGTATTAGAAACCATTGCATAAATTCTAATTTTTAATTCGTTTGCTTGTTGTAAACTATCAATTAACTCAATAGTTTCTCTAGAAATACCAGCGTCATCAACAGTTGTTAAGCCATAAGAAAGACAAATTTTCTCAGCACCTTTTAACGCTTTAATTTGTTCTTTTTTTGAAGGAAGTGGAATTCGAGTATCAATTAAATCCATAGGATTGTCAATAAAAACCCCAGTTAATTTTCCATTTTTTTGAAGTATATCACCACCAGAAAATGGTGTATCTATAGTTACACCAGCCAAGTTAATTGCAGCTTGATTTGCTAATAAAGCATGGCCGTCAATTCTTCTCACTGCAATTGGTGTATTTGGAAACAGTTGGTCTAACTTATCTTTTGTAGGAAATTCTTTTACTTCCCAATCATTTTGATCCCAACCATGGCCAGTTATGTAACTTACTTTTTTTTCTTTCTGAAAATCAACAATTCGTTGCACTACTTCATCAAAGCTTTTTGTGCCTGTTAAATCTACTTTTTGTTGTTGAAGCCCTAAACCATAAAAATGACAATGAGCATCTATAAAACCAGGCAAAATCGTTTTTCCTTTCACGTCGTTTACATAAGTTGATGCATATTTTGATTGTATTTCTAAGCTAGTACCAACATCAATAATTTTACCATCTTTAATGGCAAATGCTTCAGCTTTATCAAAATTAGTATTAACAGTATAAACGTTCGCATTTATAATAAGTGTATCTACTTTTTCTTTTTTTGAACAAGAAATGATTACAATACTTAAGAGTAATAGTGCTGTTTTTTTCATAATTATGATTTAATAAATTAGTCTAAATAAGTATCTAATAAATAAATTAAGGATGCCATTGATGCGGCTCCTAACTCCAGTTCGCGTTTGTTTACTTTATCAAAAGTATCAGTTGACGCATGATGGTAATCAAAATAACGCTGAGAATCTGGTCTATAACCAAATAATGAAATGGTTTCATTTTTTAATGGACCAATATCTGCACCGCTTCCACCAGTATTTATATCTAGTAGTCCGTAAGGCGCTAGTAGAGGTTTCCAACTCATAAATAAGTTATAATTTTTTCCACTTTCATCAAATGAAAACCCTCTAGGAGTAAAGCCACCAGCATCAGATTCTAGAGCTGCAACATGAATTTCGTTATTTTTTTTAGCTTCTTCAGCGTATTTTTTTCCGCCTCTTAAACCATTTTCTTCATTCATAAATAAGACAACTCTAATCGTGTGTTTTGGTTTAATATTGTTTAGCTTTAATAATCTTAATACTTCAATTGATTGTACAATTCCAGCACCATCATCATGAGTTCCATCTCCTAAATCCCAAGAGTCTAAATGACCACCAACAGTTATATATTTTTCTGGAACTTCACTTCCAATAATTTCACCAATTACATTAAATGAAGGAGCGTCAGGTAAGGTTTTACAACTTTGTTTGAAATAAAATTTTAATGTTGGATTTTCTTTTAGTTTTTCGCTTAGTAAGTTTGCAGCTTTTGTGCTTATTGCAGCAGTTGGAACTTTTTCTTCGTCTAATAAATCTCCATAACTCATAACTCCAGTATGCGGATAATCATCAATTTTATTGGTCATTGAGCGAACAATAGCACCTAAAGCTCCAAATTTTCCGGTTACTTTTGCGCCTGAGTATCTTTGGTCAACGCAACCTCCATACGCGTGAAAAGTTCGGATTAAAGTATCATCAAACGGACGGTTAAAAAAAACTATTTTACCTCTTAATTTTTCGCCCAACGATTCAGCTTCTTCTAAACTTTTAACTTCAATTACTTCAGCAGAAACACCATTTTCTAAAGTTGCAATTGAACCACCTAAAGCGCAAATAGGCACATTGAATTTAGTGTTGTTTACAGTAAAATGTGCTTCTTCTTTCTCTCCACGAACCCAGTGAGGTACCATAATTGGTTGCAACCAAACTTTATCAAAATCTAATTTTTTCATTAGTTTTTCTCCCCATTCAACAGCTTGTTGAGCTTCAGGGGAACCAGATAAACGACCACCAATATCATTTGATAATACATCTAACCATTGATAACATTGTCCGTTTGTTAGTGCTGAGTTAAAAATATGTTTAATTGTTGTTGAGTCTTTTTTATTTACAATTGGTTTAATTTTTTTAGTTGATTTAATTTCAGAACAAGAAATTAAGACACTAATTAAACTTAATGTTAAAAAGAAGTTTTTCATTTTATGGTAGCTTTTTAAGATTGCTAAAACTACATAAAAAAGATGAAATAAATTTGATTTGTGTTACAAGTCAAATTTGTAAGTAATACCTGCTAGTATTTGTAATGTTTGAACCTGATAATTTACATAAGTATGATATTTTTCACCTAAAGCATTGTTGATTTTTGCAAAAGCAGTTAACCTGTCAGAAAAAATATAGCCACCATTAAGGTTTAAATCCATATAAGATTTGTTTTCAACAATACTACCGTTTTCGGCTGTTAAACCAAATGGGATTACAAAATCCTTGGTTTTACCATTATAAAATAATTTAGCACCAGCAAACCAATTTTTATTTTGATAATCGGCTGAAATAGTAGCAGTAACTGTTGGTAAATTCCAAGCCTCTAATTGAGTTTCTGTTGTAAAATTTGAATAATTTAAAGAGCCACTAAAATCAAATTCTTCAGAAGCATCTATAGTAATTTTAGCTAAAAAACCTAACGTTTTAATGTTATCATAAATTACTTCAAATGAGTTGCCAGCTTCATAAGCGTTTTCAACTAAAATAGTTCCATCAGTTTTTGTTTGATTTTGAATAAATAATGGTTTGTTTATTTCAGAAGTATGACACACATTAAAATTATAACCAATATTTGAAGCTAATTTCCCTTTTGCACCTGCAAAAGCTTTATACTGTTTATCTGTTTGAATTATGTTTAATGTTGGTGAAACATATGGGTTTTTAGTTGCGAAACTACTATAAGTGTTTTGTTCTAGATCACCCGTAACACCTGCAACTAAAGTTAGTACTTCGTCAATCATTTTTAGTGAAGCTGTTACTTTTGGATAGGCATAGAAATTAGTTGTTTTATTTTCTAAATCGTTGGTGTAATACAGCTTAGCACCTAAGTTAATCGTTAAATTTTCTCGAAGAACTTCAAAATTTGGATTAAATCCTAAATTTAAAAAACTATATTTCAAATCATCAGATGTTGTATAATTTTGCTTGAATTTTCCTGAAATAACATCAATTAAAAAATCGGCATTTATAAGTTCTGTTGAAATTGGAAACTCAATTGTGGGTTTTACTAAAAGACGAATTTCATTACTGTTATAAGTATCTGAAAAATTTACAATCTCAGCTGTTGCACCTTTAAAAAAGGAATCTTCAACAGCTATTCTCCCACCAACGTATATATTTTTATAAACTTGCTCTTCATCTAACGAATTTATAAACGCATCTTCAAAAATAACTTCATTAGATAGCCCATAATAGTTGAATTGTTTGCGTTGTACACCAGCATTCACTTGCCAATTATAATCTCTATCAAATTGCTTGTAATAACCATCAATTCTAGTATCTGAAAAATCATCATTTAACAACACATCATCAATGCCACCTTCAGAAGAATGATGATTGATGAAAATTCCAAAATCATTATACCTTGTATCTCCAGAATGAATGTAGGCTTCAAATAACGGACTTGTAAAGTTTCCAAATCCAGCTGAAATATAGTTCTCGAATAAACGATCTTTAGGCTCTCTAACAACACCTTTTGCTTTTCCTTTTGAAGGTGTAAATGTTGAAGCTACAGGAATTGAGAAAATACTATAAGTCACTTTTTCCTTTTCAATAGCACTTGTATCTTCAATTGTTGGATTTGATGTTACTTTAAAGGCATCGGAAATTTTTGGAGTGTATGGTTTAACTACGCTAATTTCTTCGGTTTTTAACGTGTCTTTTTTTGTTTCTTGTGAAAAAGAAAAAGTGGTTACAATTAGCGCTAATGAAGTTATAATAAGCTTTCGCATATGTATTCGTTTGTTAAAGTAATTATTAATTTTTTACTGACTCGTTTGTTTTTGCCTCTTCAGTTTTAATGCTGTTTAGCTCTTTGGTTGCTTCTTCAACTACATCATCAAATTCAGCGAAGTTTTTAAGCACACTTTCTAAAATATAAGTGGCCTGGTAGGCATCTTTTAATTCGTAATAATTAGTTGCCATTAAAATTAATCCTTTGGCCCCCCAATATTTATAAGCTGAATAATCTGAAGCAATTTTTTGAACTATTTCATTAGAAACTCTATAGCTTCCATCTTTATTTTCAAAGTAAGCATCATAGAATAAAGCTTCGGCTTTTAACTCTCCAGAAGCAATTTTTTCTACTTCTTTATACGCTTTTCTTGCTTTTTCTTCATTTTCAGTTTGTATAGCTGAACGAGCAATAATAACGTGTGCATCAGATTTTATACGTGCTTCAAGTTTTGTGTTTTGTAA
>Ga0209345_10003576_pt1 | contig 15848 bp, 12 predicted proteins | sample Cruoilmetagenom7_FD_187294 | JGI IMG/M metagenome (GOLD analysis project Ga0209345, IMG submission 187294) | Oil polluted marine microbial communities from Coal Oil Point, Santa Barbara, California, USA - Sample 7 (SPAdes) (version 2) | ecosystem: Environmental > Aquatic > Marine > Oil seeps ... | reverse complement strand
CTTTCCACAGCGATCTGGAACGCGAGACCTTGCGTGCCGAGCTGGAGGAACTGGTCGGTGTAGAGAGCACCCCGGACTTGGCGATCGGCGATGAGGCCATGCTGGAAGAACATATCGAAGAACGCCTGGACCGGCTCTATGCGGCCAAGGCCTATCTGCAGAGCGACGCCGCACTGGCGAACAGTGTGGCGATGGAGCATGTCCTCGACGAAATCGCGAATGAAGAAATAGATCTCCAACGCGAGCGGCATGTCGATACCGATGGCGAAAAGGGTGTGACGCATGGGTAAGGCGCGGATCGCACTCGGCGTCATGAGCTTTTCCTTGCTCGGCGCGGCATTGGGCTATGTGCTGGCCTCGGCCTTTCTGACGTTCCATTGGTTTGGGGTTGGGGCAGATATCGATTTTCTGATGCTGGCGCGCAGCTATGGGGTTCTTCGAACGACCCATCCTGCCGGTATGCAGATAGTTCACTTGATCGTCGGGATTTGCACCGGGGCCGGTGTTTTGCTCAGCGCGGTTTTGATGAACGACGCGCTGACCAAATTTGGTGAAACCCACTGGCAGCACATGTCCGAGATGAAGCGGAACGGCTTTTTCGGCAAGCCCGGCCACGGGTTTGTCCTCGGCAAAATGGGCAAGCCCAAGAGCCGCAAACCTTTCGTCATGTCGAAGGTGTTTCCGCATGCCCTGATCGTAGCTCCGACCGGACGCGGCAAGACAACTGGGTTCGTTATCCCGAACCTTCTGACCTACCAGGGCAGTACGGTTGTGCTGGACGTGAAGGCCGAAAACTTCGAGGCGACGGCGCGCCACAGGGCAGCGCAGGGCGACAAGGTGTTCCGGTTCGCGCCAACAGATTGGAAGGACGGCCGCTCGCACCGGTACAACCCATTGCTGCGGATATCGGCACTAGAAAATGTTGACCGTCAGCAGATGGAACTGCAGCTCCTGGCCTCGCTGTTTTTGCAAGCTGATAACGACCGGGTACAGGGGCTTCTTGACGGCGGCATTGACCTATTCGTGGCTGCAGGGCTTTTGGCGTTCGAGCGAAAGCGGCCGACCTTGGGCGAGATCTACCGCATCACAGCATCAGGCGGGGACAAGCAGAAAGAATATCGTCGCCGCGCTGATGAAGTCGTCAACCCAGCCGCCAAGTTGATCTTCATGCGCATGGCCTCGACCAACAACGACACGCTTACATCTTATCTGTCGCTCCTCATGACCTCAGGCCTCAAGCAGTGGTCAAACCCGGCGATCGACCGCGCAACCGCAACGTCAGACTTCGATTTTCGCGACATCCGAAAGACGCCGTTTTCGGTCTATCTCGTGGTTGAGCCGCTGATGGTGAAACCGCTCGCACCGCTGATCCGCCTGTTCTTCTCGGATTTGCTGGCATCGTTGCAGGACCATGAACCTGGCAAGGACGAGCCTTGGCCGGTCATGATAATGCTCGATGAGTTCAACCGCCTGGGTAAAATGCCGATCGTTCTCGACAGTATCGAGACCCTGCGGTCATATCGCGCCAATCTCGCGATCGTCACTCAAACGATCCCGGCGTTGGACGAAATCTACGGTGAAAATGCCCGTCGCGCGCTGCAGGGCAACGCAGGTATCAAACTTTATCTGACTCCTTCAGATGAAAAGACCATCGAGGAGCTTAGCAAAGCCGTCGGCAAAACAACAAAGCGCGTCGTGACCCGTTCGCGCTCGGTGGGCCGCAACCCTTTCGCCGGGCGCAGCATGTCCGAGCGGACCGAGGAAACAGCGTTGCTACCCGAGGATGAGGCGCGACGCATGAATCTAGATGACATCGTTCTGGTGGTCGACGCGCAAATGCCCGTGCGCGCCAAGCGGATCAAATACTACGATGACCGGTTCTTTAAGCAGATCTTCGACAAGCAGACCGGCGATTTGCCATACCCGTCAGCCGGGGATCAAATGCGCGGGCTGCAAGGGCAGATCAAGGCGCTGGAAGCGAAGATTGGGGTGCTTGAGATGCCGAAGGTGGTTCCTGTTGATGGCTCTGAAAGTGGTGCGAAGCGGCGCGAAGAGATCAATGACTTGGCCAGCGGAGATCGGGGTGTCCCGTCCGACGACAAGTCTAGTCCGGGCGCGTATCAGGCTGGCACGGAGAGGGTGGAGAGATTTATGGAGACAGCCTCAGCAAGGTGAGGGCCCGTTTCAGTTTTTCGCTGCAACAATCAGGGACAGTAAACCTTGAATGTTGTCGTTCATAAGTTAATGGACCAGAGCCGGTTCGAGGCGGTTCCTTTGGGAAATAGCACTTACCGTTCTATGGACGCCAAGTCGTAACGCCATCGATGCCAAGGTCTTCGTCTAGCAAGACTCCGACACTGTACCGAGCTCTAGTCGAAGCTACGTAGAACGCGTTGACGGCCTTGTCGGTAGAGCCACCCGTGAAGGCACGTAAATCCCCTTGCAAGAAAGCTTTCTGTGGCCCGGTGGGAAGAATTAGCGTTCGATCGAAGGTCATTCCTTTTGACTTGCCAAAGTTGAATACTTCGCGCCCAGAACAAATTTTCTGGTCAACGGCGTGGCTATGCCGCAATATCGTCGGGTGATAGCGATCGTAGTAGGCTTCAAAGTCGACTCTCTTCACGGCGAACACACCAAGATGTTCAGCCACATCAGCTGGGAGCTCTTGCTCGTCAACGCCTGAAAGAGTCAAAGGAAATTTCAGCCCGTCGTGTATTTTGTCGGAAAACTCGCATATTGCCGCGACGGATCGGCGGCTCTTGTTCATGCTGGATTGTGAGAATCCAATTTCCTGAAAATACGATAACTTGTCATCATTGCTCTTGGGCTTCTTCTGAACATTTGCAGTCTGATAAATGGTTTGCCGGAAATCTCCGACGCAAATGACATCCAGCTCTTGGCATACCGAAAGCAGCCTAAGCAGGTCGAAGTCCCAGCCGACGAGATCTTGGACTTCATCAATGAAGATTGCATCGTAGATCTCCTCAAGGCGCTCGGTCGCGCATCCGATTTTGTAGGATTTTCGCCCCACCTTTCTTATGACTTTGGTCTCTTCTGCAACTCTACATGCAAACTTCGACAGATATGATGAGTGGGCTTTGTGGGTATCTTTTGTGACGAAATGCTTATGGTTGATACTGCCGTCTGATGCGTGCTCAGCGCGGCCCTTAATAGTGTACCCACTTCGCTTGTGTGGATCAGTTTCATTGAAATTTAGGCCGCTCACCCGGTCTTGTAGGATGCACGTTTGATATGGTCGTATCATGTCCTCCAGCAAAAAGGTAAACCACCCTTTGACTTTGATTTCGGGAGGGACGGCCCCCAACTCTGAAGAAAGGCGTCGGATGATCTGGCGTTGGTTGCAATCGGTATATGTCAAGATCAAAGAGCGTTTCTGCTCTCGATACCGAGCGATTGCATCACTGATGATCTTGGCGGACTTACCTGCACCAGCACACGCAATGATCAACTCTTTAGTCAAACTGCAAAGCCTCAATAAGGTAGTTGGGTGCCACTAATTCATCGTCTGATTCGAAGATACGCATCGCGGAATCTACCTTCCTGCCGCCCGTTCCCTCGCCAGAGAACCAATCGGTTAGGAAAGCCTGTCTCGCCGCCAGATCGCCATTGTCATATTTGCTGTACGTTTGCGATGATAAAACCACTTTGGCATAGGCATCTAATTCGGTCTTTGAACCTGAATTGGCGTAAATGAATGCTGGTTCCAAGGAGTTTTCGTGGGCAGGTTCCGGAGAGAACACCTTGATGAATCCATACTCATCGAATGGGGACTTCCAATCAATGATGTTCTTTTGCCAGTCTCCGTCGTTGTCTTTGACTACATGGACGGCATTTCCGAGGTGCTGTGCAATGTTCAAGAAATTTTTGAAGCCAATCCCGCGCACGACAATGATGTCGACGCCGTCTTCTTCGGGAAGTTTGCCAAATTTTTTATGGTAGATTTTCTTGAGGACGAGTTCATCCGAGGGCCCCTCAACCAAGATCACATTCTTGCTTAGCACGACTCGCAAGGTGTCGAATCCTGGTAGTCGCTTAAGTGTTTTCACAGTTTTGGGATTAATCTCATGCAAACGTTTGTAGCCATCTGCCAAGAGACAAATTTTCTCGAAGCTGAGCTTGTTTAGAACATAAGAGCTGTGGGTCGTCAGAAAGATCTGCTGACCCTGATGCCTGTCTTCTATGAATTTCACCAACTTTACCAAATTCATATGTGAAAGGTGAATTTCTGGCTCTTCTATCATTACCACATTGGCGGCCGTTGACTTCTTCCAGAGCGCCAATTTCATCTGAACTTGGTGTTGTTCGCCTTTTCCAATCTGCGCAAAAGGGATGCTGTCCAAAGTAAGCTGAAGATTGTTTTCCCAACTGGTCTGAGGGGAGCTCTCGATTGAGAATTCGAGGTTTTTACCTGTTATGTCATCTTGCTTATCAAGCTCGCTATTGATCTTTACGACATCAGGCTCTGCGTCAAACTTCTTTTTCAGTTGCCGGTAGTTAGTGTTCAGCAGTGTCTTGTCTTCTCGCTCAAGAGCGTTTTCTAGGATATCAGAAATGTATCGCCTTGCCCCCATTGTTGGGTGCAACGCAGTTGGATCGACAAACAAGCAAGAGATCTTCTTATTATACGGCGTTAGTTTATCCCAAGAAAAGGCATACCATTCACTTCGGTAGAATTCGATTGGGAGCGAGAGGATGTCCTCAGGTTTCTTCGCGTACTCAAGATAAGCTGAAGCCAGATCAGGGTCAAAAAAGATACGAACAAAGATGCCAGGGCAGTTTGATCCTAAGGTGTTATTGTTCCCTCTAAGGTCATTGTTGCCCTCAAGGTAAGCTTCGATCAAAATTTCGGGAAAAGATCCTTGGTCTTTGGGTCCGGCGAGAAAGTTGGAGACAGCGTCTGCATTGAATAGGTCAGCAGACAGGCACGTCGAAAGGGGTTTCCCGCGATGTCGAAGATTTAAGCAAAGCTCAATTGCTTCCAGTATCGTACTTTTACCGCTTTCGTTGTCGCCGACAAGAATGTTTATATCTTTGTTGAAGTCGAAGTATTCTTCTTGTATGCCTTTGAAGTTTTTCACAAAAATTTTGTTAATATGCATTCTTGCCGTGCGCCTTACTCTAAGGTTTCTCAAACCGGTACGTGAAAGAAGTTGACGAACCGAAAGCGGTCATTCTGAAAGCAAAAGTATGAAATTCATCGGCAACCTGCAATTGCAGGTGCCTGTAAACCATGTTTAGCTGAACCCGAAGTTGTTTTGATAGCCCTTGTCGTTAATCTGGCACATAAATCCTGTCCGATGTCGGTAGAGCAGCGAAGCGATGAACCCTCGAATGGCAGCGTTGGGCCGGTATCTCTTTCGATGACCGGCCGTATGAAGCAGCAGACTAATAGCTTGTTGTACCAAAACGGAAGCCGCTTCATTCGCGGAAAATTGGATGGGAAGTGATGCGCGTACTAGTTTCAGCCGACACACACATTGGATCACCAATCCGTAGCATGGCGCTGCGCAATCCCGACCTGGGAGATCGCTTGAGGCAGGCCAGCCGCGACACTTTTGCTGAGATTGTCGATCTGGCGATATCGGAACAGGTCGATGCGTTTGTGCTGGCGGGTGACATTTTTGACAATGGTTACCCGGATCTTAAATCCCGCGCCTTCCTGATTACTCAGTTGGTGCGTGCCTCAGAAGCTGGCGTTCCCACGGTGCTGATCAGGGGCAACCATGATGCGCTGTTGGATCACAATGCACATGGAGACTTGGGGCCGAACATCCATCTTTTGCACAAAGGCGCTCCCACGGTTGAAATCGGTGATGCAGCATTCCATGGTCTGTCCTTCGATACGGCGCATGTGTCGAAGAGCTTCCTACCTGACTACCCAGGTCCAGTTCCGGGAAAACGCAATATTGGGTTGATGCACACCTCCTTGAATGGTGCCCCAGGTCATGATCCCTATGCGCCCTGTGCCGAAGGGGACCTAATGGCGCATGGTTTCGATCTTTGGTGTCTGGGACACATTCACGCACCATTTGAGCGAGTTGATGGGCCGGTTCTGGCGGTTATGCCAGGCATCCCGCAACCGCGTCACTTTGGCGAACGTCAAGGTGGAACTGTGACCTTGGTTTCGCTGGGTGATGGCGCGCCGGAATTCGAACGCCGAGCGGTTGGGCGCCTTGGCTTTTCCGAATGCTCTTTGGACCTCAGTGCCCGTTCTGACCAGCAGGAGGTTCTGAGAAATTTGCGCGACGGGTTGTTGACCGCGCAAGTGCCTGGGCACGATGTGGCGGTGCGCCTCCACGTCACCTCGGATCGATACGGCACGGAACTTGTGACAGAACTGGCATCAGAAGTGCTGGAGACTATTGACGGCGTATTCCTCGACAAGGTCAAATCTGCCCCGCCGGTTAGCCAAGCCGGTACCGAGACCGATGATCTGGTTCGCCTTATGCAGGAGGAATTGGCCGAAGAAGGTTTTCGACAGGCCGCTCTGCTACAGCTCGAAGAGCTGCGTCTCGCTATGCCGTCAGAAATCACAGACGAGGTTGCTGAGGACAGTCTGGATGCGCTTCTCGAGGAAGCGATTGCCGAAGTCTCTCTGACACTGCACGCGGGTAAGTCGCAATGAGGCTGAACCGGTTAGATCTGATCCGTTATGGGCGTTTCAAAGACGCGGATATTTCTTTTCCAAAACCTGCCGAAGGCATGCCCGACGTCACGGTAATTTTTGGCCAGAACGAGGCAGGCAAGTCCACCGCCTTCAATGGTTTTCTGGAACTGCTTTTTGGTTTCAAGTGCGGGGCGCATCCCTATGCCTTCCGGTTCGATCGCAGTGATCTTGTTGTGGGCGCAGAACTTGATCTGCCTGAACGAGGAACCATGGTCTTTCGTCGCAACAGTAAGAGAACCCAATCGCTCATGGACGCGAATGACCGTCCAATCAACGAGGCGATCCTATCGGGTGCTCTGTACGGCCTCACGCAAGACACCTATGAGGAACGGTTTTCACTCAATGAGAAAGGTTTGCGCGAAGGCGGCGAACGGATTGCCGGAGCGCAGGGGGACCTTGGCCAACTCCTGCATGCAGGTCTCTCCGGCCTGACAGGGATGGCTCAAACGCTGGATTCGTTGGCGGAGCAGGCCGACAGATTCTATAAGAAACGTGGCCGGGGTACGGTTTTGAAGACCGGTAGTGATCGCCTCAAGGAGATTGGCCGCGAATTGCGGGCTGATCGCTTGACGACCGAGCGAGAGCGCAACCTGCGTCACGATCGTGACCGAACATTAGCCGATTTCGAAACTGCCGATCCTGAGCTTCGACAAGCTTATCAAAGACAAGCGGCGTCGAAGGCTGCGGAGGTCTGGTATGATCGGACCGAGGAGATGGGGCAACTGACCGAAGCTCTGGTCGATTCACCCGTCGGTCCCGACCTCCCTTCCGATGCGGCAGAGCGTGTGGCAGGCCTTGTCGAGAAAATCGCGGCTCAGACAATCCGGATCAGAGAAGCAGAAGAAGAGATCGCCAAACAAGATCAGATCATCGCAGACCACCCGGTCGACAAGCTGGCCCAGCCGTTGACGGCAGAGTTGGAGCGGCTCGATCAACTAACCGTTGATGGCGCACCGCTAATGGGGCGCGCCAGCACGGCGAGGGCTGATCTGGAGCGCCGCTGCGAAGATCGGGATAAACTCAGAAGACAAATAGATAAAGCTCTAGGACTTCTCGGGGTGCCAGACGCGCCGGTATCCACAGTTGCCTTAGAACCGAGCGATCTTGAGGAACTTGCGGCCGCAGTGCAGGAGTGCTTGACGGCCAGTCTTTCGGCCGATGCTGCAAGGGAGGCCGTTGAAGCAGCCCGTATCCAACAAGGCAAAGCGCCCTCTGAACCGCAAGATTTGACGGCTCTGAGAGCCGCCTTTGATAATTGGAAGGCCGTGGCGGATATGTCCGCGTTCGAGGTAGCCCATAGCCAAGCTTTAGCGCGTCTGACCAAGGTCACAGCTGGTCTGCCGCAGTCTTGGACGGACCTTGTTGCAGCAGGCCTACCTGCGCGAGAAACGCTCGACGAAGTCAGTCGGGATTGGGCGACCCTGACTGCCGATCTTGCGTCGGCCCGGAAAGACCGCGAGGCCCGCGTAGCTGAGCTGGTGGAGGCGCGGGCAGATCTAACTACGCAGGAGGCCGCACCTGACGCCGTTGACATCGTCAAGACAGAAGAGACGCGGCGTCAGCGTGACATCGAATGGCAGCAGCATCGGGGCGATCTGACGGCTGAGACGGCTGAACAGTTCGAGGCGGCGATGTACGCTGATGACAGCGCCCGAGCACATTACCTTACGGGGGCTGAGGCTCGGCAGCGGCTGCTAGCGGCACAAGGAAAGGTGCGGAGCGCCGAAGTCCGGCATGAAACCGCAAAGACCCGTCACGACGACTTGATTGCACAACATGACCGCTTGTCAGAACGCTGTTCCAGATTGGCGCTGGCACTGGGGTTTGAAGCAGGCACGCCCCCTTCGGCCTTCAACGCACGCCAACAGGCTTTGACGACGGCGGCCGAAGCTGCGGTCGATTCTTCCAGTGCTGAAAAAGCGTTGAAAGACCGTATTGTCCAACAGGAGGGGGCTCGCGATGCGTTGATCGCAGCGGCGCGTCCCCTCGGAGATGACGCCGCGCAAGGTGATCTGCCCACGCAGGTTCAGCGCGCGCTCACGTTGGAAGAGAGCGATCGCGAGGCCTGGGCCAAATGGCAGTATAGCGAGAAGATCAATGCCGAGCTGGACAACAAGGCAGAGCAAGCGCGCGACGATTTCGACACAGCTTTGAATAAGCTTGAACAGTTGACTGCTGCGTTGCCGTTGCCGGATCGTTCGCTTGAGGGTATTCGAGCCGCTTTGCCGCACCTGCGCAGCATGCAGCAGCTCTATGGAGAGTATCAAAAGCTCTCAGTACGGATTGGGGCCTTGGAGCAAGCGATCGCCGCGCTTGCAGATAGCGCAGAGCGCTTGACCCGAGTTTTGGGGGAACCTGAGAACGAGGCAGGTGCAGATCCTATCCAGATCATCGACCGCGCGCGTTCGCGTCAAACTTTGGCCGCGCGGGCGGTCGAAAAACGGGCAGAGGCCGTATCGCGACGGGATGAACTTGACCATTCCAAACGTCGCGCAGAGACCGAGCGGCAGGATGCGAACACCGATCTAGACTCTTGTTTCGAAGGGCAAGGTGGTCAGGACTTGGTGCCGCGCGATCGTGTTGCAAAGCTGGTTGAACGTGATCGTCTGCGCACGGAAAAGGCAATGGCAGAACGCGATCGCCAAAAAGCCCATGAAGGCATAGACACCGATCTTTTCGCAGAGGAACTGGGCCGGATGCCTGACGCCACGCGCGCGACAGAGCTTGAACAGGCGCTGCAAGACGTACAGCTCACCCGCGACAGTGCCCGCGACGCTCAACGGGAAGCTGACCGGTTGTATCGCGAAGCCTTTCAGGCCGCCGACCGCAGCGATCTCGCGACTGAACAAGCGACACTGCTGGAAGAGCTACGGAGCGGCGCACGTCGGGCGGCTGTGGCTCGTCTCGGAGTACTGGCGGCACGAGGGGCCTTGCGTCGCCTTGCGGCAGAGCGGCGCGGCAGCATGCTGCGCGACGTCGAAGAGGCTTTTGTCACCATGACCACCCCGGCGTGGACCGGCGTTGATGTCTGGACACAGACCGAAGGTGAAAAGCTCGTTGGCATTCAGCCGGATGGAAACGCGGTTCCTGTGGAACAGATGTCGACGGGCACAATGGGTCAGTTGTACTTTGCGTTGCGTCTTGCCGGATATCGCAGCTTTGCGCGCGAGCCGGGGCCACTGCCGATGGTCCTCGACGACATCATGGAAACTTTTGACGATGCGCGGGCACGAGCGGCCTTGCAACTCTGCGCCGAAATCGGCGCGAACGGGCAAGCAATCCTCTTCACGCATCACGCGCATCTGGTCGAGCTGGCAAGAGACTGTATCGAAGGGGTAGAGATCGTCAACATGCCAGACTGAAATAGCTCTGGTCTACAAAATGGCGGGAATATTGAGTCGCACCAAGGAAGCTCGCTGTTGCGTTGAAAGGCGGGATTGGCCCGCCATCCTTATTTCAGTCGCTTCGCCCTTTCCGCCACGCGCTGAGCCATCGAAACGGCCGCACTACTTGCCTGCCGTAACCCGGCCCCCGCGATCTCAGCGTTCGACCTGGTCCCGAACCTTGCCCGCGCCCGCGAGCCCTTGGTCCCGATCAACCCCTTTGCGAAACTGCCCGGACCAGGAATGCTTGGCGGTCCGGCCATCATGAAATTGCCCGAGATTGAGCGGACGATCAGCGGGGTGGCGATGATCATGCCGCCTGCGAGGAACATCATCATGAAGAAGGGCACCAGCGCGCCGATGTTGCTTGCGCCGGAAGGATCTCCGAGCTCGGTCATCAGCGAGCGCGACATACCGACAACGGTTGAAAACACGCCAGCGATCACGAGGGGGTAGAGCGCGTAGGACACCGTGCTGGACAGCCAGCGGTGGAAATAGTCTTTGCTGACGTCGAAGAGCGAAAGCGCGATCATGATTGGGGCGATGCCAATCATGAAGGCAAGCATGATCTTGGCGAAGATCAGGACAAGGCCGCAGAGCGCGCCGATGACACCCAAGAGGAATGCGCCGATCGCGCCGATCAGGGCTCCGGCCATCCAATGCATATTGTCTCCGGCCGCGTTCAGGTAGTCGCCAAATTCTTCGATGAGGTCGTCAAAGGCCCCGGCAAAGTAGGATGCACCTGCACCACCCCCGCCAAGCCCTGCCACCATGCCGCCCGCGAGTTGATCGAGTCCATTAATCAGCGCGCTGGCCACCGCGTTGAATTGGACCCAGTTCATAGCAAACAGCGAGATGAGCATGAGCTTTAGGGCGAACCAGAAGGCGGTTCGCCCATCCATGGATTTGTACTGAAACACCATGTTGAGGAAGACGCCGATCACCGCGAGCGTCGATGCCACTGCAATGACGCCGCCGAGCTGACCGGCGACGTTGCCAAATGTGGTTAGGGCCGCGTCTTCCAGAAAGTTGTCGGTTGTCTCGACCATCCATGTGACGACGCCCATCGGATCCTCCTCGGTTGGATTTAAGCGCTGTCACCAATGCGACGTTTCAGGAAGGCTTTCAGGATGTGCTCGCCATCGAAATCCGGCACGACAGAGACCAGTTCCCAGCCAACTTGGCCAAGGGCGGTCAGCTGCGCTTCGATCTTCGGTGGCTTCGTCTTGGCGGTGTTGATCTGTTCAATCTTGTATTCAAACATGGGTTGTTTCCTTTGAATGGGCCGGATTAACCGGCAAGTAGAATTCGGTGATGCCGCGCGCGCCTTCATGGCGACCGGCCTGGATGATCACATCGATCGAGCGGGTGATGTAGTCGTTCATGTCCTGGTATGTCATTGGCACGTCGGTTTTGAGGGCGGCGATAGCCAGGCGCTGGACAGCCAACTGAGGCGTTTCAGCGTGCAGCGTGGTGAGTGAGCCACCATGGCCGGTGTTGATGGCCTCCAAGAAGGTCATGGCTTCCTTGCCGCGTACTTCGCCCAAGACGATACGGTCCGGCCGCATGCGCAGGGTGGAGGTCAGCAGGACATCAGCGCTGCGCATGGCCTCATCACGGTCAGACATCATGGTGACGACATTGGGCTGTGTTGGACGCAGCTCCGCGGCCTCTTCGATCGTGATGATGCGCTCGTCGGGGGGCACGAAGGAGAGGATCTTGCGCGCCGTGACGGTCTTGCCGGTCGAAGTCCCGCCGGACACAATCATGTTGAGCTTGTGCGTGACGCAGAACTTGATCGCGGCGTCGATATCGCCCGTGGCCACGACATCGCGCAGCTCGGCATTGCGCTTGCGTCTCGCCCCCTCTTTGCTGCGTTCTTTACCGAAGAGATAGGACAGCTTGATCTGGTCCAATGGCAGGTCCGCGAAGAACCGCAGCGAAATCGCGTAACTGCCATCAACGGCGGGAGGCTGGATGACTTGCGCGCGGATCGGGCGGTCACGGTAGGTGATGCTGACCGACACAATTGGCTTGGTCCGGCTGAGCGTGGTGTTCGCGGCGGAAGCAATCTGGTTGCCAAGGTCCTTGATCTCGTTTTGCGAGAGTTGTCGATTGACGCGCCGCATAAAGTGATCTCCCTGAAACTCAGCCCACAGCGTGCCGTCGGGGTTGATGCAGAGCTCGATCAGCATCGGATCACGCGCCTCGGGGATCTTGTCCACCGAGCTTTGCAGATAACTGGCCGCCATGATCAGAAAATCTCCAGGTCACGATCGACCATCACGGTGACACGGGCACCCTGATCGACATAGATCACGGGCGAGACGGAGAGATATTCGCCGATCACGCTTTGGGCGCTATCTTGCAGGTCTTCGCCAATGCCTTCCAAGACATCAGAGGTGATCTCGTCTTCGGTGTTCTGCGCGGCGACGGCAGGCAAGGCTCCGATTAGTGATATAAGGGCGGCTGACCCGAACCGCGTGCCAAAGCGGCTGTCGACAAAGCCGGTCGTGCCGGACCGCCCCAGTTCATCACCACCAAAGGCGCTGATTTCGACGGTCTGGTTGCTGGGCAGAATGATCCGGTCCCAGGCGATCGTCACACGTTGCTGCGCGATGTCGAGACCAGATTGATACCGCCCGATCAGACGCGCGCCGCGCGGGATCAGGATCCGCGAGCCGTCATAGGCGTGGACATCTTCAGACACCATCGCGCGGACCTGACCGGCGAGCGAGCTGTCGATCGCTGTCTCCAGTACCGCCTGGATCATCGTGCCCTGAACAACCGTGTTTGACGGGTTCACGATCAACTGGGCTTGCGTCACCTCAGCGGGTTCAGCGCCGTTGCGGACAAAGTCTGTGTCGCCATCAAGCCGCCGCTGCTGCGCAGCGGTTTCATTGTTGCCGCCTCCGGTGCCGCCAAAGGCGATGATAGGACTGGCTATACGGGCTTGCAGTTCCTCAAGTTCGGCTTGCCGCCGCCGCTCGAGCTCTTGTAGGCGCAGCTCTTCGGCCGTGGGGCCGGTTGGTGCGGGCGAGCGCGGGGTTTCCAGGCGCGCAAGTTCCAAGTCGTTCTGCAGTCGCTGGATTTGCCTTGCGCGTTCTTCCAACTCCTCGCGCAAGGCGGTTTGCGTTGCAGCTGCCTCGCTGCGCAGGGCATCGATCTCTGCGCCCAGGGCATCCAATGCCTCGAGGTCGACGGTTGGAGCCTCAGGTGCAGGCGCGTTGCGCAGAGCTTCGAGCTCGGTGCGCATGGCGTCCATTTGTGCGCGCAGCTCCGCTGTTTCGCTGTCTGGTTCCGGCTCCGGCGGCGGGGTTGTGTCTATCGGTGCAGGCGTGGGCTCGAGCGCACCAAAACCCGGTCCCGCCGCTTGGAATTCATCTGGGGAGGCGGTTTCCAGGCTGTCGGGTTCGGAGCCGCCAGAGAACAACAGCAAGAGACCCCCAAGGGCGGCGATTGCCCCAATGCCCAGGGCAATCGTGACAACAGACGGCCGCACCTTTGGGTTTTGTGGTTTTCCTTCAAGCGCTTCTAGGCGTTTCTTCAACTCTGCCGTTTCACTCATCTTGATTTGCCTCGCTCATCTCTTGGACGCAGATTTCGTCCTCGCCGAGCCTGAGAACCCATCGATCGCTGACACCTGACACACGGATCACACCGTCTGGCCGCGCGAGCGCATTCACGCTGCGCTCATTGCCCCCAGACCATCGAAAGATCGCGGGCAGCGGTGCGTTCGCGGCAAAGCGGAAGTAGGTGAAGGTTCCGTCGTCCCAGATTTCTCGTGGGGTGATCTCGGATCGTTCGCTGACGCCGTAGGCATGGTTTGCAGGTTGGCTTGCGGCCACACGCGATTGCCGTGGTGCCGCTTCGGGAAAAGTGAAGCGAATAACGTAGAAGGTCGGTGAGCTCGCCTCGGTGACGTTGAAGTAATAGCTGCGGCGGTTGGTGTAGACCGTGATGTTGGTATGTGCGCCGCGCGTGACGGGCTTGATAGCAAAGGCCTGACCACCGGGCACGCCGTCCAAAAGGAACCCTTCAGTGTCGCCCGCGATGATCGAGCGGATGGTCTCGCCCTGGCCGAATTCAATGCTGGTCACATGGGTCAGGCTGGTGCGGATGCGGTAGACCTGCCCATCCTGATAGGTAGCCAGCCGGACACGGGCATCATAGGGGCCTTGGCGCGGCTGGGTTTCTGCATAGGCGATGCCAGCAAGCGGAACAATGAGGGCGAGGATCAGGAACAGGCGGCGCATGGGTTACTCCAAACGATCCGAGCGGATCGCGTATTCGGTGACGGTAAAGCCAAAGGGGTTCTGCCAGACATCGTCGATCGACCGGCTATTCTCGGGGCGAAACTCAAACATCAGCGTTGCGGTGAAGAGCCCGTTCTGACTGCCACGCGGCGAAGTGAGCCGCTTGCGAAGGCGCACCTGGGCACGATTGGCACTGATTTGGGTGATTGACAGAACCTCGACATCAAGCCGGGCATCTGTGCCGTAGCTGTCCGGCGGATAGGCCTCATGACCGCTGGTCCATAGCGCTCGCAGCCCTGCGGCGGCCGCGCCGTCCGACTGGTCCAGGACCCGCCGCACGCGCACGTCATTGTCGAGCTGATCATATGTCTCTCGATCAATGACATAGCGGTAGACCTGTGCCTCGATGATTGCGGGGCGTTCCGTGAGTGAAATCGCTTCAACCATGGCATTGGGGAGGGCCATGCCGGTTTCGCTATCAAAAGGCACGATCATGGGCGGCGGGTCCACGTCGAACAGGGCCACGAGGGCGGCGGCGAGGCAACCTGCCATGCCAAACCCCATGCCTGTCAGCCCCAGTTTCTGCCACATGAGCTCGCGTCGTCGTGCGCCGTAGACGAGCTCTTCTTCGATGATTTCTGCCTCACTGTTCATGGGATCAGTCCGCGCGCAGGTCTGGCAGGGTGAAGTCCATATAGCGCCGCTCTTCGGCCAGCGTGGCGGCATCCACCACGCCGGATTGGCCTGCACCGACGGTCTGAATGGCTTCGAGCTCCCACATGCGCGTCATGGCAATGGCCAGTTCAGCCGTGACGCGGGTGTTGTGATCGACGGCTTCTTTGAGCGTTTCCATGTCCGGGATCAGCGATACCAGCTGCTCGACCCGCTCAAGAGACTGCGCGGCTTCTTCATAGCTGTTCTCAGCCGCCGCCGACATGACCGCTCCGGTGCCCGCTTGGCTGGCGATGCGTTCTGCGCCCGGATTGCCGCTGCTGGCCATGTCGGACAGGCTGTCTTGGTCAAAGCCTGCATCCTCCAAGGCTTGCGTCATGCGGCCTTCCATCTGAGGGGCTGCGTTGCCAATCAGGCCGCTGAAGTCACCGCTTTGGATTTGCCGGATGGTCCCGAGGAGGTCGCCGAATTCCTGATCCAGGAGGCCGTCAAGATCACCGCCCATGGCCATCTCGATGATGTCCGTCGCTCCGGTCAGAGCTGCGTAAGTCTCGTTGAGTGTGTCCAGTTGCTGTTGCACCAGGTCAATCTGTTCGAGGAGCGTGTCGAGCTGGTCGGTCTGAATGCCGAAATCCTCCAGCATCTGCTGCAACTGGCGAATTTCCTGGGCGATGTTGCGTGTGTCGACCGTTGGAACGCCTTGGGCGGACAGGGGTGAGGCAACCAACAGCGCGCAGGTGGCAACGGAAGAAAAAAAGCGGATCATCGGAGTGCCTCCAGATCGAATTGCATGAAGTCTTGTTCGCGCACCTGCGCGGCCGCCATGGCCAGCTCTGCAGCGCAGATCGG